>Ga0180215_1003318_pt1 | contig 15231 bp, 10 predicted proteins | sample eDN3rd37CBELigBY_FD_128871 | JGI IMG/M metagenome (GOLD analysis project Ga0180215, IMG submission 128871) | Enriched backyard soil microbial communities from Emeryville, California, USA - eDNA 3rd pass 37_C BE-Lig BY (version 2) (version 2) | ecosystem: Environmental > Terrestrial > Soil >...
ATGCTCGCAGCATCCGTGTTCAAATAGCCCGGAGGCGACCATGAAGCACTGTAAAAGCCTGCTACGTCCAGACTCATCTCTACCTCTTCCGAAGAGCCTTCCGCTACGTAAACAACCTTTGTCGGCTTTTCATAGAGCACCCGCGCGCGGATTACCGTTTCCGCTGTTTTGACGCTGCCCTGCTCTACTGGGGACACAATATGCAAAAATGGCTCCTGAGGCACCGTTTCGATATCGTACCCGTAAACGCCCGTCACCTCTGCCGCAAAGCCGCTGTAATCATCCTCGTAAAACTGGACAAAATTGTCCAGCAGCTCATGATCGCCCAGCCCAGGCGCATTGCGGTAAGGCACGAACAGATTGCCGTTCGCTCCGAAGTTCGCCCAAGTCAGCATATAGGCGATACGTTTGGCGTCGTCATCCGCCTCGATCGCATTCAGCAGCTTCGTGAACCACTCCACATCGCCATTGCCGCCCACGCTCATCCCTTCCGGGCTGTAGCCGAACTCGGATAATGCCGCTATTTTCCCTCTATCATCGGCCATTCTGACGAGCATCGCCAAATCGTTAACAAGCCCGTCCCTAAAGCTTTGCGATCCCGCGGCACTATTGTTGTCGTATTGGTCCATGGCGAGAATATCCACATAAGCGTCGCCCGGGTAAGTGCGCAGGTAGCCGCTCTCATTGCCGCTGAAGCTGCCGTTCGGCGCAAACACGTAGAGCATATTATGAACATCCTTCGTATCCCGCAAATATTCGACGGTATAGCGGAACAATTCGATATACTGCGAGCTTAACGTCCATTGCGCCCCCCACCAGAACCAGCTGCCGTTCTGCTCATGGAACGGGCGGAACATAATCGGTATGGCATTCCCGTCCTCATCCTTTGCAGAATGGGCAAGCGCGGCTATCCGGTCCAAATACGCATTAAACTGCTCATGCTTGCTCCCCCCTGGCAGTATACTTTCTACAACAGAGCCTCTTGTATCTCTAAAGTCTCCTCCCGTAACGAAGTTCGGCATATGCGCGCTTAGCGTCACAATGCCGCCCAGCTCGTGCGCTTCCTTCATCTTAGCCGCCAACCGGCTGATGTTCTGCTCGTAATCCCCGTACACGCCGGGCGGCTCGAAGCCGTCAAGGCTCAGCGTATCCCAGCCGAACACGGCCGGATAATCGCCGACAGCGTTGTAAACGTCAGACTGCGGCTCCGCCGCCCCCGGCTGGAAGGAAACGCCGACAGTCGTCGCATGCTGATGCCCGAAGAGCACTTGCTCGCCGCCTGCATCCCGTAAATAAGCAAACAATGATTTCGTCAATTGGGAAGCGTCAGGATCAACCAGCCGCTCCGCCCGTCCCTCAGATGGAGTTGCCGTAGGCGTAGGACTAACCGTCGGGCTTGGCGTTGCGCTTGGCGGCGAGTTGGTCGGCGCAGGCGTTGGCGTTACTGGATCCTTTGGTTTTATTTTGCCTTTATCAAGCCGATACTCGCCAGGCTCCAGCTTCTGGCCATTCCATATTGCGCCGCTTCCCAATATATGCAGCACGCCTGCAACGGTAGCTTCACCCAACTGCAGCTCGCCCTGAACGGCAGCTCCAATATATAAATTTCCTTTAATGACTGTAGTGCCCAGCTTCACTCCCGAATGACCGACAATAGCATGCCCGTCTACTAAAGCGTCATTGTATTCGCCCGGCTGGCTGTAGTAGGCTGCCACCAGCCGATTAATAACCGTCACGAATTCCGCGCGAGTCACTTTCCCGTTCGGCCTGAACGTATTGTCGCCATATCCGCTCAAAATGGATGAAAAGGCTTGAACGGCGCTCTTCGCATAATCCGCAATCCGGTCGCCGTCGGCAAAAGCCGAAGCATCGTTATCTCCTTCATCCAGCTTGAAAATTTGATTGAGCAGCACAAGCATGTCCTGTCTCGCAATCATTTCCCCAGGCTTGGCCAAGTTGCCTGGAAATCCGTTATAATAACCCGCTTCCCGCGCAGCGGATAGCTGCGAGGCGTACCATGCCGACGCAGGCACATCAGCGAACGGCTCGTCCGATTGCGCGGCAAAACCGAACAATCCATTCAGCATCGTTACGAGCTCGGCGCGCGTCGCCCCTTTGTCAGGCTTAAGCGAGCCGTCCGGGTAACCGCTAACGATGCCGTTATGCTGCCATCTCTCCATTGCGGCCTGCGACCAATGCCCCTGCGCATCGGCGGCGGCAAATGCGCCCGCAGGCAGCAGCAGCGAAATAACAAGCAGCGGAACGAGCAGCATCGCCACCGTCTTTTTTCTGAAAATCATACATTACCTCCTTCATTTTGTTATTTTTGTTATTCAACTATGAGATCGGACTCCTGGCTTTCCAGTGAAGGAAGTCCTGTTATGTAAGCGTTTTAACACTCATTATAATAATGTTTTCCAAATATTTCTATAGTAGAAATTGACTGTTTTTGTTATTATATTAGTTATTTTGTTAGCATGATACTCTGCATCAAAGAGGCTGCCCACGCTATTCAGCCGTATCCGTTTTATTCGAAACAGCAGCTGTGCTATTATACAGAGGGAGAATGAACAAGGAGGATTCATCATGGGGCAAATGAAGAAACGCTATAGCGCAGCCGTCTTTCTACTGGCTGTCGTACTTGCCGTTGCGACAGCTTGCGGCGGAGGCAGCACAGGGAAAAACGGCGGAACCCAAGGCGGGGGTTCGGCAACGACACCGCCGACAGCTACGGCAGCGCCAACAGCTTCGCCCGAGCCGACAGAAAGGCCTGAGCCTGCGCCTACAGGGGCAGTGCTTGAAAGCTCGGACAAGCATCCGGTTGTCACAATCGAGCTGAGCAACGACAAAATCATTAAAGTTGAGCTATTCCCGGAAGTTGCGCCGAATACGGTCAACAACTTTATTTCATTGGTTCAGAGCGGCTTTTATGACGGCGTTATTTTTCACCGGGTCATTCCAGGGTTTATGATCCAAGGCGGAGACCCGCAAGGAACGGGAATGGGCGGACCTGGCTATCAAATCGCCGGCGAGTTTTCGTCCAACGGCTTCGAGAACAATCTGCTTCATACGCGCGGCATCATCTCGATGGCCCGCACCAGAGTGCCGGATTCGGCCGGCTCGCAGTTTTTCATCATGGTCGAAGACGCTCCATCGCTGGACAAGGAATACGCAGCCTTCGGCTTCGTAACCGAAGGCATGGACGCCGTCGACGAAATCGTCAATCAGCCGCGCAACAGCAGCGATCTGCCGAACGACCCGATCTCCATGCGCAAGGTTACAGTCGATACGCTGGGCATGACATTCGAAGAGCCTGTAAAAGTACAATAATCATGTGATAAACCGACGGCCCCTCGCTGTCGGTTTATTTCTTTTATCTGACATGCCTAGCTTTACTGAAGCGCTCCTCCCTTACGCCAAAGCTGAGAGAAATATTCGTTTTACTGAAACATTCCTTGGCCGCAACTCGTTTAAAAGGCTGGACAGAAGAAAAAGTTCCCAAGCAAATACAGCTTGAGGAGCAGCAACTCTGCGACAAAGAATGCCATTTCCGATTTTGAGCTACAGCTCGAATCGATCGGCATGCAATCCAACAACGAAGGGAAGTATCATCATGAGAAGGTATGTGAAACGCACCATTTTGACCCTTACGGCAGCAGCATGTATTGCAGGAGGAAGCGGCTCCGCGCTTGCGGCTCAGCAATTGGACATTATCCCTATTAACGCTCCGGTAATAAATGATGTCATGCCGCAAACAAAGCTTGATCTAATGCGCATCTACGGTACGGCGACATCCATTGAAAACGGCCGCATCGTCCTTGAGAATAACAATGAAAATGCTGACTTCTCCAAAATCGTATTGAATATAAGTGAAAATACGCTAATACTGGATGCTGTAAGCGGCATGCCGACGTCCATTGACGATATTCGGGACAATGAGTTTCTGTACGCTTACATAAGCCCTGCCGTTACGAAGAGCCTCCCGCCTATCGCTAACCCTGAAGTCATTCTGACATCGATTCCGGCAGACTTTGCAGTGCCATCGTATGTAGAAATTGACCGCGTAGAGCAAGGAGAGACAGGCAGCGTCATTGTTCATACCAATGAAGACAAGTCGTATACCGTTACGGACGAAACCGAGCTGTTCCCTTATTTGACGTTTAATCTCATTAATAAAAATGATCTGATGCCAGGCACGAAGCTGCTCGTATGGCAGCAAACTGCGATGGCTGAGGGCACGGTGGAGGCAGCCTCCGCACCAGCGAAGATGATGGTATTCCCTTATTCATACAGCGGCTATGTAGAATTGAATCAGGATGGCATCTCCATTAATGGCACTGCACTGGAACTTGAGGAAGGCGAACAGCCTTATGCGGATAATGGCCGGCTGATGGTTCCTTTCCGCAAAACCGTAGAGGCGCTTGGATATGAGATTAAATGGGATAACGATACGCGCGGCATTCAAGTAGTAAAAGGAGATACGAAGCTTTACTCCTTCACAGCCCGCGGAACTGAAGTTTCGCAAGGCGAAGATACGTATACGCTGCATGAAGCAGCCGCATTAAGCAATGGCGTATCCTTCATAGCCCTAGAAGACCTAATTTATTTGAACGATGCAAAGCTCGCGAAATAATGAGCAACGCCAGGGCTGATGAGCAGCCTCCTATTTATTCGGAAGGCGACTCTCTTCAAGGCTGACAGCCCGAAAATTAATGCGAATGTACATCCTTTTTTTCAAAAAACGGGTGATCACGATGAAAAAAATGCGATAATGCAGGAATTTACGCGCCAAATGGTCGATTCCTATCATTACAACCGAAAAGTCTGCACTTACGCAGGTTTTCCTGTACATCCGTTTGATATATTCAAAAAGCCTGCACTTACGCATCTTTTTTTGGGGCACCACCCCTTTATATGCTGTTCCGCCAAGAACTTGACAATGAATGGAGTAAAGTTCTCGGTACTTTCCAAGGCAAGCTGGCCGGGGTTCCTTAACGGGGCCCCGGCTTTTTTAATGTTGTTAAAAGCGCTTTCATCAACTATAATATATTTATTAAGCGATTAATGTTTTTGCTAACTATTATAGTGAAGAGCACCTAGGAGGTCTCCAATGAAACGTTCTACAACTGTTATGCTGTCCGTCTGCATGCTTCTGTTTTTGAGCGCTTGCACGAATGAGGGCGGCGGCCAGCCGTCCGCATCGCCAGAGTCGACCGCGTCCGCCGCACCGGCAGAAACCGCAGCCCCCTCGCCCGCAGCGACCCAAGCGCCGGCTGAGCCTGTCGTTAAGCCTGTATTCAAAAACGCATCCGTTCATGATCCATCCATAATAAAGGTGGACGATACCTATTACTTATTCGGCTCCCATCTGGCTGTCGCCAAATCGAACGACCTCATGTCCTGGACACAAATTAACTCCTCCGTATTCGACAACAATCCGATCATACCCAATGTTTTTGAGGAGATGAGCGAAGGATTCGCATGGGCGCAGACGAAAACGTTTTGGGCGGGCGATGTCATTCAGCTGGCGGACGGGAAATTTTATATGTACTACAGCATGTGCAAAGGCGACTCCCCGCGATCCGTACTTGGCTACGCCGTAGCTGACAGCGTTGAGGGCCCTTACAAGGATATGGGCATTATTTTGAAATCGGGCATGTGGAACGACATTAGCGAGGATGGCAAGCTGTACGATGCGACCGTCCATCCGAACGTCGTCGATCCGAATTTATTTTTCGATAAAGACGGCGTGCTGTGGATGGTATACGGCTCGTATTCGGGCGGCATTTTCATTATGAAAATGGACCCGGAAACCGGCCTGCCTTACCCTGATCAAGGCTATGGCAAAAAGCTGCTCGGCAACAATCATAGCCGCATCGAAGCCCCTTATATGTTATATAGCGAGGAAACCGGATATTACTACTTATATTTGTCCTACGGCGGCCTAGATTCGAAAGGCGGCTACAATATACGCGTCGCGCGCTCGAAGACGCCGGACGGCCCGTTCCTCGATACGGAAGGAAACGATATGATCAATGCCCACGGCCCACGGGGAACCTTCTTCGATGACGCCTCTATCGCCCCTTATGGCGCAAAGCTGATGGGCAATTTCCAGTTCGCCAACATCGAGGGCGAGGTGGCCAATGTCGCCGCAGGCTACGCTTCGCCAGGCCATAATTCAGCATACTATGACAAGGAGCTGAACAAGTCGTTCCTTATTTTCCATACCCGCTTTCCGTCGCGGGGCGAAGGCCATGAGGTAAGAGTTCATCAAATATTGATGAACACGGAAGGCTGGCCGGTTATCGCTCCTCATCGTTATGCAGGAGAAACGGCGGAGAAGATCGCCGCTGCCGATATTACCGGCCAATATAAGCTCATTAACCACGGCAAGGATATTACGGCTGACGTAAAACAACAATCGCTTGTCGAGCTGAAGGAAGACGGCAGCATCGGCGGCGACGCCAGCGGCAGCTGGAAGCTGACCGGCGATTATACAGCCGATTTGGCGATCGGCGGCATCGTATATAGCGGCGCATTCCTGCGCCAATGGGATGCCGGAACGATCAGTTATGTCATGACATTTACGGCTCTATCCGAAGAAGGCGTCTCCGTATGGGGCAGCCATGTGTCAGTGGAATAAGATTTTCTCAGCCTAGCGGCCTTACCGTACCTAGCATGAATTTGCTGCGCCATTTGCACATAAGGATAGTTATACGACTATAACGCAAGGAGGGCGAGGATATGTATCCCGGCGTTCCTGCCCCGGTGGTCGATTATCCGCTTCCGCTTAGCAAATCGCTGCAGGGCAAATATTTTATCGGAGAAACAGACCAGCTCCTGCCTACGGATAACAACCGGACATGGGCCGGCCTCATCAATCCGCTCGATTCGGGTGTTCATCTGTACGTAGACATCTATGTCATCAGCAATCTGTCCGCCGATCCGCTTGTTTCGCAAATATGCTTTTGCCAAAGCCTGCCTACGAACGCCAAGCTGTCTCATGAAATATCAAACTCCAATTTGACGTTTCGGCCGCAGCCCGTTCCGCGCGGGCAGGTGCAATTCGGAGAAGCGCTGGATACGGCGGCATTCACCGCGGTGCCTGTATCGACAAGAGTCGTTTCGCCCTATTCCAGCACGGCTAGCGAGAAGCGCGGCCATTGGATCATCGGGCCGGGCACGGCTATTCTCTTCACCTTGACAGGCACCTTCGAGTATCCGAATCCAGCAGTCGTCTCTCTCGGCTGGTGGGAGGAGTCAGCCGGTCAGTATTGAAAAAAGGGAGCCCTAAGGGGCTCCCTTTTTTTGCCCGTCGGGCAATCTCGACTGGCATCCGGCACATCATCGGCTGGCAGTATGCTACTCGCCTTGGTGGAGGTGGAATAGAGCCAATAATTAGCTTTATTCCTAAGAAACTAGCCCAATTGGGACGAATAGAGCTAGTATCTATCTCTATTGCATAGCGAGCCTCTCGCAAACAGCCTATAATCGAGCCGAGGTGGAGAATAGAGCTAATAATTAGTTCTATTCTTGAGAAACTAGCTAGATTGAGTCGAATAGAACTAAAAACTAGCTCTATTCATATAGCGTGCCATTGTCAGCCATCGATTCATCTTCAGCCGTCCCTATAGCGCCCAATACTCGCATCGCTGCGGATTTTGCCGCTTATACTATCTAGTGAAGATCAGCTCGCTCAATATTTCTCAAGGACCGCCAAGCAACCGCAATCCCTACAATCGCCAGAGCTGCCGGAATATAAATAATAGAAGCGATCGAGTATGCGGGATTATGCCCGCTAATCACAGCAACAATGACAAATGAGGATACGATCGTAGCCGGAACGGAATGGTTGCGCATCCCCATATAAAGCGGAACCAGGCTGGTGCCTGCCGCAGCCACCGAGAAAGCAGTCAAGCTGATCAGTTGCTCGCCAAAGTTGATCTCATCGATTGAGCCGGGCAGAAGCTGCAAATAATGATTAACGGCTAGAAATACGATATAGACGAACAAGCTGGAAAGCACCATCGTAACGAGCGTCAGTCCGAACACGATAAGGAGCTTCGCCGCCATTAGCTTCCTCCTGCTAATCGGATACATGAACAGAACCTGCACCGTTTTACTTTTATACTCCTCGATAATGAGCTTAGAAATCAGCACGGCCGCGAACACGATGAACGTCGCCCGAACGAGGCTTCCGCCGATGATAAACATTTCCTCCAAGCCGGAAAGGGCGCTGCCTCCCTCCGCTTTCTCCACATAACAGATCATGCAAATCAGCAGTACGATCAGTACGCTGGCTATGGCCGCTCCTGCGGGATACCATCTCAATCGATGCTTCTGCAGCTCCAGCTTCATTAGCTTCCACATCTTTCTTTCATCCTTTCTGCGCCGGGCTTCGCCTTCAGGCTATGCTGTCCTCGCGTATCATTTCCAGAAAATACTGCTCCAGCGTAATCTGTTTCTTCGTCTGCGATTCAATCCCGATATCATGCATAATTAGCGCTTTTGCAATGCTCGCCTGCGGGATGCCCGGCTCATAAATCCGAATGATCGATGAACCGACCAGCTTGTAGTTCGTTATCCCGAGCTCTTCCTCCAAGACGATGCACGCTTTCTTGCAATCCGTCAGGACAAGCTCCGTATATTCCGTGCTTTGCGCCCGTACGCTGTCCATCGGCACTTCCTTGATAAGCCTGCCCTCGTTAATAACGCCGATCGTATCGGCAATCTGCTCAATCTCGCTCAGCATATGGCTCGACAGCAAAATCGTCATTCCGTATTGGCTGCTAAGCATGCGCAGCAAGTCTCTCATATCTTTAATGCCCTCTGGATCAAGCCCGTTAATTGGCTCGTCGAGCAACAGCAGCTCCGGCCTCGCAATAATCGCTCTGGCTATGCCGAGCCTCTGCTTCATCCCGAGCGAAAATTCGGAGACCGGCTTGCGGTCAACCCCCTTCAAATGAACAAGGCCAAGCGCTTCATCAATCGCCTTCGGATTGTAATAGCCCATATATTCGCAGTGAAGCTCCAGGTTTTTCTGCGCCGTTAGTTTCTCGTAAAATATAGGATATTCGATCATGCTTCCGATACGTCTTAGCATATCATAAGAGTCCGGCGTCAGAGGCCGGTCGAACAGCTCAATCGTGCCGGAGGTCGGCTTAATGAGATTGCACAGCATTTTTAGCACCGTCGTTTTTCCTGCTCCATTCGGTCCGAGAAAGCCGTAAATCTCCCCTTTTCTAACCGTCATTGAAACGCCGGACACCGCTTCTGTACCTTTATACAGCTTAACCAGCCTATCCGTTCGTATTATTGTCGTCATAAGATTAACCCTCCTCTCTCCACACTTATTGTAGTAGCGGCCCGTTTCTTATTTATTTCTTAAAACTAACGAAAATCTTACTTTTCTCCTGTCGTTTAATAGCTCAACCGGTTCAGCTTTACCGTAAACACCGTCTTCCGGTATGGCTCGCTCGCCAGCGCGATACTCCCGCCCATGCCTTCGACCAACCGCTTCGTAATGGTCAGACCTAGCCCGCTTCCTTGAAAGGATTTGCTTCTCGATTCGTCCAACGTGAACAAGCGTTCAAACACCCGCTCCTGATCCCGCATATCGATACCCGCGCCGCGGTCCCATACCTGCACATAGACATGCCGCTCATCGCCAAACAGCGACAGCCCGATCACGCCCCCGTCGCTTCCATAACGCAAAGCGTTCGATAACAAATTGAACAAGACACGCTCTACTGCTTCCGCATTCGCATGGCTGTAAATCGGCTCCTCCGGTATTTGAATGTCGGCTTCTAACCCCTTTTCCTGCATCGTATCGAAAAAAGTCAAAATCGTTTGCCTGCATAGCTCGTTCATTTGAAGCTTCGATAAGGAAATATGGGAATCTCCGGCCTCCAGCTTTGCCAGATCAAAAAAAGAGTTCATCAGCTCGACTATATCAACGGTTTTGGCATGTGTATTGCGTAAAATGCGAGCCCTCTCAGCGTCGGTAAGGCCGGGATTATGCATCATCATTTCCAAATAGCCCAGCACGACAGTAAGCGGCGTTTTCATATCATGCGAAATATTGGCCAGCAGCCTTTTCATTGACTGCTCCGTTCCGGCGAATTGCGCGGAGGCAGCCGTTTTATGATCCAAAAGCGCATTTACTGACACAAGAAGCCTTCTCAGCTCCCGATCGTCGGTGACGAGCATCAGCCTTTCGGCGGACTTCTCATCCGTTATGCGCTGAAGCTGTTCCGCCAAATACGCCAGCTTGCGCCTTCTGTCCCTTCGTTCGGCATAAAGCAGCGCGCATGCGGCAAGCAGTACCGCCGCTGCAATGCTCAGCACTAGCAGCATCTTTAAAAATCACCCAGCCTATAGCCGATTCCCCACAGCGTTTTGATGTAACGCGGCGATGAAGGATCGTCTTCAATTTTGTCCCGCAGCCTGCTCATGTGCACGTTAATGACATTTTCGTCCTTATAATATTCCTCGTTCCAAATAGAGCGGTAGATCTGCTCCTTCGTGAACACCTTCTTCGGATGCTTGAACAGCAGCTCGACAATTTGCCATTCCTTCGAGGTCAGCTTAACGGGCTCGCCTTTTTTGGTCAGCTGAAGATTGTCCAAATCGAGCGCAAGCTCATGGACTTGTATAACCTTTTCCGCCGGCCTGTCGTATGTATTGGAATATTGCGTAGCCCTTCTTAATGTCGCTCTCACGCGCGCGATCAGCTCGATCATCGAGAACGGCTTCGCCAAATAATCGTCCGCTCCGAAGCCGAGTCCCAGCGCCTTGTCTACATCAGCGTCCTTCGCCGACAAAATAACGATTGGAATATGGCTTTCCTCCCGGATTCGCTTCAGCAGCTCGATCCCGTTCAGCTTCGGCAGCATAATATCAAGCAGCACCAAATCAAAATCTACGCTGCGAAATTGCCGCAGCGCTTCCTCTCCATCCGCCGCATGCGCAATCGTAAAGCCTTCAAGCATCAAATAGGACTGCACCATTTCACTAATCGACGGATCATCCTCCACAAGCAGAATGCGTTGTACCATCATCATCACCAGCTTCCATAGAAAAAGCTGTTCGCGCAATACCAGCTCTGCTCGAACAGCCCTTATCTTTTGAATTATTGTGGCTCGCTTACAAAAATAACCGCATTATACTCCTCATCATATGCCGATACGAACAATCCCAGTCCCTTCAACAGCTCCAGGTCTGCGTACATCGTCCACTTGCTTAGCACGACGCTGCGTTCCCCGTCGACCGCAAAGGTGAATGTCCAATCGCCTTTCGTGACGACAGCTTCCCGGCGCTCCGCATTCCATTCGATATCCGCTCCCCAAGCCTCAAACAGCGGCCGGCTAGGGATGTAGAGATGATCGCCGCTTCGGTATGGCTGCTTCGCTTCGTTGAACGGAATTTGTCCGCCATCGAGCCACCCTTGAACCGCTTTAGCCGGCGGAAGCAGATCTGTTGCCGCTACAATATCCTCTTCGGTTAAGATCGGCTGAAGCGCTCCCGGAAAAACGTCCATCGCCTTCACAGCGTCATTGCCCGTATCGGATACAAACAGCTTGCCGGACGAATAGAGAAGCACGGACGGCTCATTGAACCGCGCCTCGGCCAGCCCGCCAACAGCGTCGCCAGGCGTCCCTTCGCCGGCAATGCTGATCACTTTGCCATTCTCCAGTACGGCGCGTATCCGATGATTCAGGCTGTCTGCGACGAACAGCACGCCAGCCTCATAAGCAATGTCTCTAGGCCTGCTGAAGCGCGCATTGTCCGCATTCCCGTTCACATAGCCGCCGGCCATATAGCCCGTCAGCGGATCCGCCGCCGTCGGCTTGCCGGCATAGGTGTCTACCTTACCGCCTGAGATGACGCGAATCAAATGATTGCCGCTGTCGGCGACAAACAAGCGTCCTTCATCGTCAAACGCCAGCCCCATCGGCTCGTTGAACTTCGCTTCGGACAGCATGCCGTCCTTGTAGCCGCCAAACTCCTCAGATGCTGCTCCGGCGAAGGTTGAAACGTCTCCAGCCGGCGTAATTTTTCGAATAACATGGTTAAGCGTATCCGCTACATACACATTGTCATCCGCATCGACCGCAAGCCCGCCAGGAGCTAAAAACAGCGCCTTTTCCCGCGGGCCGTCCACATAGCCGGCTTCGCCGTTGCCCGCGAACGTATATACCTTGCCGTTCGTAATCTTGCGCACAACATTGTTCTCGGTGTCGCTGACATAGATAATGCCTTTAGAATCTGCGGCCGCGTAAGTCGGGCCATTGAAGGCAGTGACATGCGCATAACCGTCATTATAGCCGACGCCCGCCTGCCCGCCTATCGCCGACAGCCCTGCTGACGACCATCTACTGACCAAGGAAGAGCCCTTGCTGACGACGATCATATCGCTGCCCGTTCCCTTCGCCAAGCCCCAAGGCTCGGCAATGCCGGTGAGCGCTTTAACAACTGCGGTGCCCTTCGCTTCCGTCGAATCAGCCGCGGCCGCGCCGGATATTCCGCTTGTCAGCATGGCCGCGCCGATAAGCGCTGCGCATGCCTTCATCATCATTCGTTTCACGCTAGCTCCTCCTTATGCGTTCGTATTCGGAAGTACCGTTAATTCCAGTTCAAAACTGCCGCCCGGCTCAAACCATATGAATAATCGATGAGCGCCCGGCGGAATCGTCCCCATAAATTCCGGTCTTATTTTAATTACTGCGTCGCCGTTCCCCAGCATTTCGATCGTATAGTCCTCGTCCGTCATCCACTCGCTAGGATACTCAACCATTTCATAGTCATATATGAGATCAACACCCATTACTTCATTTCCTAATGTTTTAAGCGCCAGCTCAACCCCATGCGAGCAGTTCAAATAAGTGCATACGATGCGGTCAGGCGTTGCTTGTGGAACAAAAAGAGCCCAATTCATAAGCGTCTGCTCCGACTCTTGAACAGCGCTTGAGCCGGCATTCATGAAGACGCCTCCGTTAATCGTGACATTGATTAATTTATCGAAATAAATTAGTCCAGGGTAATACGTATTGGTTTCTTCATCCCAGCGCGCTTCACCGCCAAGCTTGATAACCAGCTTATTCCCTTCAATGGTTACTCCGCTCACGTTCGCCCTTTCAATATAGTCCTCTGGAGGATAGCAGCCTTCGTGTCCGCCGCAATCGTCGAACGGCACTGTTTTGATCCATAAGGCAATGTAATCGTCGATATTGTTCTGAACCGCTTCCTCATCGGCAAAAGCGATTGGTACGTTGAACGGAACAACTACCGTTCTGTTGTCTACTAAATAGGCGTATTTGTCATTGAAAAAGGCATTCTGATCCAGCACCGGCGGCGCTGGGTCCGGCGTCGGCTCAGGAGTCGGGGCCGGAGTAGCAGTAGGAGTTGGCTGAGGCGCCGACCCCCCTCCTGCATTCTCGTCCGCGTAAATAATCGTTTGACGCTCGATCGGGCTGGATGCGCCCTCCTCGCTCTCGGCTTCGGCAAGCTTCTTCTCAATAAGGTCCTTAACACGATTAATTAACGCAGCATCGCCGTTATTGTTCTGCAGCGCCTCTAAATACAGCTCAAGCGCAACGAGCGGCAAATCGTCCAATTGAAGCGCTTCTATATCGCCGGCGCCGCCAGCATCTGCGAAAAGCTGCTCATCCGGCTTCACTTGATACTCATCGCCGTTGTTATCGGTCAGCCTCACGATCCCTTCCAATACGCCAAGATACGTTTGCTGCCCATTGGCGCTTACAGCGAACTCTGTACCCATAACGCCCATAATGGCGGTAGGCGTTTGAATTTCAAAGCGGGAATCGCCTTCCAGCTTCTTCTTCACCTTAATGACGACGTCTCCGTCCTTCAAGGTCAGCTTCGTTTTGCCGCCCATTGCGCTGGCGCTTTTCACCAGCTGGCTAATGGTCAATGTCGTGCTCGCTCCGATCGTCACTTCCTTGTCGCTGTCGAGGTCCATCGTCGCTTTGCTTTTTTTGCCTGTAATAATCGTATCGCCTTGCGCGATCGCCATGCCGTTGAACGCTTTAAACTTTTTGGAGCCGCCGCTCTTCTTAACCTCGACGGTTCCGCTAACACTCGTAATTTTGCCGACCTTATCCGTATCCTTCGCCGCTATCACGGCTGGAACCGCCAGTACGAAGGCCAGCAGCACGGCGACGCACAGCTTTAACGCTCTCATTTCAATCCCTCCAATTCATATACGATAATGCCGCGTTCCTTGCCTTTAACCTGAATCTCGCCAAGCGGCTTCGCTTCGATCCGATCCTTCACTGCTGCATAGGTCGATTCGCTAATGACGATCTGCCCGGGCTTCGCGTTGCTCTCCAGCCTCGCTGCCGTATTGACCGTATCGCCGATTGCGGTGTAGTCCATTCTTGTCTTCGACCCGATATTGCCGAAAACGGCAGGGCCCGTATGTATGCCGATGCCGAACTTGACGCCAAAGCCGAAACGCTCCGTCAGCTTCCGCTCTAGCTCGATTGACCCTTCCTTCATCGCCCAAGCCGTCTGAACCGCCTTCATCGGATGATCCTCCAGCGGCAGCGGAGCGTTGAAAATGGCCATTGCCGCATCGCCGATAAACTTGTCCAGCGTACCCTCAAAGCGGAAAATGCAATTCGCCGTCAAATCCAAATACTGATTCAATATTTCTACAATTTCTTCCGGCTCCGCACGCTCGGACAGAGGCGTGAAACCGCGTATATCAACGAACAGCACCGTAAGCTCGCGGCGGTTGCCGCCAAGCTTTAAGCCTTCCTCGCCATTTTTCAAAATTTGGCTGACAACCTGCGGCGCGACGTACCGGCCGAAAATATCGGTTACCCGCTTTCGCTCGAGCAGTTCCTGCGCATATCTGAAAATGATGACGACGACGCAGCTGATGAGCAGCAGCGGAATGACATAACCGAGCGAAATAATAATGTTGCTGCCGTATAGAAGCTTGCCTGCCGCCAACAAAACGAAAGAAAGTGCTGCCACTGCCGCGAGAGCCGACAGGAGCTTCATTCTTCTAAAGGCGATGTAGGCGATCGCGGCCGCAAGGATGAGCATTGCCATATTCCATTGCCAAGCCAGCGTCTGCTTGAAGTCGTCTTCAAGCAGCGCCTGTATAATATTCGCATGAATTTCCACGCCGTTCATCGTGCGCTTAACGTTCAGCGGCGTTAAATAGTCATCTTTGAAGCCCGCGGCATAAGGCCCGACAAG
>Ga0180215_1003324_pt1 | contig 15217 bp, 15 predicted proteins | sample eDN3rd37CBELigBY_FD_128871 | JGI IMG/M metagenome (GOLD analysis project Ga0180215, IMG submission 128871) | Enriched backyard soil microbial communities from Emeryville, California, USA - eDNA 3rd pass 37_C BE-Lig BY (version 2) (version 2) | ecosystem: Environmental > Terrestrial > Soil >...
CCGGCGGCGAGATCGGCAATGTAGGCGGCAGCCGCCGCCCGGTCCGCGGCCGGCTGGGATGCTTTGTGGGTCATCGCGAGCGATCGGGGATCATGTCCTAATGATTGCAATCCTAGAATGTTTCTCTTAAAAGTTGCAAGACGGCAGACGTACAATCGCGTTGACCTCTCTTCCCCGGCGCAGCGCATATTTGACTCAAGGGGTCGATTTACCCATGGTCCGGCCCCACCTAAGCGCCTGAATCGGACTTTGATGTCCCGGGCGCGGACATAACCCATTGGAATTCCATGAATATCGTGGTCGTTGAATCGCCGGCCAAGGCCAAGACCATCAACAAATATCTTGGTCCTGGCTACGAGGTTCTGGCTTCGTTCGGTCATATTCGCGATTTGCCGGCCAAGGACGGATCGGTCGACCCCGAGCAAAATTTCAGGATGATCTGGGAGGTCGATGACCGCGCCCAGAAACGGATCAACGACATCGCCCGCGCGGTCAAAGGCGCGGACAAGCTGATCCTGGCCACCGACCCCGACCGCGAGGGCGAGGCGATCTCCTGGCACGTACTGGAGGTGCTGAAGGAGAAAAAAGCCCTCAAGGATCAAGCGATCGAGCGTGTGGTTTTCAATGCCATCACCAAGCAGGCGGTCAGCGAGGCGATGAAGAACCCGCGCAAGATCGACCATGCGCTGGTCGATGCCTATCTTGCGCGCCGCGCGCTCGACTACCTTGTCGGTTTCACCCTCTCGCCGGTGCTGTGGCGAAAGCTCCCCGGTGCCCGGTCGGCCGGGCGCGTGCAGTCGGTCGCCCTGCGCCTTGTCTGCGATCGCGAGCTCGAGATCGAGAAATTCGTCGCACGCGAATACTGGTCGCTGATCGCAACGCTCGCGACCCCGCGCAATGACAGCTTCGAGGCGCGCCTGGTCGGTGCCGACGGACAGAAGATCGCCCGGCTCGATATCGGCAGCGGGAGGGAGGCCGAGGACTTCAAGCGCGCGCTGGAGAGCGCCGCCTTCACGGTCGCCTCGGTCGAGGCAAAGCCGGCGCGGCGCAATCCGCCGCCGCCATTCACCACCTCGACCCTGCAGCAGGAAGCCAGCCGCAAGCTCGGCTTCGCGCCGGCCCATACCATGCGGGTCGCGCAGCGCCTTTACGAAGGCATCGATATCGACGGCGAGACCGTCGGTCTCATCACCTATATGCGAACGGACGGCATCGACATGGCGGCCGAAGCCATTGCCGGCATCCGGGCGATGATTGGCAAGAACTACGGTCGCGACTATGTGCCGGACGCGCCGCGCCGCTACCAGAACAAGTCCAAGAACGCCCAGGAGGCGCACGAGGCAATCCGCCCGACCGACGCCGCCCGCACGCCGCGCCAAGTCGCGCGCTCGCTGGATTCCGATCAGGCGAAACTCTACGAACTGATCTGGAACCGCGCCGTCGCTAGCCAGATGCAATCGGCGGAACTTGAGCGCACCACCGTCGACATCGTCGCGAAGGTCGCCGGGCGCAATCTTGACCTGCGCGCCACCGGACAGGTGATCAAGTTCGACGGCTTCCTGACATTGTATCAGGAGGGCCAGGACGACGACGCCGAGGACGAGGATTCAAAGCGCCTTCCCGCGATGTCGCAGGGGGAGCCGCTGAAGAAAGAGAAGATCAGCGCCACCCAGCATTTCACCGAGCCGCCTCCTCGCTTCACCGAAGCATCGCTCGTCAAGCGCATGGAAGAGCTCGGCATCGGCCGACCCTCGACCTATGCCTCGATTCTCGCAGTGCTGAAGGACCGCGGCTATACGCGGCTCGACAAGAAGCGGATCATCCCCGAAGACAAGGGACGTCTCGTGGTCGGATTTCTGGAGAGCTTCTTCCAGAAGTATATCGAATACGACTTCACCGCCTCTCTGGAGGAGCAGCTCGACAAGGTCTCCAACAACGAGCTGGAATGGCATCAGCTGCTGCGCGATTTCTGGGACGATTTCATCGCAGCGGTCGGCGAGATCAAGGACTTGCGGATCACCGAAGTGCTTGACGCGCTCAATGAGCTGCTCGGCCCTCACGTCTTCCCCAAGCGCGAAGACGGTGGCGAGCCGCGTCAATGTCCCAATTGCGGTGAAGGCCAGTTGTCGCTGAAGGTCGGCCGGTTCGGCGCCTTCGTCGGCTGCTCACGCTATCCGGAATGCAATTATACGCGTCAGCTCACGCCCGGCGCCAATGGCGGCGAGAGCGGCACCAAGCTGCTTGGCAAGGACCCGGTTACCGGCGAGGACGTCACATTGCGGGGCGGCCGTTTCGGTCCTTACGTTCAGCTCGGCGAAGGCAACAAAGAAACCAAAGAGAAGCCAAAGCGCTCCGGTCTGCCCAAGGGCATGGCACCCGACGATGTGGACCTGAAGACGGCGCTCGGCCTGTTGTCGCTGCCGCGTGATGTCGGCAAGGATCCCGAGAGCGGCGAAATGATCATTGCCGGCATCGGGCGCTTCGGATCCTATGTGAAGCTTGGCAAGACTTACGCCAATCTCGAGCCCGGCGATGACGTGCTGAATATCGGCCTCAACCGCGCGGTCACGCTGATCGCCGAGAAAAAAGCCAATCCCGGCAAGGGCCGAAGATTCGGCGCCGATCCTGGCCGCTCGCTCGGCGAGCATCCCGACAAGGGCGGGCCGATCATCGTGAAGAATGGCCGTTATGGCGCCTATGTCAGCCACGACGGGGTCAACGCGACCCTGCCCGCGGACAAGACGCCGGAAACCGTCACCCTGGAAGAAGCCGTTTCGCTGATCGATGCCCGCATTGCCGCTGGCGCGGGCAAAAAGAAGGGGGCTCCGAAAGCTGCGAAAACGGCAGCGACCGGAAAGCCGCGCAGCACCAAAAAGGCGAAGGCCGAAACGGAGAGCGGGGCCCGCAAGAAGCCTGCGACCAAGAAGGCAACGGCGCGCAAAGCGGCTTCGAAATCGTCCGCAGCGAAATCGCGTTCGAAGACAGCTGGACCGACGGCCGCGGACAAGGCGGCGGGAGAGCCTGCTCCGGCGCAACGAAAACGCAAGGTCGCGCATTGAACTCCGAAACCTCCGGCTGAGGCCATATCGAGGTCAGCTTGGCCCGATCGAAACACACCGCCGTCCCATTCCCGACCCGGGAGCAGTTGCTCGCGTTCATCAAGGATCACGCAGGCAAGGCCGGCACCCGCGAGATCGCGCGCGCGTTCGGACTTAAGAATGCGGACCGCGCCGAGCTGAAACGGGTGCTGCGTGACCTCACCGACGAAGGCGCCGTTGAGAAGCGGCGCAAGACGCTGCACAAGCCCGGCACCCTGCCCTCCGTCACCCTCGCCGACATCGTCGAACGCGACCGCGACGGCGAGTTCATCGCAGTGCCGGCCGAGTGGGATGAAGAGGCTCATGGCGATGCCCCGCGCATCCGCGTCCTCACCTCGCGCAAGACCAAGCCCAGCGAAGCGGCCGGGATCGGCGACCGCGCCCTGCTGCGGGTGGAAAAACTGTCCGAACGCGAACGCCCTGCCGTCTATTCCGGGCGGGTGATCAAAGTCCTCGACCGCGCGAAAAAGCGCATGCTTGGAATCTTCCGGGCGTTACCGGGCGGCGGCGGACGGCTGGTGCCGGTCGACAAGAAGGCGCTCGGCCGCGAGCTTGCGATCGCTCCGAATGCCACGATGGACGCGCAGGACGGCGAACTCGTCGCCGCCGATGTCTCGAAGGAAGGCCGTTTCGGCCTACCGACCGGAAAGATCAAGGAGCGGCTCGGCTCACTCAAGAGCGAACGCGCGGTCAGCATGATCGCGATTCATGCGCATGGCATTCCGCATATGTTTTCTAGCGAAGCGCTGGCCGAGGCCGAGGCCGCAAAGCCGGCCGACCTGAAAGGCCGCGAAGACTGGCGCCAGCTTCCGCTGCTCACAATCGATCCGTTCGACGCCAAGGATCACGATGACGCGGTTTACGCCGAGCCGGACCCCGATCCCAGCAATCGCGGCGGTCATATCGTCACCGTCGCGATCGCCGATGTCGCGCATTATGTCCGTCCCGGCTCGGCGCTCGACCGGGAGGCGCTTGATCGCGGCAACTCGGTCTATTTCCCGGATCGCGTGGTTCCGATGCTGCCGGAACGCATATCCAACGACCTGTGCTCGCTGAAGCCTTCGGTGGACCGCGCGGCGCTCGCCGTCCGAATGATCATCGGTCCGGACGGCCACAAGCGCTCGCACAGCTTCCATCGCATTCTGATGCGCTCGGCTGCGAGGCTGCATTACCAGCAGGCGCAGGATGCATTCGACGGCAATCCCGACGACACGACCGCCCCGATCAAGGAAGCGATACTCGATCCGCTCTATGCGGCCTATCGCGCCGTGAAGAAAGCGCGCGACGCTCGCGGCCCGCTCGACCTCGATCTGCCGGAACGGAAGATCCTGCTCAACGCCGACGGGACGCTCGATCGGGTCATCGTTCCCCAGCGCCTCGACGCTCACAGATTGATCGAGGAATTCATGATCCTCGCCAATGTCGCGGCGGCCGAAACGCTGGAGCGCGCGAACATTCCCTTGATCTACCGTGTGCACGACGAACCCTCGCTCGAAAGGGTGGAAGCCCTGCGCGATCTGTTACGCACGCTGGATATGTCGTTCCCGAAGGGAGCGGTCCTGCGGCCGTCCATGTTCAATACCGTGCTGGCGCAGGTGAAGGGCTCGGATACCGAGATCCTGGTGAACGAGGTCGTGCTGCGCAGCCAGGCGCAGGCCGAGTATTCGGCGGAGAATTATGGGCATTTCGGCCTGGCCCTGCGCCGCTATGCACATTTCACATCGCCGATCCGCCGATACGCAGATCTCGTCGTGCATCGCGGGCTGATCCGCGCCTTGAAACTCGGCGACGGCGCGCTGCCCGACGAGGCCGATGTAAAGAGCCTCAACGAGGTTTCCGCCCGTATTTCCGCGGCCGAACGGCGCGCCATGGCGGCCGAGCGCGAGACTGTCGATCGGCTGATCGCGCACCATCTCGCCGACCGGATCGGCGCTGTCTTCGAGGGCCGCATCGCAGGCGTCACCCGGGCTGGCCTGTTCGTGAAGCTTGACGAAACCGGCGCGGATGGCTTCATACCGGCGCGAACCATAGGCGATGACTATTTCCAGTACCACGAGGATCGCCACGCCATGATCGGACGCTCCAGCGGCGAAACTTATCGTCTGGGCGATACCGTCAGGGTGAAGCTGGTCGAGGCGATTCCGGTCGCCGGGGCATTGCGCTTCGAACTGATGTCCGCCGGGCGGGCCGGCAAACGGGTGGCGCTGCGGTCCACCCGCTCTCGCTCCGTCGGGCGCAGAACAGACCGAGAGCCGCGCAAGAGACGAGGATGAACGGAAAAAATGGATCACAACGTTAGCTTGCCGCCGCGCGATGGCTGGCTCGCGGTCAGACGCGGGCTTTCGGCGATGTGCCCGGCCTGCGGCCGAGGCCGGCTGTTCCGCGCCCTGCTGAAAGTGAGCGACAATTGCCCGGCCTGCGGCGAAGCCCTCCACCATCATCGCGCCGACGATTTCCCGGCCTATCTGAATATCGTGGTCGTCGGTCACATCATGGTTCCACTCGTCCTTGCGGTCGAGACCGCCTTCGCCCCGCCTTACTGGATGCATGCCGCATTGTGGCTGCCGCTCACGCTGATTCTGGCTTTCGCGCTGATGCACCCGATCAAAGGCGCGGTGGTGGCCTGGCAGTGGGCGATGCGCATGCACGGCTTCCATCCGGCAGGCGACAAGAACGATCCACTTCCGGCGGCGACACCCTCCAAGATCGCCAATTGACATGCGGCAACTGACCGATCTGGAGCAGCGCCTGACTGCGGCGGAACGCGAGCGCGTGTCGCCGAATGTCCGCCCGAGGGACGCTGCGACCCTGATCATCGTCGATCGGTCGGGGCCGATTGCCAAAGTCCTGCTCGGCAAGCGGCATCACGCCCACAAATTCATGCCGGGCAAGTTCGTGTTTCCCGGCGGGCGACTGGAACCGAACGACCGATTGATGCCGGTTGCGAGCCCGCTCAATCCTGTGACTGAGCAATATCTGATGCAAAGCGTGCGGCGTCCGAGCGTGGCGCGCGCCCGAGGACTTGCGCTAGCGGCCATCCGTGAAACGTTTGAGGAGACCGGGCTGGTGCTCGGGGCGCCGCTCGAGGCTACGGCCCCGGCGCCGGCAGGGCCCTGGACCGAATTCGCCAAGGCCGGATTCTATCCGGACCTGTCCTCGCTGCATTTCATTGCGCGCGCGATCACCCCGTCGCGGCGGCCACGTCGCTTCGATACGCGGTTTTTCGCGGTCGATGCCTCCACCATCGCGCACAAGGTGGAGAACGTGGTTCACGCCGATGCGGAGCTGGTCGAACTGGTCTGGATGCCGATCGCCGACGCCCGCAGCCTCGATCTGCCGACGATTACCGGCGTGGTGCTGCAGGAACTCGAGGCGCGTGTCGCCGCAGGCTTCGAACACACGCTTCCGGTGCCATTCTACCGGATGCCGCGCAAGGTTTTCTATCGCGAACTGATCTCCTGATTGGCGTCCCTTCCTTGACATTGCCGGCTTTGCCGCTAGTTTCCGGGCCAAATCCCGTCATTTGAGGTCATCATGGCCAAGGCCGTCACAATCAAGGTCAAGCTGCTGTCCACTGCCGACACCGGCTATTATTATGTCAGCAAGAAAAACTCGCGGACGATGACAGACAAGCTGTCCAAGAGGAAATACGATCCCATCGCGAAGAAGCACGTCGAGTTTCGCGAAGCGAAGATCAAATAGCCCATCGAGAGCGCGTGCTGCGCCTCTTACGACCACAGATTGTGGATGTCGCGGGTCCGGTCATAATAGGTGGCCGGCCGGAAGCGGTGTCATGAGGAGGCCACTCTTCACCGCCTCCGGACCGGCCGAACCCCACGGACCCAGGAGATGCGGCGGACCTGAGCATTCCGTAGGGTTATCAATGGGCTGAACTGTGCCGGGCGTCGCCGCAGCTTGAACCGTCAGCGGCCATGCCCTGCTTGTCCTGATCCGGAGGCTACCCGCACACCTCCCGGAAATCAAAGGCGAAGTCTCCGGTCGGCGGGGCAAATTGCCGTCAACCTAAAGTATTGAGGTTACCGCGCCGAAGTTCCGGTGCGCCGGTGCATTGCGCGAAAGCCGTTCATCGCGCGCGAAGGAAAGACATCAGGCGGCGTTGGCGACCACGCGGTTGCGCCCGTCCCGCTTGGCGCGATACAGCGCCTGATCCGCCCGCTTCAGAAGCTGCGCGGCGGTATCATGCGCCGATTCCAGCGACGCGATGCCGATCGAAATGGTCACGTCGATCGTCCGCCGGCCCTGCTCGATCGGGAACGGCTCGGTGGCGATTTTGCGGCGCAGCCGTTCGGCCACGGTTGAGGCGATCGCCATGTCAGTCTCCGGCATCACCACCACGAACTCCTCGCCGCCGATCCGGCAGGCGAGATCAATGCCCCGGATCGACTTGCGCACCCGAATGGCGAATTCGCGCAAAACGTCGTCGCCGCAATCGTGGCCGTAAGTGTCGTTGATCGATTTGAAATAATCGATGTCGAGGATCAGCACTGCGAGTTGCTTGCCGCGCAGGCACGCCTGCTCGACCAGCTTGCCGAGATGGCTTTCCATGTAGCGCCGATTATGCAGGCCGGTCAGCGCATCGGTGATCGCCGCTTCGATCGACATCTGCACGTTGTCGCGCAGGCGTTCGGTATAGCGCTTGCGCTTGATCTGGGTGCGGACGCGGGCCTGCAGTTCGTGACTGTCGATCGGACGCAGCAGATAGTCGTTGACGCCGATTTCGAGGCCCCGCATCAGGCGCGCTGTATCGTCCGGCTCGCAGATCGCAAGGATCGGCAGGCTGCGGGTGCGGTCGAGCGAGCGCAACTGGCTGCACAGGCGCAGACCATCGAAATTCTCGAGGCTGAGCGACACGATGAGGAGTTCGTAATTGCCCTCCGCAGAGCGGAATAACGCCGCGCTCGCATCGGGCTCGACCTCAACGATATGCTCTTTTTCGAGCATTGCGGCGAGCCTTTCATAGGACGAACGGCGGTCGTCCACGAGCAGAATGCGCCCCTGCCGCCCCTGCTCCAGCACCGCCTCACGCTCGGCGCTCTCGATGCCGATCTCGCGCGATGTGACGGCGCGCATGCGTAATTCGTCGGTCATCATTTTCAACCGCGTCAAGGAGCGGACCCGTGCGATCAGCGCGACATCCGAGACCGGCTTGGTCAGGAAATCGTCGGCGCCGGCCTGCAATCCGGCCACGCGATCGGAGGGCTGATCGAGCGCCGTGACCATCACCACGGGAATGTGATGCGTCGTAGGATTGCTCTTGAGCCTGCGGCAGACCTCAAAGCCGTCGAGGTCCGGCATCATGACATCGAGCAGCACGATGTCGCATTCGGCGCGTTCGCAGGCAGCGAGCGCCTCTGCCCCGCTATTGGCCGTGGTGACGTCGAAATATTCGGCCGACAGCCGCGCCTCGAGCAGCTTCACATTGGCCGGAACGTCGTCGACGACAAGAACGCGCGCTGTCATTTGCGATCAGCCTTATGCATTTCCAAGAAAATGGCGGACGGTTTCGATGAATTTGCCGACCGAGATCGGCTTTGACAGATAGGCCTCGCAGCCGCCGGCGCGAATGCGCTCTTCGTCGCCCTTCATGGCAAAGGCGGTCACGGCGACTACGGGAATGGCTTTCAGTTCGGCATCGTCCTTGAGCCACTTGGTGACTTCCAGGCCGGACACCTCCGGCAACTGGATGTCCATCAGAATCAGGTCGGGCCGATGCTGGCGCGCGAGGCTCATGGCGTCGACCCCGCTTCGGGTTCCGACGGTGTGATAGCCATGCGCCTCCAGCAGATCGTGGAAGAGCTTCATATTGAGCTCGTTGTCCTCCACGATCAGGACAGTCTTGGCCATGTGCTGCCCTCCTGGGCTCGTCTGCGTCCCGCCAGCTTGCCGAGGCATGGAGCGCCGCTACGTCTGTATGCGGGCTGGGGCAATGCGGTAAAACGTAATCGCCATTTGTTACGGAAAGGCAAACGGAAAGCGATGATTAACGATGCGACGCTATCTCGCGAGGAGGCCGAAATGATGGCGATTCAGGCACTTGGCTTCCTCGCCGCCGATGACGAGCGGCTCGGCCGCTTTCTCGCCGCGACCGGACTTGGGCCGTCCGATATCCGCGCGGCCGCGCGCGAAAAGCGCTTCCTTGCTGGCGTGCTCGATCACCTCGCGGAGCACGAATCGGACATGCTGACCTTCGCGCAGGAAGCGGACGTCACTCCCGAACGCCTCGCCCGCGCCCGTGCGCTGTTGTCCGGACCACCACTCGAACGCGATATCCCGTGATACAGGGAGCCGCATGCAAGGGTTCTGCCGCGACTGCCTCGGCGATGCCGGACCAGCCAGGCGCTGCGCCGCATGCGGCTCGCCGCGCCTTGCACGCCACCCGGAAATCCACGCATTGTCGATCGCCCATGTCGACTGCGACGCCTTCTACGCGACGATCGAGAAGCGCGACAATCCCGCGCTTGCGGACAAGCCGCTGATCGTCGGCGGCGGCACCCGCGGCGTGGTCGCGGCGGCCTGCTATATCGCGCGCACCTTCGGCGTGCATTCCGCCATGCCGATGTTCAAGGCGCGGCGGCTTTGCCCCGACGCGATCGTGATCAAGCCGAACATGGCAAAATATGCGCAAGTCGCCCGCGAGGTCCGTGCGCGCATGCGCGAGCTCACGCCCTTGGTGGAGCCCGTTTCGATCGACGAGGCATTTCTCGACCTGTCGGGTACGCAGCGGCTGCACGGGCGCAGCGCCGCTCAATCGCTCGCGCGATTTGCAGCCACAGTGGAGCGCGAAATCGGGATCACGGTGTCGATCGGACTGTCCTACAATAAATTTCTCGCCAAGATCGCATCCGATCTCGACAAGCCGCGCGGCTTTGCGATGCTGGGACGCGCGGAAGCCGTCACCTTCCTCGCAGGTAAGCCGATTTCGATCATTTTCGGTGTGGGACGGGTTACGCAGGAGCGGCTGGCCCGCGGCGGGTTTCGCACCATTGCCGACCTGCAGAAATACGACGAGACAGAATTGATGCGGCGGCTTGGCGCCGAAGGCCAAAGGCTCAGCCGGCTGGCGCGCGGGATCGATCACCGGGCGGTGGTTGCCGATCGCGACGCCAAAAGCATCTCCGCGGAAACCACGTTCGACAGCGACATCGCAGCCTTGCGGCCGCTCGAGAAGATGCTCTGGGACCTGAGCGAGCGGGTATCGGCAAGGCTCAAGGCCGCCGGCCTGAGCGGCGCGACCGTCGCACTGAAGCTCAAATCGGCAGACTTTCAGACTCGCACCCGCGCCCGATCCCTTAGCGATCCGACCCAATTGGCGCGCCGCATTTACGCTTGCGGCCGTGACTTGCTGGAGAAAGAGGTCGACGGCACGAAGTTCCGCCTGATCGGAATCGGAGTGTCGAACCTTCAGAGTGCCGAAGCAGCCGATCCCGACGATCTGCTCGACCCGCATGCACGCAAAGCCGCGACAACCGAGCGCGCTGTCGACCGCCTTCGCGCCAAATTCGGCCGCGAAGCGATCAAGCGCGGCCTCGCGCTCGATGAAGGCTCATAGGCCGGCGGTCACTGGGCCGGCGGTCACTTGCAGGGTTTTGTCGGGCGGGTTTCCAGCGCGGTCATCGTACCGCTCACCACGAAATCGTTGTAGTCGAGCGCCAGCGCACGCGAGATTCCGTTCTCGTAAAGCTCGAACTTGATCCCGTAGACCGGGAGTTGGTCGCCTTCGCCCTTCGACCTGTCAAAATAGCTGATGCTGACCGGCCAGCGTCGCATCGTCGACAGTTGCTGATCGTTGCCTGCCGCGTCGTCAGGCTTGTCGCCGTTCGGTTCGATCGGATGTCCGATGACCGTCAGCGTATCGTAAACCTTCTCTCCGGTATCGGAGCCATCAAAGACAGGCCCCTGTAGCAACGTCTTGCCCTCGCGCGCCGCGCTGATGATGCGCCGCATATGGTCGGTCGGAAAGAAAATCTGCGCCGGGATTCCGAATGTCTTCGATGCCGGCTTGTTCAGATTGACAGCGACCTGCGATCCTTCGCGTTCGGCGCGGCCGTCCACGGCGCTCTTCAGTTTGCGGTCCACATAATTCTGCGAATTGAACCGGAACGCCTTGGCGGCGGCGTCTTCCCAGGTCGTCGCGCGCATGTCGGTCATCATCCGCACGCCCTCGCCCGCGTCAATTTCGGAGACTTGGCGAAACTGCAGCGCATAGCCTTCGCATTCGCTGCCTGAGAAGTCATACAGGATGCGGCCGCGTACGGCCTCGACGGGCCGGTTGCCGCGCGCCGAAGCAAGCTTGAGGTCATAGACGGCGCGATGCGAGGCGAACTCGATGACGTCCGCGTTTTTCGCAGGCGCCGCGAAGCCAAGACCGGCGGACGTCACCAAAACCGCCAATGCGCTCAGAAAACGGGCATCACCCATAGCGTTCGACCTTGGCGTTCGACCTTGGCGTTCGAATCCTCGCATGAAGGTAAAGTCGACCGGGGCCTGTCGCAACCCGACCACTTGCGTGCATCGCGCCAATCGGCGAAGAGAATGCGTCCATTGTGAGGCGCTGCGGACGCGCAGGAGGATGAAATGGCCGGTGCCGTCGAGAAGAAGCTGACCGATCTCGGAATCGTATTGCCGACGCCGGCGGCGCCCATCGCCAATTATGTCGGATTTGTTCGCACCGGAAATCTCCTGGTGGTGTCCGGCCAGCTCTGCCTCGATGCCGAAGGCAAGCTCGTGGCCAAAGGAAAGCTCGGCGCCGAGGTCTCGGTTGAGGACGGCCAGAAGGCTGCGCGGACCTGCGCCATTAATGTGCTCGCGCAGGTCAAGGCCGCGCTGGGCGATCTTGACAAGGTCACGCGCGTGGTTCGGCTTGGCGGTTTCATCAGCTCGGTTCCGGCCTTTCTCGACGGACCCAAGGTCATGAACGGCGCTTCCGACCTGATGGTGACGGCGTTTGCGGACAGGGGGCGTCATGCGCGCACGACGATCGGCGTCTCCGTTCTCCCGCTCGATGCAGCGGTCGAGGTCGAAGGAATGTTCGAGGTCTCCTGACGGCGCAATTGATGCCCGGTCTCGACTGGCTGATCGCGCGCCCGGTTGCGCACCGCGGCCTGCATGACGCCGCAAACGGCGTGATCGAGAATTCCATTTCGGCTTTCGCCGCGGCCGTCGCCGGCCGCTATGCCATCGAATGCGATCTCCAGCTCTCGGCCGACGGCGAAGCCATGGTCTTCCATGACGACACGCTCGAGCGCCTGACCGAACGGGAGGGTGCGTTCGCCTCTCTTACCGCAGCGGAACTCAAAGCCGTTTCCTTCAAGGGCACGGCCGACCGGATGCTGACGCTCGGCGAATTGTGCGATCTCGTCGCCGGACGCGTGACGCTGGTTCTTGAGCTGAAAAGTGGTTTCACCGGCGATATGCGCCTTGCAAAGCGCGTGGCTGCGGTTGTTCAAGACTATGCCGGGCCGGTGGCCGCGATGTCGTTCGACCCCGCTGTCATCCGTGGGCTGCATGCCGAAGCACCGGGATTGCCGCGCGGGCTGGTCGCCCAGAGCCGCCCAGACCCCGAGGTGCCAAGCGGCAACAGCGTCCGCTACGCGCTCGATGCGCTGCGCGCCCGTCCGCATTTTCTCGCCTGGTCCGTCGACGATCTGGCCAGCTTCTGGCCGTTGCTCGGCCGGCGCGGGTTCGGCCTGCCGCTGCTGACCTGGACGGTCCGCACCGAAGCCGATCGCCTGCGGGCGGCACGGTGGGCCGATCAGATCATTTTTGAAGGATTTCGGCCATAAAACCGGGCTAAGACATCAGGCAAATGCCCGAAGCCGCAACCCCGCACACCGCCTCCCCGGTCGAACTACAGCTCCGGATCGTGTCCGATCTTGGCCAGGTCGCAGCCGAGTCCTGGGACGCCTGCGCCGCCCCCGCTCAGAATTCAGATGAGCCACCTCCCAAGCCGCCTGATCCGCGACCGGCGACATCCGACAGCGTCATCAAGCCTTCCGGCAACCCATTCGTGTCGCACGCTTTTCTGTCGGCGCTCGAACGGTCAGGGTCGGCTACGCCACGCACTGGCTGGGCACCGCAGCACCTGATCGTCGAGAGCACCGGCGGCGAAGTGCTGGGCGCGGCGCCCTGTTATCTCAAGTCGCACTCGCGTGGCGAATACGTATTCGACCACGGCTGGGCCGATGCCTATGAGCGGGCGGGCGGCAGCTATTATCCCAAACTGCAGGTAGCGGTGCCATTCACGCCGGCGACCGGGCCGCGCCTGCTGGTCAAACCCTCGCCCCGTGCGTCGGCTGTGAAGGATGTACTCGCGCGCGGCCTGATCGCGCTGTGTGAGCGACGCGAGGCTTCATCCGTCCATGTGACCTTCTTGCCGGAACAGGATTGCGAGCGGCTCGGCGCGCACGGCTTCCTGAAGCGGACAGATCAGCAATTCCACTGGCGCAACGAGGGTTATGAAACCTTCGAGGATTTCCTGTCGGCCCTCGCCTCCCGCAAGCGCAAGGCCATCCGTCGCGAGCGGCGCGACGCCCTCGAGAGCGGCATCACGATTCACCCGCTCACAGGCCGTGACCTGACCGAGGCGGTATGGGACGATTTCTTCGCCTTCTACATGGACACCGGATCGCGCAAATGGGGCCGCCCCTATCTCACCCGCTCGTTTTTTTCGCTGATCGGGGAGTCCATGGCCGACCGCATCCTGCTGGTGATGGCGCGGCGCGATGGCCGCTATATCGCGGGTGCAATCAACTTCATCGGCGACGACGCACTGTTCGGGCGGCATTGGGGCGCGATCGAGCACCACCCCTTTCTGCATTTCGAACTTTGCTACTATCAGGCGATCGACTTTGCGATCGCCAACAAACTCGCCACCGTGGAAGCCGGCGCCCAGGGCGAACACAAGCTCGCACGCGGCTATGTGCCGGTGACCACCTATTCGTCCCACTATATCGCCGATCCGGCATTGCGGCGCGCGATCGCGGATTATCTGAAGCGGGAGCGGGCCTATGTGGATGCGGCCGGCCGCGAGCTTGAAGCGCTGGCGCCTTTCCGCAAGACTGACGAATGACCCCCTGAAAAGCAGACCAGCCGGTTCTCGGAAACGATCATTCTTCCCGGACTTGCGACGGAGCAGCAACGATGCCGGATTACGATCCGAACAATATTTTTGCGAAGATCATTCGGGGCGAACTGCCCTGCCACAAGGTTTACGAGGATGATCGCGCGCTGGTGTTTCTCGACATCATGCCGCGCGCACCCGGCCATGCGCTGGTGATCCCGAAGAGCCCGGCGCGCAATCTGCTCGATGTGGATCCCGACGATCTCGCCCATGTGGCCAAGATCGCGCAGCGCGTTGCCAAGGCCGGCATGCAGGTGTTTGCGGCGGACGGAGTTACGGTTCAGCAATTCAACGAGAATGCCGGCGGCCAGGTCGTGTTTCACCTGCATGTGCATGTGATCCCGCGCAAGGAAGGGATCGCGATGAAGCCGCCGGCAAGCGAGAAGGAAAAGCCGGACGTTTTGGCGGATCAGGCGAAAAAGCTCGCCGCCGCCATGGCATCGGCCTGATCGCTACAGCGCCTGAAACGCCAGCGCGGCGAGGATCAGCACCACCTCGCCGATCGCAACGCCGGCAAAGACCGAGCGGCGGAACGCGACAAAGCCGACAAAGCCGGCGGCCATCGCGGCAAGCCGAACCGACAGCGGCACGGTCGCAAGCGCGCCGGGCGCGAAGAAAATCAGCTTGGCGATGACCGCCGCGAGCACTGCGGTGGCGACCGCCCTCACCCAGACCAAAATTTCCGAGCCCTCGTCGATGCCGCGGGCCACCGCAAAGCCGAGCCAGCGCCAGATTTCGTTCGGCAGGAAACCGACCAGGATCAGCGCGATATAAGGCCAGAGCGCCGAGGTGGTGAGGCTCATCGCAGGCTCTCCCGAAGGCGGTGGCCGAGATATGCGAGCGTGCCGCCGGCGATGCCGGCCCACATGATGTCAAGCTCGACATTCCGGAATGCCAGGATCGGGCCGATGATGAGCCCGAAGATCAGCGCGAGCCGGTCGACCAGCATGCTCGAATTGCGCGCGATCGACACGAGGAA
>Ga0180215_1003325_pt1 | contig 15215 bp, 16 predicted proteins | sample eDN3rd37CBELigBY_FD_128871 | JGI IMG/M metagenome (GOLD analysis project Ga0180215, IMG submission 128871) | Enriched backyard soil microbial communities from Emeryville, California, USA - eDNA 3rd pass 37_C BE-Lig BY (version 2) (version 2) | ecosystem: Environmental > Terrestrial > Soil >...
AGGGCCCTGCGGGAGGGACCGGTGTCGGTGCGGCGGGCCATGCAGCTCATCGTGGCGGCGACGGTGGTGACCACGTTGGCGGGCGCCGTCGTGGTGTGGCTGGCCGACCGGGAGTCGTTCGACAACTTCGGTGACGCCGTCTGGTGGTCGCTGCAGACGGTCACGACGGTCGGCTACGGCGACGTGACGCCGCGCAACGCGGCCGGGCGCATCATCGGCGCCGCCATCCTCCTCTACTCGGTCGCGTTCCTGGCGCTGCTCACCGCCGCCATCACCACCAGCTTCGTGGAGCGGGCCCGCCGCGACCGGGAACGGATGGAGGACGCCACCGAGCCACCGCACCCCGACCAGCCTGACCTCGCCGCCGTGCTCCACCGCCTCGACCAGATCGACGACCGCCTGGCCGGGCTCGAGCGGATGGCCCGTGGCGCCGACGAGCCCTGAGCGCGTGACGCTGGTGGCCGCCCTGGGCCGCGACCGGGGCCGGGCGGTGTGGACAGCCCTCGGCGGCGCGGCCGTGTTCGCGGCCAGCGGGCGTGCCGCCGTCCGGGGCGTGGGGCCGGCCGAGCGGCGGTGGTTCGAGGTGCTGAACGGGCTCCCGGCCCGGCCCTACCCGGTCGTGTGGCCGGTGATGCAGGTGGGGAGCCTGGGCGGCGTGCTGGCCACGAGCGCGGCGACCGCCCTGGTCGGCCGACCGCAGCTCGCCGGGCGGCTGCTGGTGTGCGGCAGCGCGACGTGGCTCGGGGCCAAGGCCGTGAAGCCCTTCATCCGACGGGGTCGACCGGGCACGGCGCTCGACGTGTCGCGGCTCCTCGGTCGCCCGCAGCGCGGCCTCGGCTACCCCTCAGGGCACGCGGCCGTGGCCGCCACGCTGGCCGTAGTGGCCTCCCCGCACCTGCCCCGCGTGGCACGGCCCCTGGCGTGGGCGGCGGCCGCGACCGCCGGGTGCGCGCGCGTGTACGTCGGCGCGCACCTCCCGCTCGACGTCGCCGGCGGCGCGGCCCTCGGGTGCGCCGTCGGCGCCACCGCCCACCTGGTGACCGCCTGATGGCAGGGCGGCTGCCCGGCACCCGCCACCACGGCAGGCCCCCGAGCGCCCTCGTGAGCGCCCGGGCGCTCGGCCGGCGGGCCAACGCCGCGGAGCTGCTCTACGGCGCGCTCATCACCGCGGGCTCGCTGGCGGTGACGAGCACCGCCGATGACCGCCCGGTGCGAGTCGCCCTCGGCGTGTTCGGCGTGTTGGTCATCTACTGGTCAGCGCACGTCTACAGCCGCGTGATGGCCGACCGCATGAAGGACCCGTCGGCGTCGGCACGTGCGCTGCTGGCCGAGGCGGCCGGCCACGAGGCCGCCGTGCTGCACGGCGGGGTCCCCTCGCTGGCGGTCTTCGTCGCGGCCAGCGCGCTCGGAGCCGACGTCTCGAGTGCCGCCTACATCGCCCTGTGGGCGACGGTCGTCATGCTCGGGCTGGCCGGCTGGGTGATCGGCCGCCGGGCCCACGCCCACGGCCTCGAGCTGGCCCTCGAGGTCGCCGCCGCCGCGGGCTTCGGGATGCTGACGATCGCGCTGAAGGCATCGCTGCACTGAAGGTCGGCGCGTCGCCCCTGGTCGCGCTGATCCGTCACCGCACCCGTCACCACACCGGCCCCGGCGGGACGATGTTCTCGTCGCTGGCCCTCGGCCGCCGAGCCGTGTAGCCACCGCCGCCGGCCAGCGTGGCCACGTCGGCGAGCACGCCCACGGCGAGCAGCACGTAGTCGAAGCCGCTGACGCCATCAGGGGCGGCCACCACGTAGAGCAGCGTCGTCCACGGCAGGAACATCCACCCCAGGAAGGGCACGAGGAAGGTGTCGAAGGCGGCGTCCCAGCGGGCCGGCCACCCTAGCCAGTAGATGACGATCCCGGCGCGTGGGCCGAGGATGAGCAAGGTGATCAGCAGGCACATGGCGTCGGCTCCTCCATCGGGTCGTCGAGTGCGGTGAGAACGAAGGGGCCCGCTGCTCCACCGCGCAGCGGGCCCCTTCAGATGCTGTGGATGTCTGGGCAGCGGGAGCTGCCGGCACGCCGGCGCGTCAGACCGGTTCGAAGACCTCGCGGAGGCGCTGCTCGTCTTCCTCGGACAGGTTGCTGTGGATCAGCTCGGGGTTCATCCCCTCGAAGGCGTCCTTCACCTTGTCGATGACGGCGTCGCTCGTCAGGACGAACAGGGCGGACGTGCCCGGCTGGATCCGGTCCCGCAGCGCGGCGATGAAGTCGTCGTCGATACCGACGTCGCTCAGCGACCCCGCGATGGCTCCCGTGGCGGCACCGACCGCCATGCCGAGCAGGGGGATGAAGAAGAGCAGGCCGAAGAGCAGGCCCCAGAAGGCCCCACCGAGCGCACCGGCCCCTGTGAGGCTTCGGAGCTGGCGCGTCTTCGGTGACTTCTTGTCGCTGGGCCAGGTGACCACCGCCGCGTCGTGCACGGTGATCAGCTGCTGCTTCACGAGGCCCTCGAGGATCTCCTCGGCCCGTTCGGCCCCTTCAGCGTTCTCGAACTTCCAGACAGTGAGTGTCGCCACGTTCCACCTCGCTCCTCGCCCGTCGTCAGCCTCCGCATTGTCGGGCTGACGACGCAACGACGGCGTCACCCGCCGGGGGTGAACCGGGGCCCTCGTCCGCAGCGAACGGAGGAGAGGCCGGACGGCCCGGCGCGGCACGGCCGCCGATCATCCCTGCGGGGTGAAGCGAGGTCGGGAGGGTGTGCGAGCACAGTGAGTCCACGATCGTCAGGGAGGTCGCGCATGCGCGCGCACGTCGACTTGTCTCGGGACCCGGACGCAGAGGTGCCGCCACCGCGACTGCGACCGGGAGATGGACGATGGCGCCGGGCGGGCGTGGCGCTGCTCGTCGTGCTGTCGTGCGTCACGCTCGTCGGCGGCGTCGTGGGCCTGTGGGCCAGGCGCAACTTCCTCGACACCGACCGCTTCGTCGAGCGCGTCGGCCCGCTCATCGACGATCCGGCGGTGCAGACCGCCGTGTCCGTGCGGGTGACCGACCAGGTGATGCGCCTCGTCGATCCCCAGGCTCTCTTCCAGGACGCCCTACCGGAGCGCGGTCGGGTGCTGGCGGTGCCGCTCAGCAACGCCGTCGAGGGCTTCGTGGGCGATCGCGTCGTGGCGTTCCTGCAGACCGATCAAGCCGAACGGGTGTGGCGCACCGCAGTGACGTTGGCCCATGGAACCGCGGTCCGGGTGCTCCGCGACGAGAGCGACGCGGTGGTGGCCGCCGACGGCCAGGTGACCCTCGATCTCCTCCCCGTGGTGAACGGCGTGTTGCAGGAGCTCACGTCGAGCACGCCCGAGCTGTTCGGGAGGACGGTCGAGCTGCCGGACGTCACCGTCGACGACGTCCCCGACGCGGTGATCGCACGCCTCGAGGACCGCTTCGGGGTCGAGCTCGGCGACGACCTCGGCCAGGTCACGGTGTACGACCGCGGCCGCGTCGAGGCGGCGCAGGACGCGGTTCGCCTCCTCGACCGCCTCGCCGTCGTGCTGCTCCCGTTGGGGCTGCTCCTCGCCGCCGCCGCGCTGTGGCTGTCGCGGCACCGCCGACGCACCCTGCTGCAGCTGCTCGCAGGGCTGGCCATCGGCATGGTGCTCACCCGCCGCCTCGCCTTCCGCGTGCACGACTCGGTGGTCGACCTCCCGCCCACCGCGGAGGGAAGAGGCGCGATCGGTGCGGTCGTGGACCAGTTCCTCGATCCGCTCACGACCTTCGCCGCGCTGGCGCTGGTGGGCATCGCCACCGTCTCCGCTGCTGCGCTCGTCACCGGCGACCACCCCTGGGCGGTGGCGCTCAGGGGCCGCGTGGGAGCGCTGCGGCAGCAGGCGGCGTCCGGCGGCGACGCTGGTGCGGACACCACGGTGGCGTGGGTCCGGGCGCATCGCGACGGCCTGCTGGTGAGCGCGGCGCTGGTCGGCCTCGTCCTGCTATGGGCCGCCGACCTCTCGTGGGTCGGCCTGCTCCTCCTCGTCGCGAGCCTGGCCGCCGTCGTCGTCGTGATCGCGCGCGTGGGCACGCCGCCCCGACCGGCCGCCTCACCTTGAGCCGGGGTGCCATCACTCTGAGGGGGTGAGGCGGCCGGCGGCACGGGGTTTCACACTGATCGCGAGCGACGAAAGGACGCAGCCATGATCTCTCGGTACAAGACCCTGCGAACCTGGGCGCTGTTCCTCATGGTGCTCGGCGTCCTGAGCGTCGTCTCCGCGGGCATCGGCGTGGTGTCGTGGGCCGTCGCAGTGGACGGCTTCTGGGACACGCTGGCCGTCATCCTGTTCGGGACACCGGTGGCCCTCCTGCTGGCCGCGTGGCCGATCGCGCTGGGCCAGGCCCTGCGGGCCATCGCCGACATCGGCGACACGTTCAGCTACGACCCGCTGGCGGCGCCCTCGGCCCGCATCTGACGTCAGGCGTCTGACACCCGGCCGTCCCCGGCCGAAGGCGGTGCCTCGAGGCAGTGGCTCGGGCTGTCGCGCGGCGCGATGTCCCCGACGCCAAGATCGCCGCGGCGACCGCCGGCATCGGCGCCCAACACTCGTACGACGAAGACGGAGCGGTGTCGACCGCGACGTGGCTGCGGGCACGCTGTCGCCGCACGGGCCGCACGGCGGCCCAGAATGGTGCGCACGGCGCGAGCGGTGGCCCATGGCCGACCCTCGGCGCGGCATGGGCCACCGGTCAGGTGTCGAGCGGGCAGGTCGAGGTCGTGGTGGCCAACGTCGGCCGGCACACCTCCCGCTTCGCTGAGCAGGAGCCGGCGGTCGTCCCGCCCTGCAGGGCCTCGGCGTGGATGCCACAGCCAGCGCCATGCGAGCCTGGCGCGCCAAGGCTGACGCGCTCGACGAGGGCTCCGAACCCGACGACCGCCCCGGCACGCTGCACCTGTCCCGCGCCCTGGCCGAACGACGAGCCGAAGCCCTCGGCGAGATCGGCCGCCGGTTCCTCGACGCGCAGGGCCGGGCCTACAGCCCCCGCCACCGCCGCCACCGCCCGCACCTCAACGTCGTGGTGGCCTACGCATCGCTGGGCGCCACGGCCGAGGAGCGCTACGTCGACGGTCCGCCGGTGGGCCGGGCCGAGCTCGGCCGGCTGCTGTGCGACGCGGACATCCACCGGGTGGTGGTGCACGGCCGCTCCACCATCCTCGACGACGGCCGCGCAACCCGAACGATCGCGGTTGACTCCTTCAACGCGCTCGTCCTGCGCGACGAGGGGTGCCGCTGGCCAGGCTGCGACCGACCGGTCGCCTGGTGCGACGAGCACCACGGGCAACCCTGGCACCAGGGCGGCGCCACCAGCCTCGACAACCTGGTCCGCTGCTGCGTCCGCCACCACCAGCCGGGCTGGCGAGCCAAGCTCCTGCCCGATGGCACCTTCGAGGTCACACGACCCAACGGCACCACCGAAGCGAGCCGACCACCCGGCCCGATCCCCGAAGCCTTGTGGTAGCCCAGTCAGCGGCGCGCCCAGTCCGGCGAGCTCGGCACGTCGAGCTTGCCCTGACGCGCTGCAGGAGCGGGGCACCGGCCCCGCTCCTGCAGGCGCTGGAAGCACGCCCGGCGCACCGGACGCCTCCTCCCGAGGATTGGCACGGAGGGCTCCGTCGCCCTGCCCCTCAGATGGCGGCCATCCCGCCCGTCAGGCGGCCCTTCATCCGGATGTACTCGTCGTCGTCGATCAGGCCCTGCTGCTTGAGCGAGGCCAGCTTCTCGAGCTGGTCGACGTCGCTCGTCGCGGCCGTCGTCAGGTCGCCGGCGTAGGTGCGGTACATCTCCGCCTCCCGGCGCCTGGAGTCCATGGCGTGCTCCGTCATCTTCGACCCACGCGCGATGACGTACACGAACACGCCGAGGTACGGCAGCACGAGGACGAACAGGGACCAGAGCGCCTTGCTCCACCCCGACAGATCCCGGCTCCGGAAGATGTCCGAGAAGACCACGACCAGGAGCCAGATCCACATGATGAAGAGGAAGAACCAGACCATCGACCAGAAGACCTGACCGGTGCCCCACTCCGCTGCGAACATTGGAAACCCCCTTGCCAGGGGAAGCGTGGTGCTTCCCTCCATCGACGATCACCCATGACCCCGGGAAACCGCATCACCCAACGTGGGTGATGTCGTGAGGAGCGGCGACGGCGATGGGCGGACGCACGCGCGCGCCCATCGCCATGGCGCACATGAAGATCAGAGGCCGAGCAGCTGGCGCTTCTTGGCTTCGTACTCCTCGGTGCTCAGCACGCCCTGGGTGTGGAGCTGCGCCAGTTGCTCGAGCTCCACCAGGTACGACGGCGGCGCGGGTGGTGCGGGCGCCTGCGTCGGCGGCGCCGCGTAGACGACCTGGGGCTCGGGCTCGTCGGGTTGCGTCATCCCGTGGAACATCTCCCGCCGACGCTCCATCCGGTTGATCGTGCGGTACGTCTGACGGGCCTGCATGCGGTTGCCGGCGCGGGCGGCCAGCAGCACTCCTCCTGGCATGGCTCTCCTCCTTCGCTCAGGTGGCGGCGGCTGCCGCTTCTTCACGTTCCAGCTCGTCGAGGAGGCGGGCCACTTCGGCCACCTCGACCTTGATGTCGGCCAGCACCTCGGGCGAGAGGAACCCCTCGGCCAGCGGCACCGCGCCGGCCTCGCGGATGGCTCGCTTGAGGTCGCGCGCCCACACGTGCTCCAGCAGGACCAGGCCGATCGCCACATCGGGCGGCACCGCCCGCAGCAGCTGCTCGAGCTGCGGTCGGGTGATGCCCACCGACTCGCGGCCCGCCGACGCCTCCACCTTGACGGTCACCTCGTCCAGGCCCGGGAAGGCGAAGCCGAGCAGCGCTCCCACGACCGCGCCCAGGTCGTCGCCCTGGTAGTCGAGCGCCATCAGGTCGCCGGTGTCGACGTCCACCCCCACGAAGAGGAGGTCGAGGACGCGCACCAGCCCCTTGCCTTCGAGGCGCTCCAGTTCGTCCATGATCTGGCCCTTGTACTCGGCCTCCGGGCCGAAGCCGATGGCCAGGAGCTGGACGGGTCCGATGTCCGTCATGGCGTCCTCCTTCACGGTCGCTGGTCAAGCATCTGCCGGTGCGCGGGGCCGGGCATCACCTCCCGCAGGTGATACGGCCGGCGTTCACACCGCGCCGAGGGCGAGCACGACGAGGGTGAGCCCGCCGAGCGCGGCGAGCAGCGGCCACACCCAGCGGAGGTAGGTGCCGTAGGGCACCCGGGCGATCGCAAGGCCGCCCATCACCACGGCCGACGTCGGGGTCACGAGGTTCAGCAGGCCCGAGGCGCTCTGGTACGCCGTGACGACCAGGCTGCGGTCGGCACCGGCGAAGTCGGCGAGCGGGGCCATGATCGGCATCGCCACGGTCGCCAGCCCCGACGAGGACGGGATGAGGAACGACAGCGGGAGGAAGAGGACGAACATCACCACGGCGAAAGCGCCCTGGCCGACGTCGCCGAGCGCCTCCTCCGCCCAGTGGAGCACGGTGTCGGTGATCTGGCCGTTGTTCATGATCACCGTGATGCCTCGCGCGATGCCGATGATGAGCGCCACGCCGAGCAGGTCGCGAGCCCCGTCGACGAACGTGGTGGTCAGCTCGCCCTCCCGCATGCCGCCGATGACCCCGATGGCGATCGCGAAGAGCAGGAACGAGGCGGTCATCTCCGGGAACCACCACCACAGCGTGGTGATGTCGATCCCGATGTCCTCCCACGGGATGACGCCGTAGATCATCACCAGGAAGGCGAGGCCGAACACGGCCAGGACCGCCTTCTGCCGGCCGGTGATGGCCACGTCGCCATCGGTCTCGCCCGACCGCTCCGAGCTGAAGTGGGCTTCGTTGTCGGCCTTCATGGCGTAGACGACCGACGCGCTGGGATCCTTGCGGACCCGCTCCGCGTAGCGGAGCACGAAGCCAATGCCGAGCACCAGTCCTCCGGCGAGGAGGACCAGCCGCAGGGCCAGGCCGTCGCTCAGGTCGACGCCCGCGAAGTCGGAGGCGATCCCGGTGGCGAAGGGGTTGATGGTGGAGCCGAGCACGCCGATGCCGGCGCCGAGGAGGATGACGGAGGCACCCGTCAGGGCGTCATAGCCCGCGGCGATCATCACGGTGATGATGAGGACGTAGAAGGCCAGGCTCTCCTCGGCCATGCCGAAGGTCGTGCCGCCAACGGCGAAGATCGTCATCAGGATGGGGATCATCCACCGCTCGTGGCCGTGCAGCTTCTGCACGAGGAGGCCGATGCCGGCCTGGATGGCACCGGTGCGCATGGTCACGCCGATGAAGCCCCCGATGACGAGGATGAAGAGCGCGACGTCGATGGCCCCGAACAGCGAACCCTCGTTGTAGACGTCGATGGTGCCGGTAGCCGGGTCCTCCACGCCGTACAGGCCGTTGATCGGCGCCTTCAGCGAATCCACGAGGATGCGCGACGGGCTCGAGTCGACCTCCTGGTACGTACCGGGGATGGGCGAACCCTCGTCGTCGAGGAGGTAGCGCCCGGCCGGGATGATCCACGTGGCCAGCGCAGTGACGACGATCAGCGAGAAGAGGATGGTGTAGGCCGAGGGGAGCGAGAAGCGCCGCTTGCGCTCCGGAGGAGGGCTCGGTGGCTCGGGAGGCGCCACCGGCTGGTCGGCACCCGGCGGTGTGGCGATGGTGGCCATGGGCGGCCTCTCCTTCTGCTCAGGTGACCGGGGGACGCTCCACCGGGGCCGCCGGGACGCGCTCCTCGGGCTCCTCCGCCCGACCGCCCACGGCCAGCCGCTCGACGCGGAAGCCCGTGGCGGCGTAACCCAGCGCGATCAGCGGGTTGCACCAGTTGAACAGCGCCCACGGCGCGTACTGGAGGGTGGAGACGCCGAGCACGCCCGTCATGTAGGCCCCGCAGCTGTTCCACGGCACAAGCGGCGACGTCACCGTGCCGCTGTCCTCCACCGTCCGCGAGAGCATGCGGGGAGCCAGGCCTTGGGCGGCGTACGGCTGGCGGAACACGCGGCTGGGCAGCACGACGGCCACGTACTGGTCGCCCGCCACCACGTTCAGACCCACCGCCGAGGCGACGGGCGTGGCGATCAGCCGGCGAGCGGAGGAGGCCCACGCCACCAGCGGTCGCAGGAGGCGCCCGAGGAGGCCGGCGTCCTCCATCACGGCGGCGAAGCTGAGCGCGCCCAGGATCAGCCAGACGGTGGTGAGCATGCCTGCCATGCCGCCTCGCGAGAACAGCTGGTCGATGGTCTCGTTGCCCGTGGTCGACACGAAGCCGGTGGCCATGGCCTCGAAGATCGCTTCGACGCCGTCGAGCACCCGGCCCTGGCCCGCGTCGTCCACGAAGGCGTCCACCGCGTCAGGCTGGGTGAAGCAGGCCAGCACGCCGGTGGCCACCGCCGTGCCGAAGATGGCCAGGAAGGGCGGCACCTTCCGCACCGCCAGCACGCCCAGGAGCACGATGGGGAGGAGGTTGACGGGCGAGATGGTGAAGGCCTGCTCGAGGGCGTCGCGGGCCACCTGCGTGTCGACGGCCGAGCTGGCCGTGTCGGCCCTGAGCCCGAGCACGAGGAACACCGCGGACGCCAGCCCGAAGGCAGGCACCACCGTCCACACCATCCCGCGGATGTGCTCGCCGGTGGTGACCCCTCCGACGAGGCTGGGGACGAGCACCGTCGTCTCGGACAGCGGCGACATCTTGTCGCCCACGTAGGCGCCGGAGATGATGGCGCCCGCCGCCGTCGTGGTCGACATCCCGAGGATCGGTGCCATCCCCATGAACGCCACGCCGAGCGTGCCCGCCGTCGTCCACGAGCTGCCGGTGACCATGCCGACCAGGGCGCAGACCAAGGCGACCGCCACGTAGAAGATGGCGGGGCGCAACAGCTCGATGCCGTACGCCACCACGGTGGGGATGGTCCCGGCGAGGTTCCAGGTGCCGATGAGCGCACCCACGGCCAGCAGGATGTAGATGGCGCCCATGGCGGAGCTCACGCCGCCGATCGCCGACTCACGCACCGCGTCGGCGCTGTGGCCGTTCTTCCTGGCGACCAACCCGGCCACCAGGGTGCTGGTGAACAGGGCCACCTGCAACGGTCCATCGGTGGCGCCGATGCCGAACAGGACGATGGTGAGCACCAGCAACCCGATGAGGGTGGCCATCGGGACCAGGGCGTCGAGGAGGGTCGGCTCCCGGGGCCCGAGGCCGTCGCCGTTGCCACCCGCCCGGAGCACGTCAGTCCGGGCCGGGGATAGCCAGTCCGACGTGCTCCGGGTCGGGGGACCGCCCGTCGTCGCCCGGCTCGCCCCGGGCGTACCCGAGCAGACCGATGACGGCCAGGGCCGCCACCACGACGAGGACCCAGCGCAACGCGCTCACCTCAGTCTCCCCCCGGCTCAGATCGGGTCGCGCAGCAGCGGGCAGGTCATGCAGTGCCCGCCGCCGCGGCCCTTGCCGAGCTCGAAGCCCGCGATCTCGATCACCTCGACACCCGCCTCCCGCATCTTGGCGATGGTGTGGGTGTTGCGCTCGTAGGCGATCACGACCCCGGGTGCGACCGCGACGACGTTGTTGCCGTCGTCCCACTGCTCCCGTTCCTGTTGGTACTCGTCGCCTCCTGTCTCCACAACGGTGAGCTGCTCCACGCCCAGGGCATCGGCGACGGCTCCGAGGAAGTCGGGTTCCTGTGTGACGTGGAAGTCGCCGGGGCGGTCGCCCGGGCGCAGGCTGATGGCGCGCACGTCGCGGACCACCTTCGGGTAGGCGGTCGCCTTGTCCCTGTCCAACAGCGTGAAGACGGTGTCGAGATGCATGTGGGCGCGGTCCTTGGTCATCAGGCACGCGATCACGCGCTCGGCTGCGCCGGCCTCGAACAGCGCTCGGGCGATCTGCTCGATCATCCGCCCCTGCGAGCGCTCGCTCATCCCGACGAGCACGCACCCGTTGCCGATCGGCATGACGTCGCCGCCCTCGAGCGAGGCGAGGCCGAAGTCGACGATGTGCAGCCGGCCGTCGTCGCCGAGCGGCGGGTACCAGTAGGAGAAGCCGGCGTCGGCGAACATCGGGTGTGCCCGGTAGATGGCGGCCACGTTGTAGGCCTCCCGACGCCGGGCCGGCCAGTACATGGGGTTGATGGAGACCCCGCCGTAGATCCAGCACGAGGAGTCGCGCGTGAAGAGCGTGTTGGGCAGGGGTGGCAGCACGAACTGCGACGTGTCGTCGATCGCCGCGCCGATGAGGCTCCTGCCGGCGTAGACATCGAGGTCGAGATCCGCTTCGGCCACCGTGAGCCCGCCGATGAGGTGCTCGGCCAGACGTCGCGGGGGGAGCTCGGCGAGCGCGGCGCGCACCTCGTCCACCAACGACCAGCCGACCGTGTACTCGGACACCACCACCTCGATGAGCCGCTTGCGCCCTGCCTCGTTGGCCTCCAGCGCCTCGGCCAGGAGGTCGCCGAGCAGGAACACCTCCACACCGCGCTCCCGCAGCCGGGCCACGAACTGGTCGTGCTCGTACTGCGCCCGCTCCACCCAGAGGACGTCGTCGAAGAGCAGCTCGTCGTGGTTCGACGGCGTCAGCCGCCGCAGGCTCAGATCCGGTCGATGGACCAGGACCTTGCGCAGCTTCCCGACCTCGGAATGGACCCCGAACCCGTTCATGGTGCCGTCCTCTGCCTGCCGGCCGTCGACGGCGCGGCGACGACGCTCGTCCCCGCCGCGCCGTCGACGATCTTCTCGATGTCCTCGAGCGACCCGATGGCGGCCCGCTTGCCGGTGGCCTCCACGTACCGGGCGGCCGCATCGACCTTCGGCCCCATCGACCCCGCGGGGAAGCTCATGCCCCGCAGGTCGGCGGGCGTGACGACGTCGAGGCGTTGCTGCTCCGGCGTCCGCCAGCCGGTGTACACCGCATCGACGTCGGTCGCCATGACGAACAGGTCCGCCTCGACCTCGCGGGCGAGCAGCTCACTGGCGAGGTCCTTGTCGACGACGGCCTCCACGCCGGTGAGGGTCCGCTCGCGGTCGGGCTCCCACATGGTCGGGATCCCGCCGCCGCCGGCGCAGATCACCACCGTGCCCTGCTCGAGCAGCCAGCGGATCGGCCGGATCTCGAAGATCCGCCGTGGCGCCGGCGACGGGACCACACGGCGCATGCGGTCGCCGTCGCGCTTGAACGTCCAGCCGCGCTCGGACGCCAGGGCCTCGGCGCGGTCGTCGTCGTAGCCGGGGCCGACGAACTTGGTGGGATCGGCGAAGGCCGGGTCGTCCCCGGCCACCTCCACCATGGTGAGGATGGTGGCCAAGGGCACCTCTGAGGGGAGCAGGTTGCCCAGCTCCTGCTCGACCATGTAGCCGATCATCCCCTCGGTCTCCGCTCCGAGGACGTCGAGCGGGTAGGCCTCGACCTCCGTGTACGCGGCGGCTTGGAGCGCCAGGAGGCCCACCTGCGGCCCGTTGCCGTGCGAGAGGACCAGTTGGTGCCGCTGCGCCACCGGCGCCAGCGACTGCGCCGCCCGGCGCACGTTGGCCCGCTGCGCGGCGGCGGTCATGGGCTCACCCCGCTTCAGCAGCGCGTTCCCCCCGAGCGCGACCAGGATGCGCATCGCCGACCTCCTCAGCCGCCGAGGGTCGCCACGAGGACGGCCTTGATGGTGTGCAGGCGGTTCTCCGCCTGGTCCCACACGATGGAGTACGGCGACTCGAACACCTCGTCCGTCACCTCCAGGCCGTCCAGCCCGAACTGCTGGTAGATCTGCTCGCCCAGGGTGGTCTCGCGGTTGTGGAAGGCCGGGAGGCAGTGGAGGAACTTCACGCGGGCGTTGCCCGTGCGGCGCAGCACGTCGCCGTTCACCTGGTACGGCTGCAGGAGCGCGATCCGCTCACCCCACTTCGACGCGTCCTCACCCATCGAGAGCCAGACGTCGGTGTAGAGGAAGTCGACCTCCGCCACACCTTCGTCGACATCATCGGTGAGCGTGAGGCGGGCGCCGGTGTCCTCGGCCAGCTCCCGGCACGTCTTCACGAGGTCCTCGGCCGGCCAGAGCTGCTGCGGGGCGGCCAGCCGGACGTCCATGCCGAGCTTGCACCCCGCCACCATCAGGGAGTTGCCCATGTTGTTCCGGGCATCGCCGAGGAAGCAGTAGGAGAGCTGGCCGAGGTGCTTCTCGCTGTGCTCGGTCATGGTGAGGACGTCGGCCAGGATCTGCGTGGGGTGGAACTGGTCGGTGAGGCCGTTCCAGACCGGGACGCCGGCGTGGGCGGCCAGCAGCTCCACGGTCTCTTGCGCGAAGCCCCGGTACTCGATGCCGTCGAAGATGCGCCCGAGCACGCGGGCGGTGTCCTTCATCGACTCCTTGGCGCCGATCTGGGTGCCGGTGGGCCCGAGGTACGTCACGTGCGCGCCCTGGTCGTAGGCCGCGACCTCGAAGGCCGTCATGGTCCGCGTCGAGCTCTTCTCGAAGATGAGGGCGATCTCTTTGCCTTCCAGCCGCGGCCGCTCGTACCCTCCGTACTTGGCCGCTTTGAGATCCGCCGACAGCCGCAGGAGGTATCGCAGCTCGTCGGGCGTGAAGTCGAGCTCCTTCACGTAGCTCCGGCCGTGCAGGTTGAGCGCCATCCGCGTCCTCCTCGCGTTCGCTGGTCCGATCTTCCGGGCCCGCTGCGGGAGCCACGTCACCCGACGCGAGTGATTCATCCCTCGGGGGTGACGGACCGGCGATCCTCCGGCGCGACCGTCCAGGGGTGCGAGCGGTCGCCGTGTGGTGGACCGCAGCTGGGCGCGTCGAGGGGGACCGGTATGAAGGTGACGAACGCGAGCCGTCCGGCGACCGGGACGACGACGGCCACGGCTGTCGCGGACGACGCGCCGGCGTGGCACACGTTGACCTCGTCCGAGGTCTTGTTGCGCCAACGCGTCGACGAGGCGACCGGGCTCAGCACAGCTGAGGCTGCATCACGTCGCGAGCGCTACGGGCCGAACGCCATGGCGGAGGCGAAGAAGGAGCCCGGGTGGCGCGCCTTCCTCCGCCAGTACGCCGATCCGATGCAGATCGTGCTCCTGGTGGCCGGGTTCGGCTCGCTGTACCCGATCAAGCAGTACGGCACGGGCCTCGTGATCCTGCTCCTGACGCTCGTCAACGCGCTCATCGGCCTGCGCCAGGAGGGCAAGGCGGCCGCGGCCGTGGCCGCCCTCCAGAAGATGATGATCGTCAAGGCGCGCGTCCGCCGCGACGGCACGCTCGCCGAGATGCCCGCCGCCGAGCTCGTGCCCGGCGACGTCGTGTCGATCGAGGCGGGCGACGTCGTCCCGGCCGACGGTCGCCTCGTGCGCGCCGCCACCTTGGAGGTGGCGGAGTCCGCGCTCACCGGGGAGAGCGTGCCGGTGGCCAAGGGGACCGACCCGGTGGCGTCGGCCGCGACGCCGCTCGGCGACCGCACCGACATGGTGTACATGAACACCAGCGTCACGCGGGGGAGCGGTGAGCTGGTGGTGACCGCCACCGGCATGGCCACCGAGGTCGGCCACATCTCCCGCATGCTGGCGAGCACCGCGGAGGAGAAGACGCCGTTGACGCGCCAGATCGACGCGCTGACCAAGCAGATCCTCTGGATCGGAGGTGCGGCCCTCGTCGTCTCGATGGTGATCAACCTCTCGAGAGGCGACGAGTTCACGGTGGTGTTCACGGCCGCCGTCGCCTTCGCCATCTCCGCCATCCCCACCGGGCTGCCGGCGGTGGTCACCACCATCCTGGCCATGGGGACGCAGCTCCTGGCCAAGGCGGGCGCCATCATGAAGCGCCTGCGGTCGACGGAGACGCTCGGCGCGGCGTCGGCCATCAACTCCGACAAGACCGGCACGCTGACGTTGAACCAGATGACCGCGGTCGAGCTGGCCACCGTCGGCCGGCGCTACGCGGTCACCGGCCGCGGCTACAGCTCGGAAGGCCACATCACGCGCACCGCCGGCGACAGCGACGTGGCGCTCGAGCCGTTCCTGCTGCCCATGGCGCTGGCCGCCGATGCCGTCGTCAAGGAGGGCGAGCTCATCGGCGATCCCACCGAGGGGGCGCTCGTCGTGCTGGCCGAGAAGGGCGGCCTGGACGTGGCGGGCACGAGGGCGGCCTACCCGAGGGTGGCCGAGCTCCCGTTCGACGCCGCCTACAAGCTGATGGCGACCTTCCACCGGATGAAGGACGAACGGG
>Ga0180215_1003331_pt1 | contig 15207 bp, 11 predicted proteins | sample eDN3rd37CBELigBY_FD_128871 | JGI IMG/M metagenome (GOLD analysis project Ga0180215, IMG submission 128871) | Enriched backyard soil microbial communities from Emeryville, California, USA - eDNA 3rd pass 37_C BE-Lig BY (version 2) (version 2) | ecosystem: Environmental > Terrestrial > Soil >...
CTCGAGCGCATGGGCCCGGTGCTCCGCGCGAACTTCGTGGGCGGAATCCTGCTCACGGTGGCGTCCATCCTTGCCTTGGCCCTGGGGGGGCGACTGCTCGCCCTCTCGGTGGCCTACGTCGTCGGCCCCCTCGCCACCTTCGTCCTGCTCGCTCATGCGGCCGTCGGGGCCGGGCTCACGCCCTCCTTCCGCTTCCGCTGGTCGAGCTTCCGCGACCTCTTGCAGGAGGGGAGGAGCTTCTTCGGCCTGGGGGCGCTCTACCTCGTCATGCAGCGCCTCGACATGGTCATCCTCGCCCGCATCCTCGGCGACGGCGGCGTGGGCGCCTATGCCGCGGCGACGCAGCTCGTCTCGCGCGTGGGCGTTTTCACCGATGGCGTGACCTCGGCCGTCGCGCCGGCGGCCTACCGCTTGAGCGTGCGCTCGGACGCCGCGTCGAAATCGCTGCTCCGCCGCGCGATGACCTGGCTCCTCACCCTGACCCTCGTCTTCGCCCTCGGCGCCACGCTCCTCGGCGACGTCGTCGTCCGCCTCGTCTACGGCGAGGGCTTCGAGGACGCGGGGAAGATCCTCGCCGTCCTCGGCTGGACGCTGCCGCTCCTGGCCATCACCGGCATCCTCCACCAGACGCTCTTCGTGAAGAACCGCCAGAGCGACGTCCTTCGCTGGGAGGTGCGGGTCCAGATCACGGCCCTGGTGCTCCTGATCGTCGGGACCATCGTCGGCCTCGGCGTCGGCAGCGCCCTGGCGAAGGTGGCCGCGGTCGCGATGAGCGCGGTGGCCGTCCTCGTCGCCTACGGCAACGAGCTCCGGGCGACGGTCCCCTTCGACGCGATGCGGAGGCTCGTCGTCTTCGCCTCGGTCCTGGCGTCCGGCTACCTCGCCCTGCGCTGGGTCGGAGGGCATCTCGCCCTTTTGAGCCTGGGCGTGGTCGTACACACCTTCGTCTCGCTCTATCTGGCGGGACGACTCGAGCTCATCCCTCTCTCGATCCCGAAAAACCTCGACCAGCGCGGCTGAGACCTGGGCCGCGCCCGACGACAAGGAGATCCGCTTTGGCCAACCTCCGCGACAGCATCTCCGTCGTGATCCCCGCCTTCAATTCCGAGCGGACGATCGAGCGCGCCATCGCGTCCGCCTGCGCGCAATCGTCCCCGGCCGACGAAATCATCGTCGTCGACGACGGAAGCCGCGTCCCCGTCGAATCCGTCCTCCGCCATCGCGACCCTCGCGTGCGCGTCGTCCGGCAGGGGAACGCAGGCGCCGCGGCGGCCCGCAACACGGGCATCCGCGAAGCGCGTGGCGAGTGGATCGCCTTCCTCGACGCCGACGACGAATGGCTGCCCTCGCGCCTCGAGGAGCAGCGCAAGGCGATCGCCCGGCACCGCGATCTCGGCTTCGTCTGGGGCTTCTTCTACGTTCGCGACGCCGAGACGGGAGCTTCGACCCTGGCGCGCCCGCGCTGCGCTCCGGGCAAGCGCTTGATCCTCTCCCCCGACGAGATCTTCCGCGTCGCCTACCGCGTGCAGACCTCGGCAGTGCTGGCGAGGCGATCGCTCCTCCTCGACGTCCGCTTCGATCCGTCCTTGAAGACCGCCGAGGATCGCGACGTCTGGATCCGGCTGCTCCTGCGGGCGCCGGCCTACTGCGTGGACGTGCCCATCGCCATCCACTACGAGCTCCGCGGCTCGCTCTCGAACTCCGACTTCGACGGCGACGCGCGCAACATGCTCGACGTCATCGCGCGCTACCGCACCCTGCTCGGCGAGAAGCAGACCCGCAGGCGGGAAGCCGACGTCTACCGTCGCTGGGCGGGCGTGCTCTTGGCGGCGGGCCGCGCCCCCTCCGCGATCGGGCCGGCCTTGCAGTATCTGCGACGCGAGCCGGCCTCTCCGAGCGCATGGTACGTCGCGCTCCGGACGGCGATCGCGCTGGGCCAGCCGAGCACGCTGCGGCGAGCGGTCGCGATGCGGGGCAAGTGGCGCTAGATTCGCGCCCGCCATGGCCGACGACAAGCAGCCGGAATCGAATCGCAACGGAGAACCCTTGCAGAGCCACGACTACGCGCCGGGCGGAGAGGTGCTCGGCCTCGACGCGGCGCAGCTCTCGCAGCTGAGGAGCGACATCGCTCGATGGCGGCAGGGGCCCGTCGCCGCCGCCGAGAAGAGGATCCCCCCGCGCCGGACGCGGTTCTCGACGTGGAGCGACGTCGAGGTGCCGGATCTGGCCACCCCCGTCGATGCGCCGATCGACTACGCGCGCGACCTCGGCCTCCCCGGCGAGTACCCCTTCACGCGCGGCGTGCAGCCGACGATGTACCGCGGCCGGCCGTGGACCATGCGCATGTTCGCGGGCTTCGGCACGCCGGAGCAGACGAACGAGCGCTTCAAGTACCTGCTCGCGCAGGGGCAGACGGGGCTCTCGACCGCCTTCGATTTCCCCACCCTCATGGGTTACGACTCCGACTCCCCGCGCGCCCTCGGCGAGGTCGGCGTCTGCGGCGTCGCCGTCGACACGCTGCGTGACATGGAGGTCCTCTACAAGGACATCCCGCTCGACGAGATCACCACGTCGATGACGATCAACGGGCCGGCGATCGTGCTGCTCGCCTTCTACGTGGCCCTCGCCGACGTGCGCGGCTTCGACCGCAAGAGCATCGGCGGCACCGTGCAGAACGACTGCCTCAAGGAGTTCATCGCGCAGCACGCCTGGCTCGTCCCCCCGCGTCCGGCGATGCGCATCGTCACCGACATGATCGAGTTCTGCACGCACGAGGTGCCGCGCTGGAACACGGTCTCGATCAGCGGCTACCACATCCGCGAAGCCGGAGCGACGGCGGCCCAGGAGCTCGCCTTCACGCTCGCCGACGGCCTCGCCTACGTCGAGAGCTGCCTCGAGCGCGGCCTCGACGTCGACGCCTTCGCGCCGCGCCTGAGCTTCTTCTTCGACGTGCACAACGACTTCTTCGAGGAGATCGCGAAGTTCCGCGCCGCCCGCCGCATCTGGGCCCGCTGCATGAAGGAGCGCTACGGCGCGAAGAAGGCCGAGAGCCTCAAGCTCCGCACGCACGCGCAGACCGCGGGCGTCTCGCTCACCGCGCAGCAGCCGTACAACAATGTCGTCCGCGTCGCGCTCCAGGCGATGGCGGCGGTGCTCGGCGGCACGCAGTCGCTCCACACGAACTCGCTCGACGAGACCTACGCGCTCCCCACCGAGGACGCCGTCACGATCGCGCTGCGCACGCAGCAGATCATCCTCGAGGAGTCGGGGGTCGCGAACACGATCGATCCGCTCGGCGGCAGCTACTACGTCGAGTGGCTCACCAACCGCCTCGAGCAGGAAGCCCTCGACTACATCCGCCGCATCGACGAGCAGGGCGGCATGGTCTCGGCCATCGAGAAGGGCTACCCGCAGCGCGAGATCGCGGCCTCGGCCTACCGTTTCCAGCGCCAGCTCGAGGAGGGCGAGCGGGTGATGGTGGGCGTGAACAAGTACGTGCAGTCGACGGAGAGCGCGATCCCGCTGCTCCGCATCGACGAGAGCGTGCAGAAGAAACAGCGCGAGAACCTCGCGAAGGTGAAGGCGGAGCGGAGCGCGGTCGAGGTGGCGAAGGCGCTCGAGGCCGTGCGCATCGCCGCGAAGGACGGCTCGAACCTGATGCCGCCGATCATCGCCGCGGCCCGCGTCTACGCGACGGAGCAGGAGATCTGCGACGTCCTGCGCGACGTCTTCGGGACGTATACGGATCCGGCGGAATTCTGAGCGGAGCCGCGCGAGCGTGACGCATCGTCGCCGGGCCAGGCTCTGGCTCGCTCCCTTCCTCTTCGTCCTCGTCCTCGTCGTTCCCACCTTGGCGCTCGCGGAAGCTCCGGCCGCCGCGAGCGCCGACGTGCCGGCGCGTCCGGTCGCGGCTCTCGAGACGCGGGAGGAGGCGGAGAACGTCGCGCGGCCCTCCCCGCGAGTCGAGGCGACGACGCGTGCTCACTCCGTCTCCGATCTCGTCAACCGCCGGCCGAAGCATGCGCCGAACCCCGCGTGGCCGAGCCAGTGGAGGTTCTCGGTCGGCCTCTTCGCTCTCGTAGGCCTCGGCATCCTGGCCTTCGCCGCGAACGAGCTCCGACGCTCCTTCCGCGAGCGCTCCCCGGATCGCCTCCCCGCGTTGGCGCTCTTCGTCGTCGCGCTGGGCCTCCGCCTCGCCGTTCCGATCGGCCCGACGAACTGGCACACGCATCTCTTCGGGCTCTGGGATCCCGACGTCACGGCCCGCTTCGGTCCTGGCACATGGGTCCTCCAAGCCGGCCTGTGGTCCTTGTTCTCACCGAGCGACGTGGTGCTCGCGCGAGCCTACGCCGTCATCGGCGCGCTCTCCGTCCCGCTGCTCTACGGCATCCTCCGCGCGCAGAAGGCGTCGATCGCGGTCGCCACCACCTTCGCGATGTTCTGGGCGCTCTCGCCCGTCCACATCCGCATCTCGGCTTCCTTCAGCGAGCACGTCGTCACCTCGACGCTCACCTTCCTGCTCCTCCTCGTCGCGCTTCGCGGAGGGGCGTTCGCGCTCGGCTTCTCGGCCTTGCTCTTCGCCGCCATCGGCCTCTGCCGCTTCGATGCGTGGCCGCAGCTCGCGCTGGTGCCGCTGTGGCTCGCGCTCGTCGGAAAGGGCGAGGGGGAACGCTGGAGCGCTCGCCTGGCGAATGCCTTGCCCTATCTCGTGCTCTGGGGCGGCACGGGGCTCTACCTCGAGGCGAACTTCCTCTCGGAGGGCGGGTCGCATCCCATGCCCCGCGTCGAGGAGGTGCTCGAGCAGGTCTTCGGCCTTCGGCATTGGTTCCAGGTGGACTACCTCTCCGAAGCGCATCGCCATCCCCACTGGTTCTCGCCCGTCGTCGTCTGGCTGACGATGGTGGGTCTCGTCTGGATGGCCGTGAAGCGGCGTGCGCTGCTCGCTGCCGTGATCGGAGTCCTGCTGGTCGCCTTCGTGCCGATGGGGCGGGCGCCCTCCGAGCTGGTGACGGCGCGGTACTTCCTCCCGGCGCTCGCCATCGTGCTCGTGCCGGCGGCGTATGGGCTGGAGTGGATCCTCGAGCGCACCAAGCTACCGAAGCCGTGGGCCTGGCGGGGCGGGGTCTACGTGGCGGCGTTCGCCTTGGTGATTCCCGCCCTCGGCCATCGCTACACCTTCCAGGACGAGTACGCCTTTCTCCGCGACGAGCTGAGCCGCCTCGAGCCGGGCTGCGCCGTCGTCTCCTTGCCCGTGCGACACGAGTCGATGCCGCGCGACATCGATTGCTGCATGAGCCCGCCGCTCTCGTCGCTCGATCTGGCCCTTCCCGAGCTGAGGCTCGTCGAGCTCGACGACGCGGAGACGCGCTTCGAGGTCGGGGGCGAGTGCCTCGTCTATTACGAGGGCCCCATCTGCCATCTGGATCCCGACGACCGATGGAAGGGCTTGTGGGATGGGACGGCGAGCTTCTTCCGAAGGCGGTGCGACGCGATCCGCGCGAACAACCGCTTGGAGCCCTTGGCGCGCGCCGAATTCTCGAAGGCACTGCCCGACCCGTGGACGCTCTTCGTCGGGGAGCCCGCGCAAGGCACGCTCTACCGGGTGCGACCGACGTCGGGCGAGGAGCCCGCATCGGACACCGCGCGGCGTTCGCCGTAGCGGACGCGCGACGATCGCTGACTCGTCCGGGCCTCGTCGCGAAACGAAGAACGCCAAGAACCGTCGCCTCCGAGCGACGAGTCCTTGGCGTCCGTCGAGGTTCGCAAACCGTGGTCGATCAGCGTCCGAGCGCCTCGCGCACGCGCTGGGCGAGGATCTCCGCGGCCTGCTCGACCGGGACGAGCTCCGCCTTCTTCGGATCCTTCTCCGTCCGGGCCTTCACCTCGACGTTGCCGGCCGCGAGCGCCTTCGCGCCGACGGTGACGCGCAGCGGGATGCCGATGAGGTCCGCGTCCTTGAACTTCACGCCCGGCCGCTCCTCGCGATCATCGAAGAGGACCTCGACGCCGCGGTCCTCCAGCTCCGCGACGAGCTTCTCGGCGGCCTGCGTGACGGTCGCATCGTTGCCGATCGCGACGAGGTGGACCTGGTAGGGCGCGATCGACATGGGCCAGACGATGCCGTTCTCGTCGTTGTGCTGCTCGACGGCGGTCGCCACGAGGCGCGAGACGCCGATGCCGTAGCAGCCCATCACGATCGGCTTGCTCTCGCCCTTCTCGTCGAGAATCGTCGCGCCCATCTTCGCGCTGTAGTGCGTGCCGAGGACGAAGATGTGCCCGCCCTCGATGCCGCGATAGTCGCGGAGCACGCCGTCGTCGCAGCGGGGGCAGAGGTCGCCGCCCTTGGCGAGGCGCACGTCGACGAGCTCGGCCTGGAAGTCGCGGCCGAAGTTGACGCCGGTGAGGTGGTGGTCCGTCTCGTTCGCGCCCGTGATGCCGTTGACGACGACCGAGGCGGCCTTGTCGAGGAAGACCTTGCCGCCGAAGCCGACGGGGCCCGCGTAGCCGACCTTCGCGCCCGTCGCCTTCTCGACCTCGACGTCGGTGGCGAGGAAGACCTCGGTCGCCGAGACGGCGTGCGCGAGCTTCACCTCGTTCACCTCGTGGTCGCCGCGCACGACGACCATGAAGACCTGGCTCGCGAGGGGGCCGTCCTTCGCCGTGTAGAGGAGCGACTTGAGGAACTGCGCCTCCTTCACGTTCAGGAAGGCGGCGACGTCCACGATGCCGCCCTTGCCCGGCGTGTGGATCTTCTTCACCTCATCGTGCGGGATCTTCACCGTCGCGTGGTCGGGCTCCTTCACGACCGCGGCCTCGACGTTGGCCGCGTAATCGCACTTGTCGCAGGCGACGATCGCGTCCTCGCCGCTGTTGGCGAGCACCTGGAACTCCGCGCTCATCGTCCCGCCGATGGCGCCCGAATCCGCCACGACGACGCGGTAGGTGAGGCCGAGCCGGTCGAAGATGCGGCGGTAGGTCTGCCGCATGTGCTCGTAGCTCTTGAGCGCGCCCTCCTCGTCCTTGTCGAAGGAGTACGCGTCCTTCATCAGGAACTCGCGACCGCGGAGCAGGCCGCCACGGGGGCGGGGCTCGTCACGGAACTTCGTCTGGATCTGGTAGAGGTTCTTCGGCAGGTCGCGGTACGAGCGAATCTCGCGCCGCACGAGGTCGGTGATGATCTCCTCGTGCGTGGGGCCGAGGTGGTAGTCGGTGCCCTTGCGGTCCTTGATGCGGAGGAGGACGTCGCCGTAGAGGTCCCAGCGCCCCGTCTCCTTGAAGTAGTCCGCCGGCAAGAGCGCGGGCAGCAGCACTTCCTGGGCGCCCGAGCGATCCATCTCCCGGCGAATGATGTTCTCGATCTTGCGGAGAACGCGGAGGCCGAGCGGGAGGTATTCGTAGATGCCGGCGCCGACGCGGCGGATGAAGCCTGCACGCACCAAGAGCGCGTGGCTGACGTTGGCGGCATCGGCGGGGGGCTCTTTGAGGGTGGGGATGAGGGCGACGCTGGTACGCATGGAGGCCCCGGCCGGTACCACGAAGGGCGGTCGGATGCGAGCGGTGGGGCCGGATTTTGCGGCACCGTGCGACCGGGCCCCGAGCGCGTGCGAGAGCGGCCCGAGCGTGTGCGAACCGGCCCGGAGCGCGTGCGGGACGGGTTGAAGCGTGATCGAACGCGGTTGGAACGCGTACGGACCCGGTTGGAGAGCGTACGAGCCCGTTCGGAGCACGTAGGACGCCGATTGGAACGCGTTCCCGCGCCCCCCGCCCGCGCCCCCCGGCCCGCGCCCCCGCGCCCACGCTCCCCGCCCACGCCCCACGCGCCGCGCGCCGCGCCCCGCGCCCGCCCCGCCACTCCCCTGTCGACCGCCCCAATTTGTGCCAACCTCCGCCACCCCCCCATGCGAACCACTTGCGACTATCTCGTCATCGGCAGCGGCATCGCCGGGCTCAGCTTCGCGCTCGAAGCGGCAAAGCACGGCGAGGTCATCCTCGTCACGAAGCGGCAGTCCTTCGAGTCCAATACGCACTACGCGCAGGGCGGAATCGCCTCCGTCCTCGATCGCGAGGACACCTTCGAAGCCCACGTGGCGGACACGCTGAACGCGGGGGCCGGGCTCTGTCACGACGTCGTGGTCGATCTCTGCGTGCGCGAGGGGCCGGCGCGGATCGAGTTCCTGCGCGAAATCGGGGTGCGCTTTTCCAGCGTGAGGAACCAGGAGGGCCATGCCGATCTCGATCTCGCGCGCGAAGGGGGGCACAGCGCGCGGCGGGTGGCGCATGCCGACGACATGACGGGTCGCGAGGTCGAGCGGGCGCTTCTGGAAGCCGTCGCGGCGACCGGGCGGGTGCGCATCCTCGAGAACCGGATGGCCGTCGACCTCATCATGATGTCGAAGTTCGGCGGGCCGGATCAGTGCGTCGGCGCCTACGTCCTCGATACCGACAAGGGGGTGGTCGAGACCTTCCTCGCGCGCGCGACCATCATCGCGTCGGGCGGCGCGGGCAAGGTCTATCTCTATACGTCGAATCCCGACATCGCGACGGGCGATGGCGTGGCAATGGCCTATCGGGCAGGGGCCGAGATTGCCAACATGGAATTCTATCAATTCCACCCGACCTGCCTCTATCACCCCAAGGCGAAGAGCTTTCTCATCAGCGAGGCGCTTCGGGGGGAGGGCGCGATCCTGCGCCTCCTCGACGGCACGCCCTTCATGGAGCGGCACCATCCGATGAAGGATCTCGCGCCCCGCGACGTCGTCGCCCGCGCGATCGATTTCGAGATGAAGCGGAGCGGCGCCGAGCACCTCCTCCTCGACATCACGCACAAGCCGGCGTCGTTCATCCAGGAGCGCTTTCCGAACATCTACGCCAAGTGCAAAGAGCTCGGCTTCGACATCACCACGCAGCCGATCCCGGTGGTGCCGGCGGCGCACTACATGTGCGGCGGCATCACGAGCGATCTGCACGGGCGGACGACGATTCCGGGCTTGTGGGCCATCGGCGAGGCGGCCTCGACGGGCCTGCACGGGGCGAATCGTCTGGCCTCGAACTCGCTGCTCGAGGGCTTGGTCTTCGGGCATCGGGCGGCACGCAAGCTGGGCACGCAGATCGACGGCCTACGCGACGCCCCCTGGCCCGAGGTTCCGAACTGGGAGATCGGCGACGCCATCCCGAGCGACGAGGCCGTCGTCGTCACGCACAACTGGGCCGAGCTCCGCGAGACGATGTGGAACTACGTCGGCATCGTGCGCTCGGACGCGCGATTGCGAAGAGCGGCGCGGCGCATCGCGCTCCTCAAGGAAGAGGTGCACGAGTACTACTGGCGTTATCTGATTACGCGCGATCTCTTGGAGCTGCGGAACATCATCACGGTCGCCGAGCTCATCGTCTCCTGCGCCGCCTCCCGCCGCGAGAGCCGGGGGCTCCACTACACGATCGACTACCCGAACGCCGACGCGAAGCTCGCGCGCGACACCGTCATCAAACGCGGTGTCCCGCCCTACCTGCGGCTGGGATGACGGTATTGGCTTGAACCGCGAAGACGCAAAGGCGCCAAGAATCGCGAAGAATGTGAAGGGAAGAACGGCCTTATTCTTTCCCGACGTTCCTGGCGATCCTTGGCGCTTTCCTCGGTAGCTCGGCGCCCGCGCGCGTCGAAACGCCTCTACACCTTTGCGTCTTCGCGTCTTGGCGGTTCTTAAGATGAATCGCCGTCAGTCGCCTTTCGTCGCGACCTTCGTCAGCGCTTCGCCGGTGAGGCGGTACGTCGTCCACTCGTCCATCGGGATGGCGCCGAGGCTCTTGTAGAAGCCGATGGCCGGCTCGTTCCAATCGAGCACCGACCATTCGACGCGGCCGTAGCCTCGCTCGTGCGCAATGCGGGCAAGCGTCGTCAGAAGCGCCTTGCCGATGCCTTGCCCGCGCGCCTCGGGGATGACGAAGAGGTCCTCGAGCCAGATCCCCGGGCGGGTGAGGAAGGTCGAGAACGTCGAGAAGAAGAGGGCGAAGCCGACGGGCTTCTCCCCGCGCTCGGCGATGAGGACCTCGGCGGCGGGACGGGGGCCGAAGAGGTGGCGTTCGAGCAAGGCCTCGTCGCCGACGACCTCGTGCAGGAGCTTCTCGTAGACGGCGAGCTGGCGGATGAGGTCGAGGATGGTCGCCACGTCGGACGGGCGGGCGCTGCGGATCGTGAAGGACGAGGACATGGGCGCGTACGTTTCAACCCGGGCGCCGCCCACGCAAGCGCGACCTCGCTCACTCGCCGGGCAGGTGCGCCCAGGCCGAGCCGAGCTTCCCGGCCTCCTCGTCGGAGAGGAGGCTCGGATCCGCCTCGTAGGCGCGCTTCGCTTCTTCGAGCCAAGGAAGGGCCAGCTCTCGGTTGCCCAGCGCGAAATGGGCGAGGCCCCTGTAGAGGGCATAACGCGCGCGCTCGCGAGGCGAGTACCTGGGCAATTCGCCTTCGACGGCGGCCAGCTCTTCGAGGGCCTGCGGGTATTCGGCGCGGTCGTAATGCGCAATGCCTTTTCCGAACGAGCTCGAGCAAGCGAAGAGGGGGAGCGTGAGCAGAGCGAGCAGGGCCGAGCGCATGGCGGCGATCATCGGTGGGAAGGCCCGTGAGTTTCCAGCCCCTCGCGCTGGCGTGCTCGTTGCGTCCACAATCCGCGCATGGAGCATGTCGAAATTCGAGGGCTCGCCCAGCGGGCGTCGCGGATCGGGCTCGGCACCTGGGCGATGGGTGGCTGGCTCTGGGGAGGGACGGACGAGGCCGAGGCGGTTCGGACGATCCACTTCGCGCTCGACCAGGGCATCAACCTCATCGATACGGCGCCGGTCTACGGCTTCGGCGTGGCCGAGGAGATCGTCGGCAAGGCGCTCGCCGAGGGAGGCCGTCGTGAGAAGGTCATCATCGCGACCAAGGCCGGCCTCGACTGGAGCTCGGGCGAGCCACGTCGCAACGCGGCCGGGACGCGTATTCGAAAGGAGATCGAGGACTCGCTGCGAAGGCTGCGGACCGACTGCATCGACCTCTACCAAGTGCACTGGCCCGACCCGCTCGTCCCCATCGAGGAGACCGCCAAGGTTCTCGACGAGCTGCGCCAGCGCGGGAAGATTCGCGCGATTGGCGTTTCGAACTTCTCGACCGACCAGATGAAGGCGTTCGCCGCGGTCGCGCCCCTCTCGAGCGACCAGCCTCCGTACAACCTCTTCGAGCGCCAAATCGAGGCCGACGTCCTGACCTATTGCCAGGCGAACGGGATCGCGACCTTGACCTACGGCGCGCTCTGTCGGGGCCTCTTGAGCGGGAGGATGCGGGAGGACACGACCTTCCCCGGCGACGATCTCCGCAATCGCGATCCCAAGTTCCTGAAGCCTCGCTTTTCGCAATACCTCGAGGCCGTTCGGAGGCTGGATACCCTGGCACATCGCTACTACGGCAAGAGCGTGCTCGAGCTCGCCGTTCGCTGGGTGCTGGATCGGCCGGGCGTTTCGGTCGCGCTCTGGGGGGCGAGGCATCCGGAGCAGCTCGCCAAGGTTCCCGAGACGATGGGTTGGAGCATCGACGGCGACGTCATGAAGGAGATCGACCAAATCCTCGCCGAGACGGTGCGCGACCCGGTCGGGCCCGAGTTCATGGCGCCCCCGGCTCGAAGCTGAAGCGGAAAGCGCCTTCGGCATTGGTCGTCGAGGCGCCTCATGCCAACCTCGCCGGCCATGGCCGAAGGCATCCTCCTCCCGAAGCTCCCGCGCGGCGTCCTGCTCACCGAAGACGAGCGAATCGCGAGGCTCTCGCAGGCCGTGCCGCAGATCCTCGAGGTCGTGCGCGGCGAGACCGACGCCATCGCCGTGCAGGCCACGCTCGCCTGCCTGCTCTGGGAGACCTTCGCGCAGGCGAGCTTCTGCGGCTTCTACCGGACGGTCACGCCCCGGATGCTCGCCGTCGGCCCCTACCACGGCACGATGGGCTGTTTGCGCATAGCCTTCGAGCGGGGCATCTGCGGAAGGGCGGCGCGCACGGCCGAGACCCAGCTCATCGAGGACGTGAACCGGGAGCCGGATCACATCGCCTGCGACGATGCCGCGCGCTCGGAGCTCGTCGTTCCCATCCTGGCGGGCGGCGAGGTGAAGGCCGTCCTCGACCTCGACTCCTACGAGCTCGCCGCCTTCTCCGAGCGGGAGGCCCGCCTCCTCGAAGAGCTATTGCCTAAAGCGTTTGCGAGCGTCGTCTGGTAGATCGGATTTCTCAAATGACTTGGCGCCTTGGCGGTTCCCGAATCAAACCGACCCGCCCTCGATCGCCCGAATCCCCGCCCGTGCCAGGATGCGTGCGCTCTCGCCCAAGCTCGCGAAGCGGGGATCGGAGGTCAGGCCTTGGCGATAGCGGTAGTGGATTTGCTGCAGGACGACCGCCGTCTTGAAGAGGCCGAAGGCGTAGCAGTAGAGCGCGTTCGAGACGTCGCGGCCGGTCTTGTCGGCATAGAGGCGCACGAGCTCACGCCGCGTCGGAGCGTCGTCGCTCATCGTCGGCCCGAAGGCGATGCGCCGTAGCTCCTCGGGATCGTCGGCCTGGACCCAATAGGCGAGGGTGGTGCCCAGATCCATCAAGGGGTCGCCGAGGGTCGACATCTCCCAGTCGAGGACGCCGAGGATGCGCGAGGGCTCCCGAGGGTCGAGGACGACGTTGTCGAGCTTGTAGTCGTTGTGGATGAGCGAGGCGCCGCTCTCGGTCGGGATGCGCGCGCGCAAGAAGGCGCCGAGATCGTCGATCTCCTTCGCTGGCTCGGTCTGCGCCTTTTCGTACCGCTGGCTCCAGCCGAGGACCTGCCGCTGGTTGTAGCCCTCGGGTTTGCCGAGATCGTCGAGCCCCGCTCTACCAGGCTCGATCGAGTGCAGCTCGGCGAGCGTGTCGATGAAGCTCTCGCAAATCGCGCGAAGCGGGAGGCCCGCCGGCAGCTCGGTGCGGACGATGACGCCCTCGAGCCGCTCCATCAGATAGAAGGGCGCGCCCAGGACCTCGGGATCTTCGCAATGAAGGAGGGGCTTGGGCGCCTTGGGCCAGGACGCGGAGAGCTTCGAGAGAATCCGATATTCGCGCCCCATGTCGTGCGCGCCCTTGACCTGGCTTCCGAAGGGGGGCCTGCGCAGCACCCATTGGCGATTCCCTGCGCGAACCAGGTAGGTGAGGTTCGAATGCCCGCGCGGGAACTGCCGAACCTCGAGCGGCTCCGTCACGCCCAGATGCTCGTTCAAAAAGGACGCGAGGCGGGCGAGGTCGAGCTCCTCGCCCGGGCGGATCGCGGAAGGCGCGTCGACGAGGCTCATGACTTCTTCATCCCGTAGTTGCGGAGGATGCTGCGGGCGACGACGGATTTGTGGACCTCGTCGGCGCCGTCGTAGATGCGGGCCGCGCGCTCTTGTCGATAGAAGAAGGCGAGCGGGAGATCGTCGGTCATGCCGAGGGCGCCATGGGCTTGGATGGCGCGGTCGAGGACCTTCGTGAGCACGTCCGCGACGAAGTACTTGATCGTCGAGATGTGCTCGCGGGCCAGGCTCGCCCCGTCCTTCTCCATGCGCCACGCGGCGTGCAGCACCATGAGGCGGGCGGCGTCGATCTCGGCGCGGCTGTCGGCGATCCACGCTTGCACGAGCTGCTTGTCGCCGAGGGGCTTGCCGGGCGAGAGCTCGCGCCGGACGGCGCGACGGCACATGAGGTCGAAGGCGCGCTCGCAGATGCCGATCCAGCGCATGCAGTGGTGGATGCGGCCGGGGCCGAGGCGCTCCTGCGCGATGACGAAGCCGCGTCCCTCGGCGCCGAGGAGATGGCTCTTGGGAACACGGCAGTTCTCGTAGGCAATCTCCGAATGGCTGAACCAGCCTTCGCCGCATTCGCCCATCACCGAGATATTGCGAACGAGGCGGAAGCCCTCCGTATCGGTGGGCACGATGATTTGGCTCGCGCGCTCGTGCGGCGCGGCGTCCGGATTCGTGACGGCCATGACGATGGCGAAGGCGGCGCCGTCGGCGGCGGTCGTGAACCACTTGCGGCCGTCGATGACCCATTCGTCACCGGACGGCGTGGCCGTGGTGCTCATCCAAACGGGATTGGAGCCGGGGAGGTCCGGCTCGGTCATCGAAAAGCAGCTCCGGATCTCGCCTTCGAGCAGCGGCGAGAGCCACCGTCGCTTCTGCTCTTCCGTCCCGTACTTGGCGAGGATCTCCATATTGCCGGCGTCGGGCGCCTGGCAGTTGAGCACGTAATGGCCGAGCGGCGTCTTTCCGAGCTCCTCGCTCACGAGCGCGTGCTCCATGAGCGAAAGCCCCATGCCGCCATGCTCCTTGGAGAGCTGCGGAAGCCAAAAGCCATGCGACCGCGCGAGCTTCCTCTTCTCGCGGAGCAGAGGCTCGACGGCCGAAAAGCCGCGCTGCAAGAAGGTGGGCTCGAGGGGGATGACCTCCTCGACGAGGAATTCGCGTAGGCGGCCGAGCAGGGCCTGGGTGCTCGGCGATGTCGTGAAATCCATGACGGCATTGGTACCGCCCGGCGTGAGCCGAGCGCAATGCCGACAAAGGCTCCTCCGCCATCGAGGCGGCTTCGTCACGCGACGTCAGCGGTAGGTGACGAGGGCGGGATTGTCGAGATGGGGGAGGGCGTTGAAGCTGGCGAGCGTCAAGCGCGGGCCGGAGAAGAGCACCTCGGTGAGCGAGGTGTTGCGAATGAGCTGGGCGAGGTGGAGGGAGCGCTCCGGATCGAGGCCGAGCACGTGCTTCAAGGTCGCGCCGATCGTGCCGCCCGAGGTGAAGGCGAGGACGCGCTGTCCCTTCGAGGACCGTGAGACGATCTCGTCGAGGCAGCGCTCGACGCGGCTCGAGAAGCTCTCCCAGGATTCGAGACCCTCGGCCTGGATTTCACCGCGGAGCCACATCGCGGCCACTTCGGCGACGACCTCGTCGAGCGCCCGCGAGCTCCCACCGGACGAGGTGAGCTTGTGGACGAGCTTTTGCAACTTCGCGTTGTTCGCAAGGAGGCGGGGGAGCTGCTCCTGCAAGACGTCTTCGGCGGCGACCTCGTCCAGATCGGGGACGACGATCGGATCGGGAACCGACAGGCCATCGCTGCGCATCGCTTCGGCCGCGATCTCCGCCGTCCGAATCTGCCGCTTCCGCGGGCCCGTGTAGATGACGTCGAAGGGCTCGCCGATGCGGGCGAAA
>Ga0180215_1003333_pt1 | contig 15205 bp, 17 predicted proteins | sample eDN3rd37CBELigBY_FD_128871 | JGI IMG/M metagenome (GOLD analysis project Ga0180215, IMG submission 128871) | Enriched backyard soil microbial communities from Emeryville, California, USA - eDNA 3rd pass 37_C BE-Lig BY (version 2) (version 2) | ecosystem: Environmental > Terrestrial > Soil >...
CCACCATTGCCATGTTGTAATAAAATCGTTCTTAACGATATCCGCGAATGCCGCGCTTATCTCCGTAAACTGTTCATATGCTTTTTCAGATTTTGCCAGTCCCTCTTCAAACGCCATATAATTCACCCTATCTTTTTCTAATTATTTTCAAATGGTAAATCAATTATGCCACTCTTTTAAGAATCAGGAGTTACAAATTGCATCTATAGATCCCTCTGTTTGCTGTAAATAGGGAGAGTTTCGCTTAATATATAACAAGTGCATGTAAATCCTTGTATTTTCTTTCCGCCTCTACACAACATATATAATGAGGAGGTAAAAAGATGCCTAACGCGTTAGAAGCAATTTTTAATATGCTCAGAATTTCATTTGATAATACAAATGAACCTAAATCTCTCTTACATGTGATTGAAGTTGGAGACCTATGGAAGTATGTAACTTTAGTTGAAGAATTTATCCGGTACGAAGAAATGGGATTAAACACAACTGCTGATGATGAAGTACGGGAAATGCTGACAGATATAGTAAAGGTATGTGAAGCACAGGTGAAAAGGGTAGGCAATTTTATGAAAAACGAAGGAATTCCTTTACCTGATGTAACTTCTTCAAAGCCAAATTCAAACCCGAAAGATGTTCCTTTAGGTGTTAAGTTAACGGATGATGAAATTGCAAATGGCGTCGCCTTTAAATTAGTTACATGTTCACAAGCATGCGCAAAAGGACAGGCAGACGCTATCCGTAATGATTTAGGCCTCATGTGGACTGAATTCTTTTTAGAATGGACAGCAATAGGGGCAACTGTAAAAACATTGATGAGGAAAAGAGGATGGCTTAAAGTGCCGCCATATTACTATACTCCAGGTTCTCCACAAAGGTAAAAAATCCAACTCAAGGGGTTTGAGTTGGGTTTTTCATTTTTCGGAGGAGGTGTTTAAATAGTATTCTGCCTGAGCAGTTTGGGAAATGAGTGCTTATTAGGGAGTTTTTTAAGCCGGTAGTGAAAATTAACGGCGAGAGGAAAGGTGGAGGTTCGGATGCAGCGTATACATCCACTGAAGGCGTCCCAACTGTGGACGGCATGGGACCGCTCGGAGAATTTTCCCACAGTGAAACAGATGAGTATATCGATTTAAAAACGTTCCCGAAGCGAACGGCTTTACTGGCAAGTACGATCGAGAGGCTGAGCAAGCTTGGATAACAATGTTAACCTCCTGGCCAGGATTTCATATTAAACAAAAAGGAGATCATTTTTATTAGAAATGGTCTCCTTTTATTTTCTTGATCTTCATTATTTTAAATAAATAGCTGACAAAAGGTAACACTAATCCAAGAAAATAACGGGAGGCAATCAAAATGGACAAGGATTCATTTAATCACCATACAAAAATTACGGCACCTGAATTAGCTACCCTCTGGTCACAATATATGAATGACAGCTTATCTCACTGCATACTGCGTTATTTTGTTCATCATGTCAAGGATGAAGACATCAAGGATGTCCTTATCTATGCACTTGATTTATCTGAACGGCATCTCCAAAAAGTAAAGGAATTTCTGACAGAAGAAAAATATCCAATACCTATTGGATTTACGGATGAAGATGTCAATCTGGAAGCTCCGCCATTGTTTACCGATACATTTATGATCATTTATATTCATATCATGTCCATTCATGGGCTAACAAGATATGCCGGTGCAATGGGAAACGCCATTCGCGAAGACCAGAGGCAATACATGATGCAAGTGATAGGGGAAACTCTTAAACTGGTCGATCGGGCATCTAATGTCTTGCTGAACAAAGGGATTCTGAGTAAGCCGCCGGTTTTTAATAATCATCAGTCTGTTGACTTTTTGGAAGAGAAAAAATATTTAACAGGGTGGCTTGGAAAACGCAGACCAATTAGCGCAGTTGAAATTAGCGGTACATATATGAATATGCAAAAGACAATGGCGAAAATTGTTCTGGAACTGGGCTTTAGTCAAGTGGCTCAATCAAAAGAGGTACGAAAATATATGGAAAGAAGCAGACATCTCTGCCATAAACACTTTGAGATCCTCTCATCAATGTTGGAAGAAGATAATTTAAACATACCGAAAACTCTTGAAACAGAAGTAACCGATTCAACTGTTCCACCCTTTTCTGACAAACTGATAATGACACATATAGCAGCACTGCTTTCATCTGCCATAGGATATTATGGTGAGGCATTGTCCATGTGCCAGAGGAGGGACTTATCAGCGAGCTACGCGCGAATGATTGCTGAGATGGGAGTATTAGCTGAAGATGGCATCAATTTATTAATCAAAAATGAATGGATGGAGCAGCCGCCCATTGCGACCGATCATGAAGAATTGGCAAAGAGAAAATGAATCCAGCCACATGATCATAAAACAGGATAAAGTCATTGAAAGTCTTTTATGGAGTATCGTTTTGCACAAGTTTTGCATGGCAAGCTTTATAAAAGAACTCTCTTTATTGTCTTGGTAGTACTGACCATATCAATTCCAATTTCAATGAAGTAATTCGTTTAAGCTTTCACGGAAAAATACAGGAAGCAATTGTTCTGACTAATTATCAATGGCTGATGCTCTATCCAGGTTTATACTTTTTTGCCATGTGGGATGCGTTAAAGAGGCAGGCTGAGGAGGAGAAAAAAACTTCTCGTAACTCCCATTTGTCTGATCAGCGGCATTTATAACAGCAGGGCTCTTGGTCCCATCAAAAGTAAAGATTTGGAAATCACTCTTGGGACTATGTGGTTTCCCATGTTATGTGTTTTTCCTGGACTTCTTATGGGAATCAGCTTAAAGAGAATTTTGAATGGACAGTTATACCTGCATTTGATTCATTATGGATGAATAGCCGTCAGCCTGAGGAAATTCAAACAGAAGGGTATTGCTGTTAATGATCGTGCAGGTTGTGCCTTCAGGAAAATTCATCCAGGTGCCGGGCGGGTGAGGAGCATCCCATTTTTGCACCTCATCAAAGCTATATTTGACATTTGCAGCGGAAAGCTGCTGACCATAATGAAAATTAGTTACATGCAAACGGATCTGCATGGTATGTTCATTAAGCCATTTTATTTCTTTCGCAAGTGAAGGAATCAATCCGCCTTCCCGGTCTGCCCTGACTGGTTCTTCCATTGTATTAAACAGCACATATAGCCAATTCAGTTCCGAAAAATCCGCTGCATGAATCGTTCATCTTGGATATTCCAGCGTGTTTTCTCCTTTCATATCCCATCTCCTTTCCCTCATATATCAATATCTATATTTGCCCTTAACTGTATGTATGTGCAGTGAGAATGATATTTGATTTAATGTCAGGAACTATCGGTTTTAATAAATGAACTAATATTTTTATGGGAGAAAGCGGTAAATTTCGTTTTTAAATCTTTTAGACCTTTATCATTCGATGAAAGCTAAATCTTTTCCCATTTCCATTCCAGGGAACTTAAGTGCCTGAACATGCTGTTATCATTTTCATTACGAATGAAAGTTACTTCTTTTCTAATGGGAACTGAAAAAGAAAGGTAGACCAACATTCCATCATTTATCTAGCAAGTTGGCAATGCAACAAATGGCCGCTGGATCATATGAACCTAACCAAACCCGTAATCAATTATAAATTCCATCTGCAGACTACTCTTTCTCAGGACCTGCTGAGCAATCAGAGAATATTGGTAATAGAGCATTTTGAAATAAGAAATGCTCTATTTTAATTTGTTTGATTCAATGAGTAGGTTACATTTCAATAAAAATATAATAAAAAACACTAATTATTTATTGCAAAACGATAAATATTGTATTAAAATCAAACTGAAAATAAGAAGTGAGGTGTTTTTTATGGAAAAAGTAACAACATTGTTCTTAAAAATAGCCGTTTTTCTATTAGGAGTCCCAATTTTAGTTCTATGTATTTTTTTGGTGCCTGAGCTGGGGAAAGTTGCAGGTGAAATGCTGCCGAAGTTTGCTTTCCTTAAATATTGGGTTTACATCGTGTTTTATGCTTCGACGCTTCCTTTTTACTTTGCGCTGTATCAGGCTTTCAAACTTTTGCGCTATATTGACGAAAATAAGGCTTTCTCAGATTTATCTGTCACAGCTTTAAAGAAAATTAAATATTGTGCCATCACCATCGCCGGATTACATGTGCTGGTACTGCCGATTTTCTATATTTTTGCAGAAATAGACGATGCCCCGGGTGTCATCTTCGTTGGCTTGCTGGTTCCTTTTGCTTCAATGGTTATAGCAGTCTTTGCGGCTGTTCTGCAAAAGCTTTTGCAAGAGGCAATTGATATAAAATCAGAAAATGATTTAACGGTCTGAGGTGAGAACATGGCTATTATTATAAATGTTGATGTGATGCTGGCAAAAAGGAAAATGAGTGTAACAGAACTCTCAGAAAGGGTAGGAATCACAATGGCAAACCTCTCTATTTTGAAAAATGGAAAGGCGAAGGCGATAAGGTTTTCAACTCTGGAGGCCATTTGTAAAGCTTTGGACTGCCAGCCTGGTGATATCCTGGAATACCGCAATGATAAGGAAGATTAATGATACAGGTGGGGGATTAAAGATGCATTTGACTATTCGGAAAGAGGAGCCACGTTCGATTCGGTCACTGAAACAGCTCTTTCGTTTTGGCTGGGAGCAGGCATTGTCCTGCTTATTTCCTGTTGTTATTTTTGCTTCTTTAGCTTTAACCAAATTCCTGCCGATGCCCATTCTGCCGAGATATGACTGGCTGCTGATTATTTGTCTCCTGATGCAGTGGTTCATGGTGCGGTCGGGGCTTGAAACGAAGGATGAATTGAAGGTTATCACTTTGTTCCATATTATTGGCCTTGCACTTGAACTATTTAAGGTCCATATGGGCTCATGGGCTTATCCGGAGGATGGCTATACCAAAGTGTTTGGAGTTCCTTTATACAGCGGTTTCATGTATGCCAGTGTAGCAAGTTATCTCTGCCAGGCGTGGAGAAGGCTGAAGGTTGACTTGATTAAGTGGCCGCCATTCCTGGCAGTAGTACCTCTTGCTGCTGCGATTTATTTGAATTTTTTCACTCACCATTATTGGATTGATATCCGATGGTGGCTGTCTGGAATGGTTCTGATTGTTTTTTGGAGATCCTGGGTCAGTTACGAGGTAGGAGGAATCCAATACCGTATGCCGCTTGCACTTTCTTTTGTGCTTATCGGATTCTTCATATGGATAGCGGAAAATATCGCAACATTCTTTGGGGCCTGGGAATACCCCAATCAGGCCGATGCATGGAGCCTCGTTCATTTGGGGAAGGTGAGTTCATGGCTTTTATTAGTGATCGTCAGCTTTCTTATAGTGGCGACGTTAAAGCAGGTTAAGGGAAAAAATTCCACAGGGGAAGCTGCTGATCACCTTTAAAACGGTTCTGAGAATGTGTTTTTTTAAGGTTGTATGTATTTGGCTGGCATCCCGATGTGTATTTATAGATAATCAAATAAATATAAATAAATAGCTGCAATAATAACCGAAAGAAATAATGCACGAAGTTTATGGACATAGTGTAAATGAATCATTGGAAACATAATGATTACAAATAAAAATGACCACCAAATATTCCATCCATTATGGTAGGATATAAAACTAAATCGGTTTGCCAGCCATTCAGCCGCCCAAAATAAGACAATCCATTTTGCATAATAGAAAATTTGCTTTTTTAGGCTGCTGGGGATATTAGATAAGAACATAAATCCAATTAAAGGGTTAATTAGGATGTTATGCAATAGATGAACACCCATCAGATTTAAAATGCCTTTTTCAAGTTCCCATAAGTGAAAATGGCTGTGTGATATAAATTCATAAATGAAGGATGCTACGGAAATGTATAGCATGGAAGGATAATATCTTTCCCAATTGTGCCAGTCACCTTTAAAATAAGCAAAGATAATGACCAGGATAACAAGGATGCAGTGCATAAGTTCACCTCATTTTTCTCATATTAGTATTGACGATATCTAAAATTAAATACCAATAAATGTAAAATAAGGAAATTATCCTAAAAAGACTTTTTGTAAATTTAGTTAAGATCTGAAGTTTATCATTCAAGGGATTTTCATCTTAGTAACTATAGAACAAGCTGCAAATTAGCAGCTTGTTTTTTCATGCAAAGGGATTGGTTTTGTTTAACTATGGAATATATTACTTCATGAAAAGATAGATTTTTTTGTTAATCTTTTTGGAATAATAAACCTACTAAAACATGGTGGGGGGTTCATTTGTGGAATACGGGAATAAGAAGGTAAATATTGAACTGACTTGCACAGAAATTGGAGGCCTTTGGGGGGTTTATTTACAAGAAAGCATGGGTTCCTGTTTTCTCCAGTATTTTTTACACCACCTCCAAGATGAGGAAATCATTCCATTAGCAAAAGAGTCATTGCAAATTTCGCAAGGAAGAATAGATAAGATCAAAAAAATTTTTCTCTCAGAAAATTTTCCGGTACCGGCTGCCTTTTCCGAAGGGGATGTCAATTTGTCAGCCCCTCCATTATTCAATGATGTGTTCACCTTAAGCTATATTTATATGATGAATCGATTGGGAATGATTAACTTCAGCTATACTGCTTCAAATAATGTTCGGCTGGATGTACTGGATTTTTTTACAGAGTGTATACATACCTCTACAGAAATGTTTGGCAAAGCAGTCAAGATGATGCTGGGTAAGGGTATTTATGATCGCCCGCCAAAAATGAACTATCCCAAAGAAATTGAATTTGTTCAAAAGGATTCATTTCTGTCGGGAATTATAGGTGCAAAACGTCCCTTGAATGCAATAGAATTATCGGAAATATTTTTTAACATCGAGCGGAATTATTTTTCAGTTCTCATCATGCTTGCGTTTGCTCAAGTAGTAAAAGACAAAGAACTGAAAAAACATATTTTGAAAGGAAAAACGCTCAGCGAAAAACAGATATCCTTTTTCAATAACTTATTAATGGAAGAAGAGCTACTTGGAACCGTGACCGTCGGAATGGAAGTAACAGAATCCATGGTGGCACCTTTTTCAGACAAACTTATTTTTTCAATGATCAATGTTTTAAATTCCGTAGACATTAGTTTAATTTCACATGCCATGTCAGTGTCCATGAGAACTGATCTAACATCTCAATACAGTAAAATTATTGCAGAAGTCATGCTTTATGCAAAGGATACCTTTGATATCGTGGTAAAGGAAAAATGGCTGGAGCAGCCTCCGCTTGTAACTAATAGGAAGATGCTGATACATAAAAAGCAATAGGTATAAGCAATAGAAATAAGTATTAACCATTACTGCAGCCTTTTAAAAGGGCTGCAGTAGTGTTTTCAAAGCTATTCAGTGCTATCGGATGTATTTCCTCTTTTCACTAAATACATTGCAGTAATCCACGAAGTGACAGGAATGACCATCGTAACACCAATTCCTGCACAGAAGATCGTAATCATCTCACCGCTGAAAATCTTTGAATTGATAATTTCACCTGGTGAATAGGATAGGTCTTTAAACCATATCAGAAGTGCTAAATATCCGCCAAAGAAGGCGAAAAATAATGTGTTGGTGCTTGTTCCGAGAATATCCTTACCGATGCTGATGCCAGCTTGGAACAAGTCTTTTCTGCTAATGTCCGGATGATGATAATGAATTTCCCTCATTGGCGAAGAGATGGCCATGGCAGCATCTGTTATGGCGCCGATTGTACTCATGATGATGACAGATGCAGCCACTTTAACAAAATCAACCCCAATATAAAGGGAAAATATGCTCAACTCTTCTATTTCCTCTTCACCAAATCCCTGAATATTTGCCTTATCTGCAATGATGACAATGAACACAATGAGAACTACTGTAGTAATGATCGAAGACAGAAATGCGGTTATCGTCTTAATGTTCACTTCATTTATAAAAAATAGATTGATACAGCCAATTAGTGCACATGCGAATAATGTAACGATAATTGGATTGATGTTTGGATCGTTCATAAAGAAGAGGACGAAAATAATCACACCGAAATTGAGGAAGATCGCAAAAAATGATCTCGCTCCTTTTTTTCCGCCGATAAGGGTCATCAGAATAAATAATATGGCTGACAGCAATAGGATGGCGTTCATCTTTGGGCCCTCTTTCTATTAATGAAGTATATCGTCGTATACAACCCAATCGGAGTCGTGATTACAATCCCAATTCCTCCGGCAAGTGCCCGGGCTAATTCCAGTGAAAGGTTCATGGATAGGCTGAATCCGAGCGGGGAGTCATTTTTTATATACAGAATAAGCATCGGAATGGAGCCGCTGATATAGGCGAAAAACAAGATATTCGTCATGGTGCCCATAATGTCTTTGCCTACTTCCATTCCAGAGCGTTTAAGAGCCTGCACTGGAATGCTGTTATTTTTTTCATACAAACTAAACAGTGAAGATGACATGGTAATGGCTACATCCATAACCGCCCCCAACGAGCCGATAAATAAACCGGCTAAGAAAACCATCTGATAGGGCCTGGTTATAAACTGGAGCTCTTCGTATCTTAGCCCCTTCCCGCCAGTTAACCATATGACCAGATAAGTGACCAATAATGATAAGAATGTAGCCGCTAGCGTTGCAATAATCGCAGCATATGTTTTTTCGTTGAAGCCATTTACGAGCAGAAGGGAGGTAACGGTAAATAAAATGACTGCCAAACAGCAGATCAGCAGCAGGCTTATTTCCGGATTTTTCAGATATACATCCAATGCATAGGAAAGCAGCACGGCATTAACTGCCAGGCTGATTATGGAAAAGAGACCTTGTTTTTTTCCGACAAAGAGCAGTATCAGGATAAAGATCCATCCTGTCAAGAGTATGTAATGGTCGCGCTTCAGATCTAGGATATCTCCGCTTAGTTCTGCAGCACCTGCTTTTTTTTCCTTTATGGACACAAATAACTTTTGTCCTGTCTGAATTTCATAATCGTATGCTTTGGATTTAGAAAACTGATTTGATAAGTGGATTTGCTGTCCTTTTTCTTCGCCATTCGTTATTTCTGCCACTATCTGCTGTTCATAAATGCGGTCTTCATTATCGTAAATATCCGTTACTTCTTCAGCTTGATGAGTTTTAACCGCTTTAACTTCAGCGATGGTTCGTTCATAGAATGAGTCATTGTTTTGAACAAATAGAACGGAGGCAGCAATGCAAAATGCCAATATGATATATAAATAGAATTTTTTGAGTGGGATGTTTTTCAAAATTAACCTCCAGAGGAAATAAAGACAAATTTTAGTATAAATGAGCGGTTTTCCCGCTGAAAATCCATAATGATGCCATGCAGCTGCCTGCTTCAACGAAAATAGAATAACAGTAATTTTTTCAGATAGTCAAGCTTATCAAAGTGTGTGTGCAATGTCTAATTGTTTTGGTCTGTAAGCATCAATGGCTGCAGATAAGGTCAAAGAGAAATGCCTGCCAGGTTTAACACTTGGCAGGCATTTTTAATTACAAAATTATGAGGAATATCAAGGGATCACTGGTCAGTGAGATCCATAGATCAAACAATTTAACTAATATGAGAACTTCAAAGGAGGTGATTTTAACATGACGACAGGTAAAAACGCGAACAGTTGAAGGGTTTGCAGCAAGACATGAAAAATTGTTTCATCTACAACTTGCATCGTGCTTATTCTATATCATGCATCAGTGCAATTCAGATTTTAAATAATCCACATGCTCTCTTTGATTATCTAATATTTGGTGAACAAGACTCATGCTTTTTTCATCCAGCTTATCCCGGACTAACTTCTCCGTCATTTTAATTCCGTAAAGATTTTCTCCTTTAATGGCATGCTTTAAGATATCCTTTTCACCTTGTGGGTGATCGAATATCTGACTGATGAATTGTTCAATTTTGCCAATAACTCCTTCGCTGGTAGCCGGTGTTCCGTGCAGCTCCTGAATTCGTTCTGATAGCAGCTCTGCATGATGCTTTAGATCCTTTTGGATCATAATGAATCTAGAGCGAAGCGGGGAAGCGTCATCAAGGTTTTTAATAAATTCTTCATAAGAATGTATTCCCATATATTGACCCTGCAGTAACTTATTTAAGGGTTTTGTAACTTTCTGTTCTTCCATCAAAATCAATCCCTTTTATTTTATAGGCTCAGCTGATTCTAGTTTAAACGGAAAAAAATAGTTTCATGCAACTTTTGGAAACCCGAGCTTTTATGGAGATTGGTAACAATGCATAAGCAACTATTCAAGATTTAAACCAGACTTCAGCATAAACCCTAATAATCCAGGGCAAATTATCCTCGTAATCAACATCTCTTCCTGCAGTCATCGAGTTTCGTTGCCTTCAGTAAATGTAACAGCGTGGATCCTCCGTGCTGTTAAAAGGCTAGCTGATCTTAAATAAGTGAAAATACTAAAAAATGGTTGAGTCAAACAATAATACACTACCTAAACCATGGCTTTAAGAGGCTTATCTTCAAGCTGATATTACTCAATTGGAGGTACATAATGACTACTATAATCGAAACAATAAAAGATTATTTACAGGTAAATTTAGATAATGAACCAAAAAGCCCTCTTCACGTAGGGGAAGTCATGAGCTGCTGGCTTTACCTCACAATCATGGATGAAGCAAGTGTATATATTCAGACAGGCTTGAATACGACAACAGATGATGATGTGGTCAAAATCCTGAAAGAAAGCTTGAAGCAATGTGATGTTCAAGGACAGAGATTTAAAGACTTTATGAAAAAAGAAGGGATCCATTTGCCTCCAACGAGTGAAGAACGACCGGATTCAGAGCCTAATTCAGTTCCTTTGGGAACCAAACTGACGGATGATGAAATTATGAACGGCTTAAGCATTAAAACTGTGGCTGCCATTGTTCATTGTTCGACAGCAGCCGCTCAGTCTATAAGAAATGATGTAAGTTCGCTGTTTACCCACTGCATGCTGGAGAAAATGAAATTTGGTGCCTCATTAAAGGATTTAATGAGGAAAAGAAGCTGGATTAAGGTTCCTCCTTACTATTATCCGCCAGGGTCTCCTAGGAACTGATATATAAGCATCCCATAAATAAAAGGACTGCGATTTTTTTAATTATTTGATGGTAATTTCGGTTCATCCTGAAAACAATGCCATCACTAAAATGGTGTGTTTAAAGGATTGCACAGGAAAAACCGGAATGAAGGGGGTTTTACCTTTCGTCCTTGCATACTCCGGTATTTTCTGCGTTCTGTATCGGTGGAAATTATAACTATACCTGAGCGTTAACAAAGGTCTAAAACATCAAAATGAATAGAAGCATTGAGACAAAGCACCATTGAATTCTCTTTAAGTCATATCAGAATTTGATTTACTGACCTGCAGCGTCAATGAATATTTGGATCAATTCATATTTATTCGCATTCATTATGGATTCAAACTTCAAAAAAAATCATCCATAAAGGATGACAGAGTATGACTGCTGAGCCATGTGTTAATTTTTTTTCTTCAAATTGCAGCTTTCAGTTTGCTGGATCTCTTGTTTCTGCCTTTCTGCGTCCTTCTTGAATGCCTCCATTGCTTTATAGAAAAGCAAAGTCACCTCTATCACCTCCATATAAAATGTATCCCCCCTGTATCATTAGATAAAACGTTAAATAAAGAATTTATTATATGAAAAAACATTGACCAATATGGTCATTTTTTGTTATGTTGAAAATGACCACTTTGGTCATTTTGGTGAAAGGAGTGGAATATAATTAATACTACTTTTTACAGCTTGAAAAGCGAAAAACAGGAACGAATCATCAATGCAGCCATGAAGGAATTTGTAAAGAGCGGCTTTGAGAAGGCATCTACAAATGAAATAGTAAAGGATGCACAAATAAGCAAAGGCTCATTGTTCAACTATTTCAGCAATAAAAAGGATTTGTATTTCTTTTTGATTCAGAATGCAATAAACATCATTGAACAAATCTATGTTGAAATAGATATGAATGAAAGGGACATTTTTGAAAGAATCAGCCAGGTAGGGTTCATTAAATTAAACATTCAAAAGAAGTATCCCCTAGTATTTGATTTCTTAAAATCCCTGCTTGAAGAAGATGCTCAGGAAGTAAAATCTGATATAAATCAACTGCTGGCAAACATTCAAAAAGATGGCATGAAAAGAATCTACGAAAACATCGACTGGTCAAAGCTACAGGAGGATATAGAACCTGAACAGGCGATAAATATCCTTAATTGGACAATGACTGGTTTCGCGGAGCTGCAAATCACGAAAATCAAGTCATTTGAGGATATCGGTATCGAGCTGATTAACGAATGGGACAGTTATAAGGAAATTCTAAAGCGCTGTTTTTATAAAAATGGGGAGGAATGACCATGAGCCTTTTAAAAGTAACCAACCTAACAAAAAAATTCGGCAAGTTTACGGCACTGAATGGGGTAAATCTCGAGTTAAATGCAGGTGAGATACTGGGGTTCATCGGCCCAAATGGGGCAGGAAAATCCACCACCATTCGGGTTTTATTGGGGATACTAAAGGCAACAGGCGGAGAAGTAAAGCTTTTTAACAAGGACGCCTGGCAGGATGCTGTCGACATTCATAAGAGGGTGGCATATGTGCCTGGTGACGTGAATCTTTGGCCGAACTTAACAGGGGGAGAGGTCATTGATTTATTTATAAAATTAAATGGCACTGCGAATAAGGCGAAACGTGAGGAGTTAATAGAGAAATTTGATTTGGATCCATCCAAGAAGTGCAGAACCTACTCTAAAGGAAACAGGCAAAAAGTTGCTCTGGTTGCGGCCTTTTCCTCTGATGCAGACCTGTTCATTCTGGATGAGCCGACATCAGGCCTGGATCCATTGATGGAAAAGGTTTTTCAGGAATGTGTGATGGAAGTTAAGAGACAAGGAAAGAGTGTTCTCCTGTCCAGCCATATTTTATCAGAGGTAGAAAAGCTGTGCGACCGGGTAAGCATTATCCGTCAAGGCAGGATTATTGAGTCGGGAACCTTAAATGAGCTTCGCCACCTTACACGGACACAAGTCCTCGTTGACACAAGCATGCCGATTACAGGATTACTTGATATGCCAGGCATTCATGACATTCAGGAAAGTGAACATGGGATGTCGTTTCAGGTTGATACGATGCAAATGGATGCAGTCATCAGGCATATAAGTCAATTTGGCATCATCAGGCTGGAAAGTGCCCCGCCAACATTAGAGGATTTATTTATGCGTCATTATGAAGGGGAAAAGGATACTGGAGGTGTCCGCTGATGGCAGGCAATCATTTAGCAAAAACCGCTTTCCTTTCAAAATTTATATTCCGGCTGGACCGTTTGCGTATCCCAATATGGGTGCTGGCACTAACCTTTTTTACGATAATCGTTCCAGCAGCCTTTAAGGGATTATACAATTCTCAGCAGGAAAGGGATGCTATGGCACAAACAATGGCCAACCCGGCGATGACTGCCATGACTGGCCCCGCGGATTTAAGCAACTATACGATTGGTGTCATGACAGCCCATCAAATGCTTTTAATGACAGCTGCTGTGACCGGTTTAATGAGCATCCTGCTGGTTGCCCGGCATACCAGGGCTGATGAAGAGGATGGGCGGCTGGAATTGCTCCGTTCGCTGCCTGTAGGGCGTCTATCCTATTTAAATGCATCATTGCTTGTAGTATCGGCAGCTTGCATCGGATTGGCTTTGATTAATGGATTCGGCCTTTATGCCTTGGGAATTGAAAGCATGAATCTGGAAGGGTCATTGCTTTATGGTGCTGCATTAGGGGCGGCGGGTCTATTTTTCGCAGGTGTAACAGCTGTATTTGCTCAGGCTTCAGATAGTTCACGGGGAACAATCGGCTATTCGATAGCTGTGCTTCTTATTTCTTATCTTTTTAGGGCAATCACAGATATCAGCAATGAATCATTATCCTGGCTTTCGCCGCTTGCATGGGTAACCAAAGCAGAAGTCTATGATTCTAATAATTGGTGGCCTATTGTCTTAATGATTGCTGCCGCCATGGTTCTTTTTGCCATCGCGAATTATTTGAACGCTATTCGGGATCTTGATCGCGGATTTTTGCCATCCAGGCCGGGAAAAAAATATGCATCCCTTTTTTTGCAGAGTCCAATCGGCCTTGCGTTAAGGTTGCAGCGGACCGGAATCATTTCATGGGCAATAGGCATGTTTGTGCTGGGGGCTTCTTACGGTTCAGTATTAGGGGATCTGGAATCATTTTTCTCAGATAATGAAGCCATGAAGCAGCTCCTTAAGCCAACAGAGGGGGTAACATTAGTAGAACAATTCATTCCAATGCTGATGATTGTCATCTCACTGATGGCAACTATTCCTCCAGTGATGGCCATGAATAAACTTCGAGGTGAAGAGAAAAAGGAACGAATTGTTCATCTTTTGAGCAGAGCCGTTTCACGGACAAAACTGTTAGGGAGTTATTTCGTTATATCTGTCATTAATGGATTTTTCATGATATCGCTGGCAGCACTCGGATTATGGTCTGCCGGGACTGCTGTGGTTGAAGGCGGTTTATCCTTTGGAATGATCTTTGGGGCAGCATTATCTTATTATCCAGCAATGCTGGTCATGATTAGCCTGGCCGTCTTTCTGATTGGATTTCTGCCAAAATTCACGGGTTTTATTTGGCTATATGTTTTATATTCATTTATTGTGCTGTATTTAGGAGGTTTATTTCAATTCTCTGACTGGATCGGCAGTATTTCTCCTTTTGGCCATGTTCCGCAGGCACCGATTGAGGAATTCTCAATTATCCCGCTGCTTCTATTGTGTTTAATTGCTGGGGGACTGGCGTTAGCGGGGTTTATAGGGTTTAATAAGAGGGATATCGAGCAATAAAAATTTAGAAACGCAATCTATATGGGGATTGCGTTTTTTATTCATACTAATAACAGTCCAAAGGGTAATCTGAAGTTACATGTGTTGCAATATCAAAATTTTTGTGATTAAATAACAATATTCAAATCGTAATAATTACGATTTTCATCAGAAAGGAGTGACATACCTTGGCAAAAAAATCTAAGGTAGCAAAGGAAATCAAACGGCAGGAGCTTGTATTAAAGTATGCAGAAATACGAAAGGAACTAAAAGAAAAAGGGGATTATGAGGCTCTAAGGAAACTGCCAAGAGACTCATCACCGACACGGCTGAAAAACCGCTGCCAAGTTACGGG
>Ga0180215_1003335_pt1 | contig 15204 bp, 13 predicted proteins | sample eDN3rd37CBELigBY_FD_128871 | JGI IMG/M metagenome (GOLD analysis project Ga0180215, IMG submission 128871) | Enriched backyard soil microbial communities from Emeryville, California, USA - eDNA 3rd pass 37_C BE-Lig BY (version 2) (version 2) | ecosystem: Environmental > Terrestrial > Soil >...
CCTCATCCAGTGTTTGGCCAAATGAGTTTGAAACAATGGATTCCTTTCGCGGGTTACCACGAAATGCGTCATATCTTGCAAATTAAAGAAGTAAAAGAAAAACTGGGATTATAAATTTCAAATTGTGTCAAATGCATTGAAGGTGAAAATTGAAAAGAACACTAAAAAGTCGATTTGTTGCATTAGGTGGCAAATCGACTTTTATAAGTTCAAAGACATGTTTTGTTCATACATATTATAAATCGAGAAGGAATGACGTTTTTCTTATTGAAATAATGATGGAAGCAGTAATTTAGTAAAAAGGGAGGGAATGATTGTTGTTAAATCGAATAATTGAACAGTTTAGATTACAAATCATCTCGATGGATGAGGTAGAGGATTCCCATAGTTCAACCGTGTATAAATGTACTCTACATAACGGCGAAAAAGTTTTTTTAAAAATACCTTATACGAAAATGAAATATCAACGGGAGTTCGAAGCCTATGAAATCCTAAAAGGGCACGTGGCTATCCCTGAAATGCTGGAATGCTGGGAGGGCGATGAAGAAATACCTGGTGCTTTTTTATTATCCGAGTTAAAAGGAAAACCTTTAACTAAGGAGGCCGCACCAATAGTGGCATTTCAAGTAGGAGTTCTTCAAGCAACGATGCACACGATTCAGCCGACAGCAGGAAAAGTGCTCACAGGCATACAAAACGAATACTCCAACTGGTCATATTTTATTGAGAAGCAGTTTTACAGTTTTGCTGAAGATGCAAAAGAAGTAGTGGATAAGCGTTTATTTAACCAAGCCATTGAAAAATTTGAGGAGATGAAACAACAAATTCCTTCACAAAATGGTCCGAGCTTTGTACATATGGATTTTCGGCCAGCCAATATCATAGTTGATGGGGATAGAGTATCAGGGATAATCGACTTTGAAAGCGTCCGATTTGGCCAGGCAGACATCGATTTCACCAAGCTTTATCGTGATTTCCTAAGCTTTGATCCTACTTTATATCAAGCTTTTCGGGAAGGCTATAACAGTATTCGACCGCTAATCGATCTAGAAATAGTTTTGCCATTTTATCTATTCACAGATGCCTTTAATAGTATCGGATGGTGTAAACGTCGCGGAATCGATAAGAATACGCGTTTTCTTGAGGAGAACTTACTAAGATTAAAGAACTTCTTAATTTAAATGCAGATTAAGTACGGCAGGAATGCCTTTAAAAAAGTATCTTATTTTCAGTACGCCTTTGTGTGCAATAAATAAGTAAATATTTACAATGATATCCAAGAGATACAATGACCCTTGCTGAGTTAATCAATTTTTCTTCGGAAACATGGAAATAGGGAAGAATGAACATAGCAATAAAGAAAAAGATCTGCCACTAGGAACAGATCTTTTTTGATTCTTAATGACCCACTTCAGCATTGTCAACATGCTTAACGTGTTTATTGTTCATTAAAATAAAGATGACGGAAATGACTACAAATCCTCCACCGACAAGGAATGGAACGGATGGATTATAAATTTCTGCAAGCTTTCCTGCCGTGAATGGTGCAATCGCTCCTCCTATAAAGCGTAAAAAGCTATAGGCTGCCGATGCCGTAGAACGCTCAACAGGTGCGGCATTCATCACCGCAGTCGTGATTAACGTATTATTATTCCCTAATAGGGCTCCAGCTAAAATAACAGCGCCAATAATCACCCATTGAGTGGATGTCCATATACCCATCGCAAAAAGTAGAATGGCAAATAGCAATAACATGGCGGCCATTGATTTGATGGTTCCAAACTTTAGCTGGAGTTTAGGCGCCATGAAAACAGAAGTGACTGCCAGTAAAATGCCCCAGCATAAGAAGACATAACCAAGGCCGTGCTCATCCAGCCCCATCACGAATGGTGCATAGGCAAGCAGGGTAAAGAAGCCGAAGTTATAAAGTGCAGCAGTGATTCCAAAAACGAGCAGAGAGCGGTGCTTCAAGGCACGGAAAGGATCCAATAAGGATGTTTTTTGCTTTGTAGTACCACCATTTTCAGCTTTTGGCATTAATAGTATTAATCCGATAAAGGCCACTATCATTAAGGCAGCAACACCAAGAAACGGCCCTCTCCATGAAATAGCCCCTAACCATCCACCAAGAAGGGGACCTACGGATATACCGAGTCCGATGGCAGCTTCGTATAAAATAATGGCTTTTGCTGCTCCGCTGTTTGAAAGAGAAACAATGGCAGCTAGTGCAGTTGCCACAAATAAAGCATTTCCTAATCCCCAACCCCCACGAAGGCCAACCAATGCCCAGATATTATTGGACAATCCTCCAAGTGCTGAGAAAATAGCAATAATCACAATCCCGCAAAGGAGTGTCCATTTGATGCCAAGCCTTGATGAAACCATTCCCGTAATAAGCATGGCAATTGCCATTACGGCATTATAGCTTGTAAACAGTAAGGTTACTTGACTTTGTGAAGCTTCTAATTTTTCAGCGATAGCCGGCAGGATTGGATCCACTAATCCTAATCCCATGAATGCAATGATACTGGCAAAAAATACTGCCCAAACTGCCTTTGGCTGCGATAAAATACTACCATTTACATGAAGCGGGGGTGCAGTTTTCGAGTGAGGTGTTCCTGCAGAGTGTGTTGTAGTTGACATTTGTCTTCCTCCTTTTCCTTAATTATCAATTAGTTGTATTATGAAACTATATGATTGTATTATACAATTATATTCCATTTCGTCAATGTGCAATTATGATAATCAGTTGATAAAGGGGAAATTTGAAACTTTAATATGTTATGATAATCATATGGATCTCTTATAAATGTGAGGTAGTATTAAATGGATGAAAAATCCCTGGAAACGATTGAACTAGAACTCGCTATCCTGATTCGCAGGACAACATCTGTTACAACAAACAAAAACCTTTGGAAACTTGATCGGGCAGCCTATTTACTGCTCCGTAGAATTGCTTCCAAAGGAGCAGTAGGGGTGAAGGTGTTGGCCGGTGAATTTCAGCTGGATATTTCTACTGTTAGCAGACAAGCAGCAGCTTTAGAGCAAAAAGGCTATTTATATAAAATCCCCGACCCTTTAGATGGCAGAGCCTACTCCTTTGAAATAACAGAGCTGGGGAAAAAAGAATTACATGAGCATAAGCAGGCCAGATTAGAAAAAATAGGGGAAGTAATAAAAGAATGGCCAGAGGAAGATCGGCACCTCTTTGGTCAGTATTTACGAAAATTTAATAACGCCCTTATTCGGGAATAATGGTAGGAGAAGAGACTTTAATGTTTTTTCTCCTGTTTTTTATGTAAGGGAAAGTATAACCATATGAAAGGCTCATCTGGTTACAAAAAAAGGAAAACAACTGCCGATTGTAGAATTATAATAGTGAACTCACTGTGGAAAAGTGGCCTAAATGTACAGTGTAGTTCTATTATTCTTCTATCTTTCGTATATCTCTTAGTGGAACAATTTTTTCATGAATCTATTTTATAGAAATAATTCTATGAAATGAAAAATATAAAAATTAAAAAAAGAAAGGATATCAAATGAAGAAATTAGACTATATTATTAAGCATAATGAAGTTGATCCGAAAGAAATTCCCAACTATTACGAGTATGGCATTGTCATAAACGGCATCAAGGACAAGTTATTTGAAGAGTTTGGCTTTGAGTTTAAAATGTATGCTGATGATGAAACAACAAATGAAATTTGGGAGATATTGGTCGAGGATCTTCAAACAAATGAAAGTGAAGTTAAATTAGTTTCCCATATATTTGACGGTATCGAAACTTCGACAATTTCATCCAATCATACGCAGGAAAAGCTGGAGCTGCTCATTAAGCCGAGGACCAATAATGCACTCTATTACTATCCTAAATACCAAGTGGCATTGGCAAGAACCCTTGTGTTCCAAACACATAGTTATGCAACCCATGAATTTATTCTAGCAAAAGATGACCAGGCGATGAGAGCCTTTCTTGATTATGTGTTAGATCGAAAAAGAGAATATGTTCGAAATCATATTACTGTTTTTACGGATACACATGAGGGAGTCTATAGTAAAAAAGAAGAAATAACATCATTGGTGACGAGAGATGAGGTTTTCTTGGAGGAAAATCTGAAGAGAGAAATTTACCGATCGATCGATGAATTTTTCTCTAAGAGCGGCAACTTCTTTAAAACCTACAAGATTCCTTATAAAAGAGGGATACTGCTATATGGGAAGCCGGGAAATGGTAAAACGACCCTTGTTAAATCTGTTGCAAACAGCATTTCAGCTCCAGTAGCATATTGGCAAATAACAGAATTTACTTCCAGCTATTCCATTGGTGAGGTATTTTCAACTGTAGCGAAAATGGCTCCAATGGCATTGGTGATTGAGGATATTGACTCAATGCCTGAAGAAGTACGTTCCGTCTTTTTAAACACATTAGATGGTGCCACTTCAAAAGAGGGGATTTTCCTTATCGGCACTACCAATTATCCTGAAAAAATTGACCCTGCACTCATTAACCGAGCAGGCCGGTTTGACAGAGCGTATGAAATAAAGCTGCCAACAGAGGAATTGCGTAGACAGTATCTACTCAAAAAAGAAATCCATCAATTTATTTCTATGGATGAGGTCCTTAAAGTAGCTGTTGAAACAAAGGGTTTTTCTTTTGCCCAGCTTAATGAGCTCTATACTTCGATTGCATTACAATGGCACTATGAAAGAAGCGTTGATATTGATGGAATCTGCTCTCAATTACGATCAGACAATAAAAATCATAAAAAACGAATTTGGCACTCGGAATTCGAAGATAATTCTGTAGGTTTCCGTTAAGCTCTAACTCTCAAACGCTAGCAATATACCATCAACCCCTCCTTATGTCGAAAGGAGGGGTTCTTTTGTCACAAAAATATTATTATTCATTATTATAATCTATTGAATTTTTAGTCTAGTAGGAATATAATCAGAAAATGAGTAAGTGAGAGATTTTCGATATAAAAGGGAAAAATACGTTTGAATAATGGGGATGTTAGAGAATGAAATTCAATAGAAAAGGCTTGTTTGCCCAATCGATAAAGAAAAAACTACTAACGGTTTCTATTTTACTCCTGACAATCCCATTGATTGTTTTGGGTATATTTAGCTATCAAAAAAGCAGCAGCAGTCTTGGTGAACTTGGTCAGACAAACCTAAAAAATAGTGTAGAACATACAATCGAGTTGATGCATGTACTGAACGAGCAAGTGGAAAATGGAGACCTTTCATTAGAGGATGCAAAAGAGAAAGTGAAAATATCCCTCCTAGGTGAAATGCAGCAAGATCACACTAGACCGATTAATAAGAGCTTTGACTTAGGTGAAAATGGATACGTTTTCATTTCTGATAGTAAAGGAAATATGGTTGCTCACCCGACAAGCGAGGGGACAAACCTTTGGGATAAGCAAGACATAAACGGCAAGAATTACGCACAAGAATTTATCCAAAAAGGATTAGACGGCGGCGGATTTACATATTATTATTTCCCGCTTCCAGGCAATCAAGAACAAGTTGAAGAAAAAGTAACCTACTCAAAAGCTTTTGAAGAGTGGGGATGGGTAGTGGTTGCAGGCGCTTATATGCTCGATTTTAATCAACCCGCCAATGAAATACTTCAATGGAACTTAATTGTTATGGGGATTGCTTTAGTGATAGGGATTTTGATCATTTGGCTGTTTGCAAATCATATTTCGAATCCAATAAGAAAAGTTATGAAACGTATGGAGCATATTGCCAATGGTGATTTAACTCGCGAACAACTGGAAATTACCACAAAAGATGAAACGGGGCAGCTTGCAAATGGATTGAATGATTTGCAGCTGAAGCTAAAAGAGATGATTCACAATATTTCACAAGCCTCACACCTGATTACAGGGCACAGTGAAGAACTAACGCAATCGGCAAACGAAGTAAAATCAGGTGCCGAACAAGTGGCGAAAACAATGGAAGAAATTGCTTCAGGCACTGAGTCTCAAGCAAGCCACGCATCAGATCTTTCTTCTTCTATGGGAACTTATGTAGAAAAAGTAGAAGAAGCCAATGAAAATGGCGAAAGAATTCATCAGTCCTCAAACGAGGTATTAAACCTGACAGAAGGCGGTTCAAAGCTGATGCTGCAATCTATTGAGCAGATGACGAATATTGACCGAATAGTTCAAAGCTCTGTGCAGAAGGTGCAACAACTAGATAGCCAAACAAACGAAATCTCCAAATTAGTAACGGTCATTAGGGAAGTAGCGGAACAAACGAACCTCTTAGCATTGAATGCAGCGATTGAAGCGGCCCGTGCCGGCGAACAGGGAAGAGGCTTTGCGATTGTAGCAGAAGAAGTTAGAAAACTCGCAGAACAAGTAGCGAGTTCCGTTTCAGACATTACGCAAATCGTTGACCGAATTCAAACAGATTCTTCAGAGGTAGCGAACGAATTGCAAGCAGGCTATATTGAAGTAGAAAAAGGTACGAGCAAGTTGAAATCAACAGGCGAGACCTTTGAGAAAATTAATGATTCTGTAAAAGCGATGGTGGATAATATCCAAACGGTTAGCGAGAGTTTATTAATCATCAAATCTACTAGCCAAGAGATGAATTCATCGATTGAAGAAATCGCTTCTATTTCGGAAGAAGCAGCTGCAGGTGTGGAACAAACATCGGCCTCTACGCAGCAAACAAGCAGCTCGATGGAGGAAGTCGCAGCAAGTTCTGAGGAGCTGGCAAAACTAGCGAAAGAATTAAATGATTTAATTCAGCACTTTAAACTAGCTTAGAAAAGAAATTTTTTTGAGGATACTATGGTATGCATTTGCGCACCGCAGTATCCTTTTTATTTCAACCTTCAGGGCAATTTATCCTGAATGAGTAGAGGTCTTTTATCACAAAAATAATATTTTACATTATTATATTCTATTGTATTTTTAGTTTTGGAGGAATATAATCAAAAATTGAGTAAAAAGGAAAAAATTGAAATTTCCAGGTTCGAAAGTTACAAAATGCAACATTAAAAATTGGAGGCTAATGATGAAATTCAATAGTAAAAGTTTATTTGCTCAATCGATAAAGAAAAAACTTTTAACGGTTTCTATCTTACTATTAACGATTCCATTGATTATTTTAGGTGTACTTAGCTATGAGAAAAGCAGCAGCAGTTTAAATCAACTTGGCCAGACAAATTTAAAAAATAGTGTTGAACATACTATTGGATTAATGCAGGTATTGAACGAAGAAGTCGAAGAAGGGGACCTTACATTAGAAGAGGCTCAAGAGAAAGTAAAAGTAGATATCCTTGGAGAAATGCAAGGCGATAATACAAGACCGATTAACAAAAAATTCGACATAGGCGAAAATGGGTATATTTTTATTGCTGATACTAAAGGGAATTTGGTTGCCCATCCTTCAAGCGAGGGAAGCAACTCTTGGGATAAGCTCGATGCAAACGGTAAAAAATATGCGCAGGAATACATACAAAAGGGAATAAATGGTGGAGGATTCTCCTATTATTTTTATCCACTTCCAAGTAACAAGGAGCAAATTGAAGAAAAAGTAACTTACTCTAAAGTATTTGAGGAGTGGGGTTGGGTAGTTGTTGCCGGTACATACATGTTCGATTTTAGTCAGCCTGCAGATGAAATTCTTCACTTAAACCTGATTATTATTGGGATTACATTAGTTATCGGGATCTTAATTATTTTGTTCTTCGCAAATCACATTTCGAAGCCTATTAAAAAAGTGACAGAACAAATGGCTCATATTGCAGAGGGGGACCTTACCCTAGATCAACTGGCAATCAAGTCAAAAGACGAAACTGGGCAGCTCGCGAATGGGTTAAATAACCTGCAGCTGAAACTAAAAGAGATCATCCACAATATCTCGCAAGCTTCGGAGTTGATTACAGGACATAGTGAAGAACTGACTCAGTCTGCAAATGAAGTGAAAGTTGGAGCAGAACAAGTGGCTAAAACCATGGAGGAAATTGCATCAGGCACTGAATCACAGGCGAGTCACGCATCTGACCTATCATCTTCCATGGGGACTTATGTTGAAAAGGTTGAAGGAGCTAATGAAAACGGCGAAAGAATTTACCAGTCTTCCAATGAAGTATTGCAACTAACAGAAGGCGGCTCTCGTTTAATGCTCCAATCGATTGAACAAATGACACATATAGATCAAATTGTTCACAACTCCGTTCAGAAGGTACAGCATTTGGACAGTCAAACAAATGAAATTTCAAAATTAGTAACAGTAATCAGAGAAGTTGCTGAACAAACGAATCTATTGGCATTGAATGCAGCAATTGAGGCAGCTCGTGCTGGAGAACAGGGTCGAGGCTTCGCGGTGGTTGCGGAGGAAGTGAAAAAACTTGCGGAACAAGTAGCAAGCTCTGTTTCAGACATCACGCAGATTGTTAGCAGAATTCAAACAGATTCTTCAGAGGTAGCGAACGAATTGCAGGCTGGCTATATTGAAGTAGAAAAAGGGACGAGTCAGCTGAAAACAACAGGAGAGACATTCGAGAAAATTAATCATTCAGTCAAGGAAATGGCCGACAATATTCAAATGGTCAGTGACAGTTTGGTGATGATTAAATCCACTAGCCAGGAAATGAATTCATCCATTGAAGAGATTGCCTCAATTTCAGAAGAATCCGCAGCAGGTGTAGAACAAACTTCTGCCTCTACACAGCAAACAAGCAGCTCGATGGAAGAAGTCGCAGCAAGTTCCGAGGAGCTTTCAAAACTTGCGATGGAATTAAATAATTTAATACAACACTTTAAGTTAGCTTAATCTACAGGGATACTATGGCTCGCATTTGCAGCTGTAGTATCCTTTTATTAAAGGGGAGGAAATCGGATGTTTCCAAGAGCGAAGGCGTTAGGAATTATAAGTAAAGGCGATGCTATTTTATTAGAAGAACAGCAAGGAAAACATTCCAAAGGGGAAGGATTATTTTACCGTCCAATTGGAGGTACAATCGAGCTTGGTGAAAGATCTGATGAAACATTAATTCGAGAATTTCAGGAAGAGTTAGGCTGTGAGATTGCTATTAAATCTTATCTGTCTTGTTTAGAAAATATCTTTAAAATAGAGGGGAAGATAGGGCACGAATTAGTACAAGTTTATTTAGTGGAGTTTAAAGATAAAAGTTTATATCAGAAAGAAGTTTTCGATGTGATGGAAGGCGAGAAAATTACACTTGCCAGGTGGATTTCAAAAGAGGATATTTTCGAAGGAAGAAAGGTACTATATCCCGATGGATTGGCAAAACTCATAAAACAGGAGCCATGTTTCTAAAAGGAAAAAAGCCGATTTGTTGCACCGCTGCGACCAATCGACTTTTAAGGCATGCATATGAAAGGTACCTTTTAATTTTTTAAAAAATCATATTTGTAAATAGGTATAAAATGGTTGGTGATAATAAGCATCCCAAGCCTGTATAGAAAGTGGCTGTAACTGCGCCATATGGAACTAATTTGGCATCTGTTGCAGCTAGACCGCCAGCTACACCAGAAGTAGTACCCATTAAACCGCCATAAACCATGGCAGAAACAGGATTATTTAACCCGATCAATTTAGCGACAAATGGTGTTCCAACCATTACTAATACGGACTTTACTAAACCGGCTGCAATACTGATTGCAATCACTTCCGAGCTTGCTCCCAATGCAGCACCCGTTACAGGGCCAACTATATAAGTTGCTGTTCCTGCACCAATTGTTGTAATACTTACTGCATCGTTATAGCCAAACATTACAGCAAAAATTGCACCGACAACAAAGGATAGTATTACTCCGATGAATAGCGATGCTACGCCGCGAATACCGGCTTTTTTAATCTCATCGAAATTAGCGCCGAAAGAAGTAGCCACAATGGCAAAATCCCGTAACATACTTCCTCCTAAAAATCCAATTCCTGCTAAAAAGCTAACATCGGAAATCCCTTTAGAGCCATCTGTTACAACGCCACCGATATATGCGAGGACTAGTCCAATTACAATGGCGATTGCAGACCCGTGAATTCTGCCTTTTGTTAATTTATTCGAGATAAAATAGGCTAGCCACATCGTAAGTCCAACAACTAAAAATGCTGTGACAAATCCATTGTCTACAAATACGCCTTTAATCATATCAAGCATCAGCTTCACCCCTTAATGCTGAATTATTAAACGAAGAATCTGCTGTTTTCTTGCCGCTTAGAAGAGGGACGCATGCCCAGCTAATTAGTACCACTGCGATTCCAGCGATAATTGCCAAAGGTCCGCCTGTTAAAGCACCCAATACATTTTGGCTTGCTGCCATTGCAATCACGACCGGAATATACATCTGATTCCAAAAACTTAACCCATCCAATGAGGGTTTTGTAATTTTTCCTGATTTTACAAGCTTATCTACGAAAACAATCAAAAGTAGCATGGCTATTCCAACGCCGCCTACATTTGAATCAATTCCCATCAATGAGCCAATAATTTCACCGGCAATTGTACCCACCAAAAAACATCCCGCCAAAATAGCAACCCCATAAATAACCATAAACCTGACACCCCTTTATCAAGTAGTAGTAAAGTGCATAACTGAAAGAATTTTCAGTCGACTGTATTCTGTGAACATCATAAAATATAAAAAAATATAAATCAACTAAAATTTTGCTCAAAACAGAAAAAATGGTAAATTACGATTGAAATTTCGTTCTGTCTGTTTTATTATTTAAGTATACAGTCGACCGTTTGAGAGGTCGTATTAGCGCTTAAGGAAGTGTTCTTAATGGAATTTTTTTTAAACTATCCGTTAGATAATGCATTATCGAGAATTGTTGCAGAAAAAATTTTGGAGCAAATCTTAAATGGAGATTTAAAGCCTGGAGACAAAATAGTTGAGGGTGCATATGCGGAAATGTTCAATACGAGTCGTTCTCCAATCAGGGAAGCGATTTATATGCTGACAACAGAAGGATTGATTGAAAGAATACCTAGAAAAGGAGCCTTTGTGAAAGGGTATACATTATCAGAAATCCAGGATTTACTGGATGTCAGAAATAATATCGAGCTTCTTTCTGCAAAAAGAATTCATGAACCGCATAAAAAGAAAGATTTATTGATTGAATTGAAAAGTATGTTAAAAGAAATGGATAAATGCACAAATCAATTCGAATATGTGCAATTGAACTACGCTTTTCACTATACAATTATAAGATTTAGTGAAAGTGCTGTTCTCGAAGGAGTTTATAGCAAAATTAGCTTCCCGCTGCTCCGAATTCAAGGGATTCACTTCTCGCAAAGTGAAACCATTGAAAAATCGAAAGACGACCATCGTAAAATCTATGAATATCTTAAATCAAACCAGATGGACGAATTCGTTGAACTGCTGCGTCACCATACAGAAAACGTAATTTTCAATGTGAGCAAAAAAATCTTCTAGAGAGGAGGGAGGCGATGAGAAGTGCTTTTCTCTTTCCAGGTCAAGGTTCCCAGTATGAAGGAATGTTACATGATTTACCGGACGATCCAGTCGTAAAAGAAATTTTAGAAGAAAGCACCGAAATATTAAATACAACCATCGAATCGCTGCATAGCAAAAAGGCGCTTTCCACAACAAAGGCAGTCCAGCAATGTTTATTAATTGCATCGGTTGGCACATACAAAGCATTTGAAAAAAATGGGCTAATTCCGAATTTTGTTGCGGGTCATTCTGTAGGTGCCTTTGGTGCTGCCACTGCTTCTGGTGTCATTTCATTTGCAGAAGCTTTAAGATTAGTAACTTTACGTGGAGAATTGATGGAAAAAACCTGTGATGACGGTTATGGAATGGCTGTCGTATTAGGATTGGATGAATATCGCATTTCTGAAATCGTAAATAAGCTATTCCTTGAGAATGAGCCGGTTTACGTTTCAAATCGAAATGCTCCAACCCAAGTAACGTTATCGGGTTCTCTTAAAGGGCTGCAAAAAGTGATAGATTACGTGAAGACCAATGGGGCAAAATCTGCTCAGCTATTAAATGTTTCAACACCTTCCCACTGTCCTTTATTTAATGGTGTAAGTGAGGAGCTATTGGGAGAGTTGAACAAGCTTGAACTGAAAAGACCGAAAATTCCGATATCAAGCAATATTACTTCACGGCTACTAATGCAAGCTGATGCAGTAAAGGAAGATTTGGCCAAAAGTATATGTCATCCGGTACGGTGGCATGATGCAGTTAATTTGCTTTTTGAATCGGGCACGCAAATTTTTATAGAAATGCCGCCGGGGGACGTACTAACTAAGTTAGCTCAACAGGCGTTCCCTGAAGCTCAAACGATGTCTATATCTAAAAGTAGTATTGAGGATTGTTTCTATGTAATGACAAATTAATCAATAGGGGTGTATAAAATGGTTTTGAAAAATACGGGGGAAACAACGAAATCGTGGACAACTAGAGTTGAAGCAAAAAATGAAAGACTGGAAAGTGTCAAAGGATTGGTGGATGGAGTCGTTATTCCAACCAATCGAATCGTAGAGGTATTGGAGAAGTTAATTAAAACAGGAGATCGTGTTGTGCTGGAAGGGAATAACCAAAAGCAGGCTTCCTTCTTATCGCACTCATTAGTACAGATTGATCCTGAAAAGGTGCACGATTTGCATATGATTATGTCCAGTATTTCAAGACCGGAGCATCTAGATGTCTTTGAATACGGAATCGCAAGAAAAATCGATTTCTCTTATGCGGGTCCGCAAAGTCTTCGAATCGCGCAAATGATTGAAGATGGCAAAATCGAGCTTGGTGATCTGCATACTTATATCGAGCTTTATGGGCGTTTATTTATAGATTTAATTCCGAATGTGGCATTGGTGGCAGCAGATAAGGCGGATATACATGGAAACCTCTACACTGGTCCGAATACGGAAGAAACACCGACATTAGTAGAAGCGGCTGCTTTCCGTGATGGCATCGTCATTGCTCAAGTAAATGAAATCGTGGATGAATTGCCTCGCGTAGACATCCCAAGTTCATGGGTAGATTTTATTGTTGTGGCAGATAAGCCTTATGAGCTTGAACCATTATTTACAAGAGATCCACGACATATTACAGATATTCAAATTTTACAAGCGATGATGATCATTCGCGGGATATATGAGAAACATGGCGTGAAATCATTAAACCATGGAATCGGCTTTAACACAGCTGCCGTGGAATTATTGCTTCCTACTTATGCAGAGTCATTGGGGCTAAAAGGGAAGATATGCACGAACTGGGTTTTAAATCCGCATCCTACACTTATTCCTGCCATCGAATCCGGATGGGTAGACAGCGTCTATTGTTTCGGTGGAGAACTTGGAATGGAAAAATATGTGGAAGCAAGAAGAGATATTTTCTTTACAGGCAAGGATGGCAGTCTGCGTTCAAATCGTACCTTGGCGCAATTAGCAGGTCAGTATGCGGTTGATTTATTTATCGGCTCTACTTTACAAATGGATGGATTAGGGAACTCTTCAACAGTAACAAGAGGCCGTGTTGCTGGATATGGCGGAGCGCCGAATATGGGTCATAATCCAGGTGGACGCCGACATTCAACAGATGCATGGTTTGACTTAAAGACTTCTGACGATCCGCTAGCACGTGGTCAAAAGTTAGTCGTACAAGTGGCTGAAACATTCCAGGAAGCAAATAAGCCTGTATTTGTTGAATCACTCGATGCCATAAGTGTAAAAGACCAGGCAAAATTAGCGGTCGCTCCGGTAATGATTTACGGGGAAGACGTTACACATATCGTTACAGAAGAAGGCATTGCTTATCTCTATAAATCAGATAGCATCTCTGAAAGAAGAGAAATGATTGCCTCTATAGCAGGTATTACACCAATCGGTATGGAGCATAATCCAAAAGCGACAGAACGTTTACGTGAAAAAGGAATGATTGCTCTACCGGAGGATTTAGGCATACGTCGTTCAGATGCGAAACGCTCGTTGCTGGCTGCCAAAAATATAGACGAACTTGTTCAATGGTCAGGTGGTTTATATAACCCGCCTGCAAAATTCCGCAGCTGGTAATTTGAAGGAGGAGAGGACTTTGCAAAATGCGCATATTTTTTCATCTGCTTTGGCAGATTTAGCAGTAGCCTCACTAATCGAAGAAGTTTCTCTTACGCCTAAACCTGGATTAGTCGATCAAAAAGACCAAGGTTCACATGATGATTTGACTTTATCAATGATGGTGAAATCAGCGAATAGCCTTCATGAAACCTTTTACGAAATGGCGATGATTGCCTTTGGCGAAAAGCCATCGCAATACTTGAGAGAAAAAATTGGCGAGATTGGACGGAGTGGGGAAGGAAGGATGTACCAGGTGACAAATGGCGTGAATACTCATAAAGGTGCGATTTGGTCGCTTGGATTATTGACAGCCGCAGCAGCTATTCATGGAGGGCAATGTAACGAAAATGAGCTTTGCCATACCGCTGGAGAAATTGCTAGATTTGAAGATCGTTATATTCCATCTCAGCTAACAAATGGGATAAAGGCTATTAAAAAATATGGAGTAACCGGGGCCAAGGCAGAAGCCCAACTGGCATTTCCGCATATTCGCAGCATTAGCATGCCAATTTTTAAGTCCTCACTTCATCAATTCAACTATGAAATGGCAAAGTTTCATTCATTGTTGGCACTAATGGCTAATTTAGATGACACTTGTTTACTGCATCGAGGCGGGATAGAAGGTTTGAATTATGCGCAGCAGTATGCAAAGAGAATTTTGGAAAGTGGTCATTTAGATGAACTTTCATCCATGAATGAGGAATTTAAAATACGGCGCTTATCGCCTGGAGGAAGTGCAGATCTACTGGCTGCAACCATCTACTTATATAAAGTTTGCCAAATGAATCCATCAATTAATCGGGAGTTTGCAACCATTCATTAATCAAAGGGGAGAGATATTTGTGGAAAAATTAATTTATTCATTTCCAGCATCAAAAACGATTGAACAACCAGCACATGTTGGCGTTGTGGGATCTGGAGATTTAGAAATATTAGTTGAACCGTCAGATGACAACAAAACAGTATTTGAAATTCGAACAGGGATTACAGGGTTTCAAGACACTTGGGAAAAAGTAATTGAACGGTTTGTAAGTCAAAATGATATTTCGGCACTGATTAGAATTAATGATTTTGGAGCAACACCTGGTGTTGTATCCATCCGATTAGCACAAGCAGTGGAGGTGAGCA
>Ga0180215_1003341_pt1 | contig 15185 bp, 13 predicted proteins | sample eDN3rd37CBELigBY_FD_128871 | JGI IMG/M metagenome (GOLD analysis project Ga0180215, IMG submission 128871) | Enriched backyard soil microbial communities from Emeryville, California, USA - eDNA 3rd pass 37_C BE-Lig BY (version 2) (version 2) | ecosystem: Environmental > Terrestrial > Soil >...
GAGCCATTTTTTTATTGTGGAGAAATAAAATCTAACAATGATGGTAAAAATGGAATTGATGGAAAATAATGAAAAAGTAAGGATGAGCTTTTATGAGAACAGCAAAACGTACAATTGATTCTCTCAATTTTTGGTCGGGCATTTTATTTGGATTAGGAGCTGTAGCGTTTATTGATGAAACTATTTTTCATCAATTACTTCATTGGCATCATTTTTATGATCTTTCAACAACAAGCGTTGGGTTAATCTCTGACGGATTATTTCATGCATTTAGTTGGTTTGCAACTGTAGCTTCGCTTTTTATGGTTGCTGATTTAAGAAGGAAGAAAAGCTTTCAAAAGAAACGTTGGATTGGGGCGTATATGTTGGGTGCTGGTGTTTTCCAACTTTACGATGGAATTATCCAGCATAAAATAATGAGATTACATCAAATACGTTATGTTGAAGAAGTTATTTACTATGACATAGTCTGGAATGTGATTGCGGGGTTCATGATCGTAATGGGATTAGCTATATTGAATAGTGCTAAACAAAATAGTAAGACAAAAGTGAGTGATGAGCCGGTTGCATAACAACGAATATACTATTTGGAACTTAGAAGATTTCCTAATACTCATATTTTTTATAGTCATCATCACTGTATATGTTAGTGCTGTTAAACAAGCGAATCGGAAATATCGAAACAAATGGCCAATTCATAGGAATTGTTTGTTTATAAGTGGTGTGATTTGTATAATGTTTGCAGTATTTGGACCAATTGCTGAATACGCTCATCATCATTTTGTATTTCACATGTATAGTCATCTTATGCTCGGTATGTTAGGACCATTGTTAATGGCACTATCTGCCCCAATGACATTACTTTTACGATCATTGTCGGTACGCCATGCAAGAAAGATTAGCAAGTTATTAAAAAGTAAATATGTGCAATTTGTTAGTCATCCAATCATCGCAAGCATATTAAATTTAGGTGGGTTATGGATTCTATACACAACGAGTCTTTTTGAAACTATGCATCATTCAACTATTCTTTACGTATTAGTCCATACACATATATTTTTAGCGGGATTTTTATTTACCATTGCCATTATTTATATCGATCCTACTCCATATAGAAGATCTTTTCTATTACGGTCTGTCGTATTAGTCCTATATATGGCTGGACATAGTATTTTATCGAAATGGATTTTTGCAAATCCTCCAGTAGGAGTTAAACAACATGAGGCGGAAATTGGAGGGATGACGATGTATTATGGTGGGGACTTAATAGATGTAATGATTGCCATTATTCTTTGTTATCAGATATATAAATCAGAATCACTAAAGAATATTCGAAAAGCAATACAACTTAAACTAAATTAAAAACCTTCACCTAGAATCTCCTTCGGCGGAGAATTCATGATGAAGGTTATTTTTTTCTTCCGTTAATGAGCAATTTCAAATTAGTGAGAACAACTTCAAAATCTTGCTGTTCTCCGACTTCTCTAAAATGTAAGAAAGGATCTCCCACTTTCTTTATTCTCTCTAAAACTGTTGGAATCGTAAACAAATCAGGTCTTAAGTTGCCGTTTACTTCTTCCCAAAATAATGGTGTTGCAATACAACCAAGATCATTTCCTCTTGCAGAATACGGAGCAACAATTGTTTTCCCTTCAGCGTGTTGGATATAATCCAAATATAATTTCCCGTGACGATTCTTTTTTAAGCGCTCGGTAGTAAACTTGTTTGGTTCTTCCATACATAAATACATACAAACAAACTCTGTAAAAATGCGAGTATCTTCGTAGGAGAAAGTATTCTTTGGTAACGGAATATAAATTTGTAGTCCTTTACCACCCGATGTTTTTACAAAGGATTGCAATTGAAACTGATCAAATATTTCTTTCATTTTTAATGCGGCATCAATCGCAAGTGAAAATTCATTGACTGATGGTGGGTCAAGATCAAAAACGATTTCTGTTGGGAATTCAGTATCAATCGTTTGAAACGGTATGTGAAATTCAATTGCCAGCTGATTTCCTAACCAAAGAAGCGTTTCGATATTATTACAAACGATATAATCAATGCCCTCATCTCGCTTCGTTAGTACAAAGTCAGGTGTGTAATCCGGTGCGTTCTTTTGATAAAAGCTTTCCCCTGGTACTCCATGAGGAAACCGAATTGAAGTTAGTAAACGGTCCTTTAGGAATGGAAGCTGGTAAGTCGCAATTTGTTGTAAATAGTGTAGATAATCATCTTTTACTAAGTTTAAAGCTGGCCAAACTGGTTTATCTGGATGTGTAATTTGTACAATCTCAGGAATAGGATTCAATGCTCTTAGCATAGCTCTCCAATTTGCTTCTTCCGGTGTAACATCAAATCGGAATTGATGAAACCTAGGTTCCCTAAGCTTTTTTCCATCAAAATCAATACAAGCAACCTCAACGCAAATCGATGGTTGGAGTACCCATACTTCAGAAGTTATTTGCTTACCATTCTCTTGGAAAAAGGATACTAATGTTGTAATTTCTTTTTCTTGAAGTCCGTGTTTAACAATAACTACTTCAATCCAAGAATCATCTTTATAGACTGAACCATGGAAATAGCCATTTTCTTTGTCATACTTTGTTAGTACAACCTTCACAAAACGCCAATTTTTAATCTTTAGCCATTCACGAGATCGTACTCCGCTATTCCATACGCTATTGCTCCTTTTAGCAATGATTCCTTCGCCGTTATATTTTCTTACCTTCTCCAATACCTCTTGCTCGTCTTTCATCACATCGATTGCTTGTATTAACTCTTGCTTATCGTTCTGGACATTGTTTGGTGCACCAATTGTTTCAAAAAGCGATTTTAACAAGCTCTTTCTTTCAATAAGAAGGTATTGGGTAATATCTAAACCTTTATAATGGATTAAGTCAAAAGCGATAAAATGACAAGGGAAGATTTGAGCATTCTTCTGTATAACATCTTCATTTCTCATCTTTCCTCGGGTTTGGACAATTGAAAATTCACTTTTATAATCATTTGTTAAATAACAGATTTCACCATCAAGAACGATCGGGAGAACCGGGAGGATAAAATTTGAGAACCGCTCACTGAATGAAGTGATTTCTGGAAAGAGATGAGTGAGCTCATTTCCATTGCGGCTTATTAAGCGAATTCCATTATGATCCCAATGTAATAGGCAACGGTATCCGTCATATTTCACCTCGTATAACCAATCATCACTTACAGGCACGTCTTCAGTTGCAGTTAATAGCATTGGTTTCAAATGCAAAACCTCTTTTTTAGATTAGTTTTTGGATATCTTTTTTACTTATACATAGAAGAATGAAAACAACAGATAATAAGAAAAAGAGTAGGTGAAAACATGCATACAGTTTGGAAGGGCAGTATTAGTTTTGGACTTGTAAATATTCCAGTAAAACTACATACAGCAACTGAAAATCGCGATATAAAATTAAGGCAATTACACAAAGAATGTAATAGTCCGATTAACTATAGTAAAGTATGTCCTGTTTGTGATAAAGAAATTAAAAACGAAGACATTGTTAAGGCATACGAATATTCGAAAAATAAATTTGTCGTTTTAGACGATGAAGAATTAGAAAACTTAAGAAAAGAAAGTGAAGATAAATCTGTAGAAATAATAGAGTTTGTTAAACTCGAGGAAATCGATCCGATCTATTTTGAAAGAAGTTACTTTTTAGCCCCAGATACTGGTGGTGGAAAAGCATATGCACTTTTACGAAAATCACTACAAGAATCGGGGAAAATCGGTGTTGCAAAAATTACGATTCGTTCTAAAGAACAACTTGCTATAGTACGTGTTTATAAAGATACATTATTAATGGAAACCATTCACTTTCCAGATGAAGTTCGTAAAGCGGAAGAAGTTCCAAATATACCAAGTGAAGAAAAGGTAACGCAGAAAGAATTAGATACGGCACTTATGTTAATTGAACAGTTAACAGATAAGTTTGATCCTGAAAAATATCAAGATGATTACAGAACGGCTTTATTGGAATTAATCGAAAAGAAAAAGAATGGCGAGAACACTGTTACTGCAACTGAAAAAGAATCGAAAATTCCTTCTGATATGACGGATTTAATGACTGCATTACAAGCATCACTTGATAAAACACGAGCAAAACCAACCACAACGACACGGAAAAGAAAAACTGTTGTTAAGAAAAAAGCATGACCTTACTTATAGTAAAGCCACAAATTACTTCGGTACTTTGTGGCTTTTTTCTATTTGCTATTGTAATAGTTGGATAATTAGGAATAGAATGAAAAATAGTAACAAAGTGTTCAGATGGAAGATTTAGAATTTAGCATACGAGGTGAAAAGGATGAAAAAAATATTATTATCAGGTTTTGAACCATTTTTACATTTCAAAGTGAACCCAACAATGAAAATTGTCGAGGAATTAAACGGAACAAACATAAACAATTATGAAATACATGGCGTCATTCTCCCTGTAGATTTTGAGAAATCTGCAAAACAATTACTAGAAAAAATCGATGAAATAAAACCGGATGTGGTTGTTTCATTAGGATTAGCAGGTGGGCGTTATAAAATTACACCTGAAAGATTTGCTGTAAATATTAAGGATGGAGAACCAGATAATAATCAAGTTGCACCTAAAGATCAGTTAATTGTAGAAGATGGTGAAACTGCATTTTTCCCTACAATTCCTATTCGAGAAATTGTCGATCGTTTAATAGAAGAAGGTTTGCCAGCTGAGATTTCTAATACGGCTGGGACATACTTGTGTAACAATGTAATGTATAGTGCATTACATCATGCAAAGATAAACAATTTAAGTTATCAATCAGGTTTTATTCATATACCTGCCTCTCACGAATTAGCAATTCAGCATGGTAAAATTCCAAGTTGGTCTCACTCGGATTTAAAACATGCTGTTGAAATAAGCCTTGATGTAATTACTTCAGAGGCAAACTAGTTTCGACCACCGACCTTTAGTTGAATGCCATTACAATAAGAAAACCTTTTAACAGTAATCTCGATAATACTGTTAAAAGGTTTTTAATTTATAAAGCTTGTTATTCAAAATCTAACTTATAGTCGTCATTTTTTATTACCTTTAATTTCTTGCTAAACAGATATATAAAGAACAAGTTAAGGATGATTGGTAAGATAAAGAACATGCTTAACATAATTGCAATATTTTCTGGTGTCCATCCGCCTTCTGCTAGATTGATGTAATTAAGAGGACCTACTAAACCAGATAAGCCAAATCCAGCACTAATCGGTGTTCCTTGGACATTTAAAACCCCAGCAAGCGCACCTAGAATAGCCGCAGTAATTAACATTGGAAATGCGATGATTGGTTTCATAAAGAAGTTACGCATTTGAATTTTAGGAGAACCTAATACATGAGCTAATGCTGTACCAAGATTGTTTGCTTTGTAGCTAGCAAAACATAAGCCCATACCAACTGCTACAATACCAAGATTTGCAGCACCAGATCCAATTCCTGATAACATAATAACTGTCGCCACACCAACAGTAGAGATTGGTGACAGTATGATCATACCGAAGACTACTGCAAGTAGCGCACCCATAATTATTGGTTGTAAATTAGTTAGGAATAATACACCATCACCTATTAACCCTGCACCATACTTCACATGAGGTAAGATCAAATAACCAATCATACCTGGGAACATAACTGTTAAAGTAGGTACGAGTAAAATAGAGTAACCTTTTAACTTTTCGCCAACTAGTCTAACGAAAAGTACTGCAATAGCTGCTGTAATACCAGAATTAATAACAACTCCAATGCCGCTTAGTGCAAATGCACCCTCTGCTGTTTTTACAATTGCGCCACTTCCAATAACCGTTGCAATCCCTACACTTGCTGTTTGAATTTGTGTAAGTTTAAACTGCATCCCAACTAAAATACCCATTAGTAAAGGAAGCATGCTCATAATAATAACCGTTGCATCAAATAATCCCTGCAATGCTGGAACATGAGGAATGATTAGTTTTAAAATCTCACCGAGTAAAGCATTAGGGATTAGTGCAACGACAATCGCAATACTCATTCCGGTTAATAGTTTACTGAAAAAATCTTTCATCTCTATAACCCTCTTATCTATTATGTAATATAAATCTATTAGTAAAGTAATTATAAATATGTCATTTGACAGAATCAACAGAAAATTTAGTGATTCAACGTGTTAAATCGCTAAATAGTACTTTTTTCATATATTATTCCAATAAAGTACAAATAAAAAAATAATTATACTGGTGTAATTTCAATGTAAATGTCGAAAGGATAAAGAGGAATAATTGGGGAAAAATATGAATGATTTTCAATGAATAAGGAGAGATATAAAATGAAAATGGGGAAAACAATATTTTTTATCCCGTTATTACTCGTCTTACTATATGGTTGTAATAATGCTGAAGAAGGAAACACTTCTGTTAACGATACAACAACAAATCAAACTGATACTGAAACGGCTGATGAAAATACCATTACACAAGAAGATACTTCAGCAATGACTACTTTGGATGAAACTGGCGAAACTGAAATAGTAGGTAATGCTGAAGGTGGGGAGCCAACAAGCACTACTTCTCGTTTTACTAATTTTGATCTAGATGTAGAATATGCAAATAATCTTTCCTATGAAGTTAAATTCGTGGAAGAAGAATCTGGTGTTAGAGCAAAAGTAGAAGATGAACTCAATAATGTGTATTTATCTGGTGATGAAGCTAAAAACAATGTAATGGCGATTTTGGAAAGTTTAACTTTTGACGAACATACCGAAGATAGTGAAATTGTCATTCAAATTCTAACTGCCTTTGATCTTTCAGATGATTTTACAAAAATGGAATTAGAAGTACGATATGATACAGGAACAGTAAAAGAATATAACTTTACAAGCTAACTTTATTATTAAATGCCCGTATTAAATGCAATCGGGCATTTTTTATTATCTAAAATGAACTTTGTACTTTGACTTATTGAATATAAAATATAACAAATAGGTTATCTAATATCTTTCTTTGAGGATACTATTGAGACAAAGTGATTGAAGAAGGGAAATAACAATGAATCAACATTATTTTGCAGACTTACATATTCATATTGGAAGAACTGAAAGTGGAAAACCTGTAAAAATAACTGGTAGCAGAAATTTAACTTTAAAAAATATCCTTGATACCGCAAGCTCCAAGAAAGGTTTGGATATTATTGGGGTAATAGATTGTCATTCACCTGAAGTAATAGAAGAAATTGAAGTATTACTTACTAAAGGGGAGATGGAACAATTATCAGAGGGTGGTCTCCGTTATGAAAACACTACATTAATACCCGGATCTGAAATAGAAATATATGACGAAAATTGCCACGGTCCAATTCATGTGTTGGCTTATTTTCCGACGATTGCTATTATGAAGGAATTTTCTAATTGGATGAGCTTAAACTTAAAGAATATCCAATTAAGTTCCCAAAGAATCTACTGTGATGGGCTTACTTTACAAAGAAAAGTAAAGGAATTAGGTGGGCTTTTTATTCCTGCACATGTATTTACTCCTTTTAAAAGTCTTTATGGTAAAGGAGTTAATAGTAGTTTAACTGAGGTATTTGATCCAGCGTTGATCGATGGTATTGAACTAGGCTTAAGTTCTGACACAGACATGGTTAAAAGAATAGGAGAACTAGAGCAGTATACGTTCGTCACAAATTCAGATGCACATTCTCTTGGAAAGCTAGCTCGTGAATATCAAAAGATTGAATTGAAGGATGCAACATTTCGAGAAATTGAAATGGCGTTACAAGAAAGTAATGGCCGAAAAATAGTAGCTAATTATGGATTGAATCCTTTGCTTGGAAAATATCATTCAACCGCATGTGCTAATTGTAGTGAGCCTTTAATAGCGGGAGAGTCTGTATGTAGAAAATGTGGTAGCCATCTCTTTGTGAAAGGTGTTTCCACACGAATTCAAGAACTATCTGATTTAGTTGAACCAACACGAAAAAGGCCACCTTATATACATCAAGTCCCATTAGATTTCATCCCAGGGGTTGGTCCTAAAATGATTGAGCGGTTATTGAGTATTTTCGGAACTGAAATGAATATATTGCATACTGTTACACGCGAAGAATTAGAACAGTACCTACCACAAAAAATCGCCAAATTAATTGACCAAGCACGTAAAGGAGAGTTAACGATCGATGTTGGTGGGGCTGGAAAATATGGAAAGGTTCATTAAATAGGGAGATAGTAAAAAATTTGGGTAAAAATTAAACAAGCTACATTTTAAGACGGGGAATCTTAAAAGTAGCTTGTTTATAGGGATGTAATGCCACAAAGGACATTTAATTTATAGCAAATTGGGGAATTTGCTAGGGGATACAATAATAATGTTGCCAATAACGAAACATTTTAATCAGAAAATTTTAAAAATTTATCGATAATTAGTCATTCCATTTTAAACTTTCGAAGAAACGGTATACTTCTTCAAATACAAGTTCCTTTTCTTTATCGAGCGTTAAAATATGACCAGAATTGATAAAACTTTTAACTGATTTAATACGAGATTTTACAGAATTATATATTAAATCTGCGCTTTCGCAGTAATAATCATCATCATTTAGTCCACGTAAAATATGAACTGGAGTTTGTATCGTGTCTAATTTTGAACTTGTATCATTAATGATCCCTTGTAAATAAGTAAGGGATGGCATACGTACATATTGAGCAACCTGAGTTGGACTATCATTTTGCTCATCATAAGTACCAGAAAGTTTTTTATATTTAATCGTATAATCTACGATACGGTTTTGAAGGCTATCTACACTTTTTGCAATAGCAGGTGCACTCATAGCCACAATTGCTTTTGTTGGACGTTCTTCGCCAAGTCTTAGTGAGAATATTCCACCAAGAGATACACCAGCAACCGCAATTTCGTCATAACCTAAGCTACGGAGATAATCGTAACCTTCAACAGCACTATTCCACCATTCCATTGGATCTGTATTAATAAGTGTTTCAGGATCTCCACCGTGTCCTTTATATAAAGGTGCGTGAACAGTGTAATTACGTTCCGATAAATAACGACCTAAGCGTTTAACGTCATTCGTATTGCCAGTAAAACCATGAAGTAATAGAACTGCACGTTTGCCAGTTTCTATCGTAAATGGTTTTGGCGGGATGATTTTCATTTTTAATAACTCCTTTTAATGTAAATATTTTGTGTCAAAGAAATGAAAGTTAATAAAAAATAGTTGTTTTTTATTTAAAAATTTGATATGCAAACCTGATGTTAAAGCTTATTATAGTAGTAACCTTACATAAATACAATTTATTATTTTTATCATATTGATTCCAAAATGTTATTGGTTGAGGAGGTTTGTGAGGTGGAAATTCAACAGCTAGAATATTTTAAAATTGTTGCTGAAATGCAGCATATGACCCATGCCGCTGAACGTCTGAGTATCTCTCAGCCAGCATTGAGTAAGTCTATTTCAAATATTGAACAAGAATTAGGTGTTCCTCTGTTTGATCGACAAGGAAGATCGATTATTTTAAATCGTTATGGAAAACTCTTCTTAGAAAGCGTTGACATTATATTAGATGAGTTTAGTAAAGCGAAAGAGGAAATAAGTGAACTTATAAAACCTGGATTTGGTGAAGTTTCCTTTGGATTTATCCACACATTAGGAATGTCCGTAGTGCCTACTTTAATGGCACATATTCCTGAAAAGTATCCAAATATGAAATTTACCTTAACTCAAAGTGCCTCCTATAATTTATTAAAAGGACTAGAAGAAGGAAATATTGATTTATGTTTATCTCAAAAAATTCAGTCAAAAATAATGGATATACAGTGGGTTGAACTATGGAGTGAAGAGCTATTTGTAATTGTGCCAAATACCCATCGTTTTGCTAGTCGGGAATCCATTAAGCTAAAAGAGATTAAAGACGAAAACTTTATCTCCATCAAGCGCGGAAATGCTTTGAGGAAAATTGTAGATGAGTTTTTAGAAAAGGCTGGGATAACAGCTAATACAACATTTGCAGGGGAAGAAATGCATACAGTAGCCGGTTTCGTAGGAGCTGGATTAGGTGTATCGTTAATCCCTGATATAAAAGGTTTAAATGAATACAATGTTACAAAGATACGTGTAACGGATCCGATTTGTGAAAGAAAAATCGGTGTTTCTTGGGCAAAAGGTCGTTATTTATCGCCCGCTGCAACACAATTTAAAAATTATTTAGTGGAGTATTATACAGGTAAAAGTCCTGTAGAAAAATGGAAATAAACTTTTAACAAAAACGTCAAGCCTATTAAAACCTATAAAGGTGTGTGTTTTTTGTACGCAAATAAAGAATTATTCATACAACTACTACAAGATTCAAATTGTACTTTAAATGACTTACAACTAGATGATGTAATTACTCAATACGATCTAGCTAAAAATGGAAATGAAGAAGCCATGTTAATGGTTGCTCGAATTTATAAAGAGATAAAAAAATACGATGGTTATTTGTTTTGGTTACAAAGTGCTGCTGCGAAGGGAAATACAGAAGCTCAGTACTTACTAGCTAATTGTTATATTGATGGTGAAATCATGGAAGAAGATTACGATGAAGCCTTTAAGCTATATCAAAAAGCAGCTGAAAATGGCCATCCAGATGCCGCGAATAACTTAGCAGATATGTACTTTAATGGAGAAAGCGTTGAAATCGATGAAATTGAGGCAATTAAATGGTTTACATTTGCCGCAGAACATAATGTAACAGAAGCGATGTTCACATTAGGAATGATTTACGAACAGGGAATTGGCGTCGAAGAAGATGAAGACAAAGCATTTGATTATTATTTACAAGCAGCTGAACTAGGAGATGTAGAAGCGCAATACCGACTTGGTACTATCTATCTTGATGGAGACTTAGGTAAAGATCGAGATGTCGGCAAAGCGATCAGTTGGTTTAAAAAAGCGGCTAGTCAGTATCAAGTAGATTCCCTATTTAATCTTGGATATATTTATGAAAATGGAATCGAAGTGAAACGGAATGGTAAGTTGGCACTTACATTTTATAAACAAGCTTCACTGCTAGGCGACTTACAATCAAAAATTAGTATTGCTAGGATATATGAAAAGGGAATTGATGTGAAGAAAAATCCCGAAAAGGCTAAAAAGTGGAGACAACGTGCTGATCAACAAATGAGAACGATCGAAGAATAACTCTCGAGTAAAATCGGGAGTTATTTTTTTGTAAAATATTCAATTTATATAAGTAGTTTTTACAAATTACGGCTAAGATTTACTAAATTTGTGACAGAACTCACATTTGTTCATGTGGAAAAAGTTTATACTATAGGTACAAATAACTCGAGGAGATGTAAATATGAAAACAATTGCAGTAATTGGTGGAGGAATTACGGGGTTAACTACAATGTATTACCTAAATAAACAATTAAAAGAAGAAAATATAGAAGCACGATTAGTATTAGTTGAACGCAATTCATATTTAGGTGGAAAAATGCATTCCGCTTATGAAAAGGGTTACATAATGGAAACAGGTGCTGATTCAATGGTTGCACGTCACCCAGCAGTTTTAACATTAGTTCGTGATTTAAATTTCGAAGATCAACTTGTATATAACGAGACAGGTATTTCTTATATTCACACAAATAATGAACTTCATGCGATACCACCAGGCTCAACCTTCGGAATACCAATGAGTGTAGATTCTTTAATGGCGAGTACATTAATTTCAGAAGAAGGAAAGAAACGTGTTCTACAAGACGAAGAAATTCCAAACCCAGGATTTACAAAAGAAAGCTCTATCGGTGAGTTTCTAGAATATTTTTTAGGTGAAGAAATTGTTCGGAAACAAATTGCGCCAGTTCTTTCAGGTGTTTACTCAGGAAACTTATACGAGTTATCACTGAATTCAACACTACCTTATTTAGTCGACTATAAAAATGAGTATGGAAGCATTATGAAAGGCTTTGAAGCAAACCGTGCAAAGTTTGAAAGCAGTTCAAATAAAAAATTTGTTTCTTTTAAAAGAGGATTATCTCAATTGATTATTCATTTAGAAGAGGCGCTACCAGAAGTAGAAATTTATAAAAATAGAGAAACGAAAAATATTAAAAAGACAAATAGCGGATATGAAGTAGCCTTTTCAAATGGTGAAACTTTACAAGCTGACGTAGTCGTATTGGCTTTACCAAATCAAGTAGTACAAACTTTGCTGGATGATGCAGAACTAGATCAATACTTAGGAAAGTTTACAAACGCTTCGGCAATTACAATCTATTTAGGATTTGACCTACCAGATTCTGTTCTTCCTGCTGATGGTACAGGATGTATTGTTTCTCATAATAGTGATTTAGTTTGTGATGCATCTACATGGACGAGCCGAAAATGGAAACATACATCATCAGATGGAAAGCTACTTGTTCGACTATTCTATAAAAGTTCAAATCCAAAATATAAAGAAATTGTTCAAATGACAGAAGACGAGCTTATAAAAGTTGCCCTTCAAGACGTTAAATTAAGTATAAATGTAGAGGATGTACCAGTTGTAGCAAATGTTACAAAATGGATTAACCAAATGCCAAGATATGACTTAGCGCACAATGAAGCACTACAAAATGTTTTAAGCCAAGTCGAGTGCAAATACCCTAACCTATTGTTAGCAGGATGTTCTTATTTTGGTGTTGGAATTGGTGCATGTATTGATAATGGTAAAACAACTGCTCAAAAGATTATGACGAGTCTAAAAGCTGAATAATCAATTAATTAATTTTGAAAAAAAGTTGAAGTTTTTAGAATTTTAAGTTAAGATTTAATCTATTACAATAATAAATACGATTCTTATCAAGAGAAGCAGAGGGACTGGCCCGATGATGCTTCAGCAACCAACATTTAAGATGTAAGGTGCTAAATCCAGCGGTCGAACCCGATAGATAAGAAGGAATTTCACATTTGTTATGTCAAGCCTTCTATTCTAGTAGAAGGCTTTTATTTATACCGGTGAAACCGTCCGTAAGACCCCCAGCTAGAGAAAACCATGATGATTAGTTGGGAGTCAACGGACGCTAACACCCCGAATGAAGTTTCACTTTATACAATTAAGGAGTCAAATATATGAAACTAAAAGAAGCGTTAAAATCAAGAGTACTAACTGCTGATGGAGCAATGGGAACGCTATTATACTCCTACGGTTTAGATTATTGTCATGAAGAGATGAATCTTGTACGACCAGAACTAATTGAAAAGATTCATAGTGAATATATAGTGGCTGGAGCAGACATTATCCAAACAAATACCTATGGAGCAAATGCAATTAAACTTGCTCGTTATGGACTTGAATCTAAAGTCGTTGAAATAAATGAAGCTGCCATTCGCTTAGCTAAAAATGCTGCTAAACCAGGCGGACAGTTTGTATTAGGTTCAATCGGTGGGATTCGTGGTGTCAGAAAAAATGATACAACTTTAGAAGAGATTTTATCTTCTGTTAAAGAACAAGCAGAGGTTTTAATTAATGGTGAAATTGACGGCCTTTTACTTGAAACTTACTATGATTTTGAAGAACTAACTGCAACTTTAAAATTGCTAAGAGGTTTAACAGAACTTCCTATCATTGCCCAAGTGTCTATGCAAGAAGTGGGTGTTTTAAGTAACGGTTTAACATTGAATGAGGCTTTTAGTGAACTTGAGAAACTAGGGGCAGATCTAGTTGGTGTTAACTGTAAGTTAGGTCCATACCATACAATTCAAGCATTAGAAACGGTGGAACTTCCAGAACAAGCGTATATATCTGCATATCCAAACGCTTCTTTATTAGATTTAGATGAAGGACGTGTAATCTACGAATCTGAAGTGGATTATTTTGCTCGTGCAGCACTTGAATTAGCGAAACAAGGTGTGCGAATAATTGGTGGTTGTTGTGGAACTACACCGAAACATATTGAAGCTGTTAAAAAGAAATTAGCTAATTTAAAACCAATCGAAAAGAAATTAGCAAAACCAAGAAAAGAAATTTTAATTAGCGAACCAGAGCCAACAAACACAGAGCCTCTTCATGAAAAAGTAAAACGTGAACGCTCGGTAATAGTTGAGCTAGATACGCCTAGACATTTGGAAGTGGATGCATTTGTTGAAGGTGCGAAAGTTTTATATGATAACGGTGCAGATTTAATCATGATGGCGGATAACTCTCTCGCTTCTCCTAGAGTAAGTAACATTGCAATGGGTGCGATATTAAAACAACATGGAATCCGTTCAATGCCACATATTACTTGTCGTGATCGCAATTTAATTGGATTGCAATCGCATTTAATGGGGCTAAATGCACTTGGTCTTCATGATATTTTAGCTGTAACTGGAGACCCAACAAAAGTGGGTGACTTCCCAGGTGCTACAAGCGTATATGATGTTTCATCTATGGAGTTAATATCCCTTATTAAACAGTTAAATGAGGGAATTTCATTTTCTGGTAAGACGCTTCGTAAAAAAGCTAACTTCTCTGTCGCAGCTGCCTTTAACCCGAATGTACGTGTATTGGACCGTGCTGTAAGTCGATTAGAAAAGAAAATCGAACATGGTGCTGATTACTTTATCTCTCAACCTGTCTATTCAAAAGAAAAAATCGTAGAAATTTATGAAGCTACAAAGCAACTTGCAGCACCAATCTATATCGGAATCATGCCACTTACAAGCTTTAGAAGTGCAGAATTTTTACACCATGAAGTACCGGGTATTAAATTGTCTGATGAAGTTCTAGAAAGAATGAAGTCATGTGATGGCGATAAAGATCGTGAAGCTGAAGAGGGTCTTGCAATTGCAAAAGAGTTACTTGATACAGCAACACAATATTTCAATGGAATTTATTTAATTACACCTTTCTTACGTTATGAACTAACTAGTGAACTAATGGATTATATAAAACAACTCGATGAAGAGACTAAAGGAGTTAAGGCAAATGGTTAACCATCTGATAGAAAAACAACTAGATAAACGAATATTAATTATCGATGGTGCAATGGGAACCATGCTACAACGCGAAAATCTAACAGCTGAAGATTTTGGTGGAGAAGCGTTAGATGGCTGTAATGAAAATTTAGTTATTACACGCCCAGATGTAGTGACAAAAATACACCGTGAATATTTAAAAGCAGGTGCAGACATTATTTGTACAAA
>Ga0180215_1003345_pt1 | contig 15174 bp, 9 predicted proteins | sample eDN3rd37CBELigBY_FD_128871 | JGI IMG/M metagenome (GOLD analysis project Ga0180215, IMG submission 128871) | Enriched backyard soil microbial communities from Emeryville, California, USA - eDNA 3rd pass 37_C BE-Lig BY (version 2) (version 2) | ecosystem: Environmental > Terrestrial > Soil >...
ACCTTCGACGCCTCGCGCGAGAAAGACGAACGAATTGATGAGCACGGGAGACGAGAGGATCATCCGGGTCGGCCACAGCCCCGACTCCGACGACGCGTTCATGTTCTACGCGCTGGCGAAGGATAAGATCGACACCGGCGGGCTCCGGTTCGTCCACCAACTTGAAGACATCGAGACGCTCAACAAGCGCGCGCTCAACGGAGAGCTCGAAGTCTCGGCGGTGAGCATTCACGCCTTCGCCCACTTGACGGACCGCTACGCGCTGCTCTCCTCCGGGGCCAGCATGGGCGAGGGCTACGGGCCGATCCTGGTGACCCGCGAGCCGATGACCCTCGACCAGCTCAAGGGAAAGACGATCGCGATCCCCGGCAAGATGACCTCGGCCTACCTGGCCCTCCAGCTTCGCCTGGGCAAGGACGTTCCGGTCGAGGTCCGGCCCTTCGATCAGATCCTGCCGGCGGTCGTCAATAAGGAGTTCGACGTCGGCCTCCTCATCCACGAGGGACAGCTCTATCACCGCGACCGCGGCCTCCATTGCGCGCTCGATCTGGGAGTGTGGTGGCGCGACGAGACCAAGCTCCCCCTGCCGCTGGGCGGCAACGTCGTCCGGCGCGACCTGGGCGACGAGATGATCCTCAAAATCGCCTCGCTCTTGAAGCAGAGCATTCAGTACTCGCTCGACCATCGGCAAGAGGCCCTGGAGTACGCGCTTCAGTACGCCCGCGGGCTCGACCCGGCGCTCGCCGATCGCTTCGTGGGCATGTACGTCAACGAGCGGACGGTCGACTACGGGCCGGAGGGCCGCGAAGCGGTTCGGCTCTTCTTGAGCCGGGGAGAGAAGCTGGGTTTAGTCCCGGGACCGCTTGACATACAATTCATAGGATGATCCCCGGAGACGCGGCCAAGGCCGGCCGCGCGATCGCGCGACCGGCCTGGTCTTGGATGCCTCGTCCCCGAGTCGACCGAACCGAGCCCCCGCCTGGATCAGCGCGGGGGTTCCCCATTTGCCATTAGAGGCGGGCGATGCCTGATTCTTTCAAAGCTCTGACGCCGTTGACCGTCGAAGATCGGACCTATCGATATTATCGGCTCGGAGCGCTCGCGGAGCATGGGCTCGACGCGTCGCGCCTGCCCTTCTCGCTGAAGGTCTTGTTGGAGAACCTGCTTCGCAACGAAGACGGCTCAACCGTGACCGCCGACGACATTCGGAGCCTGGCCCAGTGGGATCCGAAGGCCGCCCCCGATCGCGAGATCGCCTTCCGCCCCAGCCGGGTGCTGCTCCAGGACTTCACCGGCGTGCCGGCCGTCGTCGACCTGGCGGCCATGCGCGACGCCATGAAGAACCTGGGCGGCGATCCCAAGAAGATCAACCCCCTTCAGCCGGTCGAGCTGGTCATCGACCACTCGGTGCAGGTCGACGAGGCGGGAACGCCGCGGGCCTTTCAGGTCAACGCCGAGCGCGAGTTCGAGCGCAACCGCGAGCGGTACGCCTTCCTCCGCTGGGGCCAGAGCGCCTTTGACAACTTCAAGGTCGTCCCCCCGGACACCGGCATCGTCCACCAGGTGAACCTGGAGTACCTGGCCCGCGTCGTCTTCGTGGCCGAGAACGGCCCGGAGAAGGGGACGCTCGCCTACCCCGACACGCTGGTGGGCACCGACTCGCACACGACGATGATCAACGGCCTGGGCGTCCTGGGATGGGGCGTCGGCGGCATCGAGGCCGAGGCCGCCATGCTCGGCCAGCCGGTTTCGATGCTCATTCCCCAGGTCATCGGCTTCAAGCTCACCGGCTCGCTTCCCGAAGGGGCCACGGCCACCGACCTGGTGCTGACCGTCACCCAGATGCTCCGCAAGAAGGGCGTGGTCGGCAAGTTCGTCGAGTTTTACGGCAAGGGGCTCGCGAACCTGCCGTTGGCCGATCGGGCGACGATCGGCAACATGTCTCCCGAGTATGGAGCCACCTGCGGCATCTTCCCGGTCGACGCCGAGACCCTGAATTACCTCCGGCTCTCCGGGCGGCCCGAGTCGACGATCCGCCTGGTCGAGGCGTACTGCCGGGCCCAGGGGATGTTCCACGACGAGTCGACCCCCGACCCGATCTACACCGACACGCTCTCTTTGGATCTTTCGACCGTCGAGCCGAGCATCGCCGGGCCTCGCCGTCCTCAAGACCGCATCCCCTTGAAGGACTCGAAGTCCGCCTTCCAGGTCGCGCTCAAGGAGCTCTCGGCGATCTCCTCCAAGAAGGCCAAGCCCGCCGAGGCCCCCAAGGTCAACGGCGACGGCGTCGCCGGGGTTACGGACGGGTCGGTCGTCATCGCCGCGATCACCAGTTGCACCAACACGTCGAACCCGTCGGTCATGCTCGCCGCCGGCCTGGTGGCCAAGAAGGCGGTCGAGCGCGGGCTGGAGACCAAGCCCTGGGTCAAGGCGAGCCTCGCGCCGGGGTCGAAGGTCGTCACCGAGTATCTGCGGCACGCGGGCCTGGACAAGTATCTGGATCAGCTTCGGTTCAACCTCGTCGGCTACGGCTGCACCACCTGCATCGGCAACTCGGGACCACTCGCGCCGGAGATCTCCGAGGCGATCCAGAGCAACGACCTGGTGGCCGCAGCGGTGCTTAGCGGCAATCGGAACTTCGAGGGCCGCATCCACGCCGACGTCCGCGCCAATTATCTGGCCTCGCCCCCCTTGGTGGTCGCGTACGCCCTGGCCGGGACGATGGATCACGACATGATGTCCGAGCCTCTGGGCTATGATAAGCAGGGCAACCCCGTTTATCTCAAGGACCTTTGGCCGACCCAGCGCGAGATTCACGACACGGTGATGGCGTCGGTGAAGTCCGACATGTTCCACAAGGAGTACGGCGAGGTCTACAAGGGCGACGAGCAGTGGAACGGGCTTCCGGTTCCCGAGGGCGACCTCTACGCCTGGGAGGACGACTCCACCTACGTCCGGAACCCGCCCTACTTCGAGGGCATGACCGCCGAGCTTCCCGAGATCAAGCCGCTGAAGGGAGCGCGAGTGTTGGCCCTTCTGGGCGACAGCATCACGACCGACCACATTTCGCCGGCCGGCTCGATCAAGGCCGACGGCCCGGCCGGCCGCTACCTGATTGAGCGCGGCGTGGGCCCTCGCGACTTCAACTCCTATGGCTCGCGCCGGGGGAATCACGAGGTCATGGTCCGGGGCACCTTCGCCAACGTCCGGCTCCGCAACCGGCTCGCTCCCGGCACCGAGGGCGGCTGGACCCGCTACCTCCCCACCGGCGAGGTGATGAGCATCTTCGACGCCTCGATGAAGTACCAGGCCGAGGGGACGCCGCTGCTCATCATCGCCGGCAAGGAGTACGGCTCGGGCTCCTCGCGCGACTGGGCCGCCAAGGGGCCGCTCTTGCTCGGCGTTCACGCGGTCATCGCCGAGAGCTACGAGCGAATCCACCGCTCGAACCTCGTCGGCATGGGCATCCTGCCGCTTCAGTTCGAGGAGGGACAAAACGCCGAGTCGCTTCAACTCACCGGCGAGGAGGTCTACGGCGTTGAGCCCCCCGACACGGGCGACGTGGCGACGGCCGATCGGTTGGTCATCACCGCCGAGCGGGCCGACGGCTCGGTCCTCCGGTTCTCGGTCCACGTCCGGATCGACACGCCCCAGGAGGTCCACTACTACAAGAACGGCGGCATCCTGCCGTATGTTCTCCGCCAACTCGTCGCCAACGGCAAGAACGGGGCCTGACGGCCTCGCGCGGGAGCGTTCCTCCATGCCATGCCGCGCCTGAGTGATGACAAACAGCGCCCGCTGGAGGGGCGGCCCCCCGTGGCCGCCCTTCGGCGACTGTCGCGGGGAACTGGTGATCGCGCTGGCGAGCGCGCCATCCGGCGGGGCGGCCCCGAGGAGCCGCCCCCACAAGATCTGTTTTATTTACGGTTGTCTCGCCGCTTTCTCTTCTTCGATCGGCCCCAGGCCGAAGAGGCGTCTCCCGGCCCACATCCCATCTTCGTCGCGCCGGTCCTTGCCGACGGAGTATACCAACCACCCGCCGGGCGGTTTCTTCACCCGCAACGGCTCGCCGTTGAACGGGTCGATCGTTGCTTCCTTGGGCAGTCCAAGACCGTCGAGATTGGCCGGAACCTCGTCGATTTCATGGGCTTGCAGCGCGTTGAGGACTCGAAGCGACCGCGAGACCGCGCGGACCCGCTCGTTCGCCTCGCGCGCCGATTGCAGCGCTGGTAAGAGCAGCGTGATCATGACGTCCAGCGGGTTCCAACCCACTTGGAATCTCGGCTCGAACCTTGATTGCCAGTAAGGCCGCGAGGCGTGCTCCAAGCATTGGTCATAGAAGTCGAGGAACGTCAGGGCGACGCTGTTGCCCATGACGCCCGGCACCCAAATCGCGTTTTTGAAACTGTCCCGGATCGCCGCGAGGGAAAAAGCTCGCTCGCTCCGAAGCGCCCAAATGAGGTCGTCGGACGTATCCAAGACGGCCAATTCGGCGTCGAGCGCCTCTCGACTCGCGGGCGCCACCGGACCGACCCGCAAGACCTCGTTCGCGCCTTCCACCGCCAGGCCCCGGCACGCGACCCTTATCAAATAGCTTGGCAGGAACGGCTCCGCGCTCCACGCCTCGCAGAGCTTCAACATCAAGATTTGATTCGCGACCGCGTCGTCGAGGAGGCCCTTCGCCGTCAGGAGCCGTGATCGTGCCTGAAGCACCCGGATCACGTTTCGAAACTTCGATCCGCGGTCGTACAAGGGCTCAAGAAACGCGGCCGGGCTGTGGGGCACGTCGGGTTGCGAGTCGTAGTCCGGGCACGCCGCCGCTTGCTCCAACAGCGGCATGAGCTTCGGATACGCGGAGAAAATATCGTCGAGCTTCTCGATTTCCGCCTCGGAAAGTTCCAAAGGCGGGACGCCCGACTTGGGACACAGGGCCGTCAGTTCTTTCCAAACCGCCTCCACGTCGTCACCGGCCCGCTGGAGGAAGATGGCCGCGTTGGTGTCGGGCGGGATCGGCTCGCGGGCGAAGTCGGCGATGCTCAAGGGCGCGCCCTCGGCGCGAAGCTCCGCCAAACGGCTCTCAAGCTCTCTGGACGTGCTCCACGTGAAGTACGCAACGAATAACAGGAAGGCCACCACCAAGACGCCGACCGACAGCGCGGTCCAGACGAGGATTTTCTTGAGGCGCTTCATGGTCGGTCTCCGGTAAATCAAGGGCCAATTCGTGGATCAGTCGCTGCAGTTCTCGAGCGTGCTTTGGGATCTCCTGGACGGAGTCGCGCTTGGGGGCCAGCCGCTCATACGCCCAGCGGCCGGTCTCGGCGTCGGTGATCGCCGCGATGTCGTTCGCGAGTTCCAGAGCTTGTTTCGATGGGGGGATCGGGCCGAGGATCTTCGCCAGCCGGCGTTCGGACGCCCGGTTCACCTGGTAATTCAACGCCAGGCTCAAAACGAAGGCCGCCGCGACCGCCGCCAGACCGAGAGTCGGAAGGCTGGCGCGGGTCCGGGCGTCGGCGTTGAGCTCCTTCGCCACCACCTCCATGACCCGAGAGCGCAGTTCGGGCGGAGCGCCGCGGTGCGTGATTTCGCTTAGGAGTCGCTCCAGGTCGTCGCTCATTCCAATTCCCTCGCGACCGTCGGCCGCATCTTCTCAATCGCTGTTCGATACCGCGTGGCCACCGTGCCCAGGGGCTCGTCCAAGAGTTCGCCGATTTCCCGGAAAGTCAGGCCGGCGAAGGCTTTCAGCTCCACGACCTCGCGCTGCCCGGGGCCGAGCGCGGTCATTGCCGCGGCGATAAGGTCCGCCGCCTCGCGACGGCGCGCGTCGTTGGCCGCCGCGTCGTCGAACAGCGTTTCCGCGGTGAGCGCCATCGGGACCTCGCCCCGGCGGCGCCTCGTCTCCAGCAGCCGGCTTGACTCGTTTCGCGCGATCGCGAATACATACGATGTCGGGTTCGAGATCGTCGCCAGTTGCTTCCGCGCGCGGGCCAGCCGGACGAAGGTCTCCTGGAGAATGTCGTCGGCGTCGGGGCGCGAGCCCAGGCGAACGGTCAGATAATGGTGGAGACGATCGGCCAGCGCGTCGTACAAATCAGCGAAGGCGCTTGGATCGCCCCGGGCCAGTCGTTTCACGAGATCGTCCATTCGCGCTCCGCGTTTCCGTTGGTCCGACGCATCGCGCCCGAACGACGCTCACTCAATGAAGAGACCGTTTGGGAGCGGGGATTTCTTGGGGGTTCGTCGGCGAATCGGTTTTCTCAAAGTTCGGGATGGCGTCGGAGCATCGCTCGGCGGCGCGCGGTCGGCGAAAATCGGTTCATTGGCCGAGTGGAAACGGGGGGACCCGAACGGGTGGGATGGCGGGGAGCGGCGGCCTGGGTTCGATTCTTGGTCAACGCTGCTGGCGGTCGAGCCGGTTTTTCGTGTAAGATGCTTCCGTCAAAAGACGCAATCGCGTGGATGGTGGACCTGGAGCGCGGCTGAGCGGCGTCGCTTCTCGCACGCGCGCCGCGCGGGTCGAGGACCGTCAACTCCGCGGGTCTTGTGGTTTCGGGGGAATCGGCGGTTCGTCGCGCGGCGTCCGTCCCGCTCGTTTTGACGCCCCGGGTTCGCGGAGATCCGCCGTCGTCCCGCCTCAGCCGCTTGATCAGCCGTTCACTCAGGAGTTTGGTTGACATGGCCCCAGTGCAAACGGAAGCAAAACCGATCGTAAACAAGTCTCAGGCCCTGGTTTGGCTCCGACAGATGATGTTGATCCGCCGGTTCGAGGAACGGGCGGAGATGCTCTACCAGATGGGCGACAAGATCGGCGGGTTCTTCCACCAGTACAGCGGACAGGAACCCGTGGCCGTCGGGTCGATCGGCGTGCTCCGCGAGGACGACTACGTCATCACCGCCTACCGCGATCACGGCCACGCCCTGGCCCTCGGGATGACGGCCAACGCCGGCATGGCCGAACTGCTCGGCAAGGTGACGGGCTGCGCCAAGGGCAAGGGCGGCTCGATGCACTTCTTCGACGTTGAGAAGGGGATGATGGGCGGCCACGCGATCGTCGGCAGCCACATCCCTCTCGCCGCGGGGATGGCGCTGGCCAGCAAGTATCGGGGGGAGGACCGGGTCACCATCTGCTACATGGGCGACGGCGCGATCAACCAGGGGGGCGTTCACGAAGCCCTGAACATGGCCGCCATGTGGAAGCTGCCGGTCATCTACGTCGTTGAGAACAACCTCTACGCGATGGGAACCTCGCTGGCCCGCTCCAGCGCCACGACCGACCTGAAGCTCCGCTGCGCCGTGCCTTACGGCATCCCCGGAGTCACCATCAACGGCAACGACATCGAGTTGATGGCCAAGACGACCCGCGAAGCCGCCAATCGGGCCCGCGCCGGCGAAGGCCCGTCGTTCATCGAGGCCCAGACCTACCGCTACAAGGGGCACTCGATCAGCGACCCCGGCAAGTACCGCGGACGCGACGAGCTGGAGAAGTACATCCAGAAGGATCCGATCGTCATCTACCAGAACGTGCTGAAGGAGCGCGGCTGGATCGACGACGAGACGATCGACGCGATGTGGACCGAGGTCAAGGCCGAGATCGAAGCGTCGATCGAATTCGCCGAGAAGAGCGAGGATCCCCCGCTGGAGGCGCTCTACGAAGACATCACGGTGGCACCTTTCATTCCCCAGGAGTAATCATGGCGGTTTTGTCCTTTCGGGAAGCGTTGAACCAGGCGATGACCGAGGAGATGGAGCGCGACGAAAGCGTCTTCCTGATGGGCGAGGAGGTCGCCGAATACGACGGCGCCTACAAGGTCAGCCAGGGGATGCTCAAGCGGTTCGGTCCTCGCCGGGTGATCGACACGCCGATCTCCGAGGAGGGGTTCGCGGGCATCGGCATCGGCGCCGCCATGGTCGGCCTGCGGCCGATCGTTGAGTTCATGACCTTCAGCTTCAGCCTCGTGGCCATTGACCAGGTCGTCAACAACGCCGCCAACATGCGCTACATGAGCGGCGGCCAGTTCTCCGTGCCGATCGTCTTCCGGGGCAGCTCGGGCATGGCCGGCAGCCTTGGCGCCACCCACTCGCACCGGCTCGAATCCTGGTACGCGCAGGTTCCAGGGCTGCTGGTCGTCATGCCGGCGACGCCGGCCGACGCCAAGGGATTGCTCAAGACGGCGATCCGCTCCGATGATCCGGTCGTCTTCATCGAGCACGAGGTTCTGTACCACGAGCGGGGCGAGGTTCCCGACGGCGAGCACCTGGTCCCCTTCGGCAAGGCCGACATCAAGCGGCCGGGCAACGACGTGACGCTGATCACCTACTCCCGGGCGCTTAAGTACACGCTCGAAGCGGCCGAGAAGCTCGCGGCCGACGGCGTCGACGCCGAGGTGATCGACCTGCGGAGCATCCGTCCCCTCGATATCGACACCCTGGTCGCGTCGGTCGCCAAGACCCACCGCGCGGTGATCGTCGAGGAGGATTGGCCATACTGCGGCCTGGGCGCCGGCATCTCGGATCGGATCACCCAGCGCGTCTTCGACGAGCTCGACGCCCCGATTCGCCGGGTCGCCTCCAAGGACGCCCCGGTGCCCTATAACCGCCGCCTCGAAACGTCGATGCTGCCCACCGCGCCCCGGATCATCGAGGCCGTTCGCGACGTGATGTACCTCTAAACCCTTCCAGCAAGAGTAACACGGTTACTCGACACATCGCGGGCGCATGGCCGGTGGTTCTTCAATTCGGTTGATTTGGGATTTCGGGTCTTGGGGAGGGCGAGGCTCCCGCCGAGCCGGGGCCATGAGTCGGCTCGGCGGGAGCCTCGCCCTCCCTTGATCGACCGCGACGAACCACCACACGCCCAAGGGAGCGGATTCGTGCCAATCGAAGTCAAAATGCCCAAGCTCAGCCCCACCATGGAGACTGGGGTCATCGCCCAGTGGCTCGTGAAGGTGGGGGACCAGATCAAGGAAGGGGATGTGCTGGCCGACATCGAGACCGACAAGGCCACCATGCAGATGAAGTCCTACGAAGACGGCGTGATCGCGCACATCGATCACGAGGCGGGTGAGGAGGTCGCCCTCGGCCAGCGGGTGATGGTCCTCGCCAAGAAGGGCGAGGATCCCAAGGAGGTCGCCGCCGGGCTCCAAAAGGCGGGCGGCGCCGGCGCCGCGACCGCGACCACGAACGCCAAGGCTGAGAAGGGGGCCGCCCAGGTCGGCGGCGGCGAAGCCAAGACCACCGCGGCCGTCGCCGTCGAGGAGGACAACGGCCGCGACTCCCAACCGAGCGTGGTCGGTTCGGGGGGCCGAATCAAGTCGACTCCGCTCGCCCGCAAGATCGCCGCCGAGGCCAAGCTCGACCTGAGCCGCGTCGCCGGCAGCGGGCCCGCCGGTCGGATCATCCGCAAGGACGTTGAGGACTTTCTCGCGGGCAAGTCCGCCCCGGCGCCTTCGAAGGCGTCGGCCGACGCGCCCTCCGCTCCCGTCCGACGCGTCTCGACCGAGCCCCGCGAGACCCGGCGCATTCCCAACTCCCGGATGCGCAAGACGATCGCGCAGCGGATGGTCCAGTCGAAGCAGACCGCGCCCGAGATCCACGTCACAATGGACGTTCGGGTCGACAAACTGCTGGTGATCCGCGAGGGCCTGAACAAGGAGCTCGCGGCCGAGAAGGTCAAACTTTCCGTCGGCGACTTCGTGACCAAGGCGGTCGCGACGGCCCTCCGCCGGCACCCCGGCCTCAACGCCACGTTCGAGCCCGACGCGATCATCCACCACGGCGAGATCAACATCGGCATCGCCGTCTCGCTCGAAGAGGGCCTGATCGTGCCGGTCCTGCAACGGGCCGACGAGCTGGGGCTGGTTGACATCCGCCGCGGCAGCGAGGCTCTGGCCACCGCGGCCCGAAGCGGCAACCTGACCGGCGAGCAGCTCTCCAGCGGCACCTTTACGATCAGCAACATGGGGATGTACGGCGTTCGCCAGTTCGACGCCATCATCAACCTGCCCGAGGTCGCCATCCTCGCCGTCGCCGCCGCCGAGAAGCGGCCGGTCGTCGAGGGCGACCAACTGGTCGTGGGGACCGTGATGACGCTGACCCTGAGCGCCGACCATCGCGCCGTCGACGGCGCCGCCGCGGCCGACTTCATGCGGACGCTGAAGAACCTGCTCGAAGAGCCGGCTCGGATGCTGCTCTGATCCCCATCGGCCGAAATTAGTGTCGCGAAGGTTGGGAGGGCAAGGCCCTCCCGGCTCGCGCGGCCGGCGCCGACTTCCGCGGCGCGTCCTTCTCCCTCCCCGAGCGCCCAAGCGAAGGGAGCGCCGCGCGGGAGAAGGTTCCAAGATTTCTCAAATTTGGATGTGATCAAACGACCATGGCCAGCGACTACGACATCGTGGTGATTGGAGGCGGTCCCGCGGGCTACGCCGGAGCGATTCGCGCGGCGCAACTGGGCAAGAAGACGCTCTGCGTCGAGCGGGACAAGCTCGGCGGCGTCTGTCTGAACTGGGGATGCATCCCGACCAAGGCGCTGCTCTCCAACGCCCACCTGGTCGAGACAATCCAAAAGCACGGCAAGAAGTTCGGCTACAACGGCTCGGGAGATTGGGACTTCGGGGCGATCATCAACCGCAGCCGCGCCGTGGCCGGGCAGTTGAACAAGGGGATCGAGGGCCTCTTCCGCAAGTACAAGGTCGGGTCGAAGTTCGGCGTCGCCAAGGTGGTCGCTCCGGGCAAGGTCCAGGTGGGCGACGAGACGGTGAGCTGCGAGTCGATCATAATCGCCACCGGCGCCCGCCCCCGCGCGCTGCCCGGCGCCGAGTTCGACGGCAAGACGGTCATCGCGTCGAAGGAGGCGATGTCGCTTCCCTCGCTCCCGAAATCGATGCTCATCATCGGCGCGGGGCCGATCGGGCTCGAGTTCGGCTACTTCTACAACGCCCTGGGGACCAAGGTCATGGTTGTCGAGATGCTCGACCGGATCGTCCCGGGAGAGGACGAAGAGGTCTCCGCCGCGCTCCAGAAGAGCCTCGCCGGGCGGGGGCTCGTCTTCCACACCGGCTCCAAGACCACGAAACTCGAAAAGTCGGGCAAGGGGATCAAGGCCGAGATCGAGTCTCCCTCGGGCAAGACGACCATCGAGGCCGACGTGGCGCTGGTGGCCATCGGCGTTCAGGGGAACGTCGAGAACCTCTTCGCCGACGGCGTGAAGGTCGCCATCGAGCGAGGCCACATCAAGGCCGATCCCCAAAAGGGCTACGTCACCAGCGTCCTGGGGATTTACGCCGTCGGCGACGTGATCGGCCCTCCCTGGCTGGCGCACGTGGCGACCCACGAGGCGATTTGCTGCGTCGAGCGAATTTGCGGCCACGCCGACCGAACCGTCGACTACTCGATCATCCCCGGCTGCACCTACACCGAGCCCGGCGTGGCGAGCGTCGGCCTGACCGAGAAGCAGGCCCGCGAGGCCGGCCACGAGCTGCGGATCGGCCGGTTCCCGTTCCAGTTCAACGGCCGGGCGATTGCCGCGGGGGAGACCGAGGGGTTTGTGAAGCTGGTCTTCGACGCCAAGCACGGCGAGCTGCTCGGCGCCCACCTCATCGGCGCCCAGGCCACCGAGTTGATCAGCGAGCTTGTCATGGCCAAGAAGCTGGAGGCGACCGAGGAGGAGATTGTCCACGCCATTCATCCCCACCCGACCTTTTCCGAGGCCGTCATGGAGGCCGCCGCCCAAGCCGGCGGCGAGTCGGTCCACATCTGATCTTGGAAACTCCGAGGGCTCGCCGACGCCCCCCTCGCGGGATCGTCTACGAGCCGGTCGGCCGAGAAATTCCCCGCGGTGGCGCGCCCCCATCCAAGGCTCGGCGCGCTCTCGACGGGCTCGTCTATGCCGTCGACTCCCGGACCCACCAGCTCGGATCGAAGCCGAACTCCTTCACGAGGTATTCCGTCGAAGCGTCGAATCGCTCTTGCAATCGTTCGCGCGTGGACGCGAGCATGGGTTTCGGCGTGATTTCTCGCTCGGCCCGTCGGCCCAAAACCGAATTTTTGACCAACGAGATGGATTTCGCGCGGAGCGTCGGCGGGAGACTCCGGTAGATCGCCTGGAGCCCGGGCACGCGGCGAAAGGGGCCGACGACGCGGTTCCAGACGATGCGGGCGTTGGAGTCGCTTGTCGAGTTGGAATGGACCGGTTGGCTGGTTAACGTCGCGGAGAGGTCCTCGACGCCGAGGAACTCAAACACCTCCCGAAGCGCCCAGGCGGGTTCCTTGACGAAGCGTTCGAAGGGCAACAAGAGCAGGGACTCTTTGGGGAAGTACTCAAGGTACCGTTGAACTTGCGCGGCGTAGTCGCTGGCGTCGGCGATGTCGCGCCGCCGCGCGAGGTAATCCTCGAACGTCGTTCGACTGAGTTCCTCCGCGCGCGTGTACCGATGTCGGTGGATGAAATGGGAATAACATCGCTTGATGGGCTCGCGAAGAAGATAGATGAAGCGAGCGCGCGGGTTGACCGCGTGGATCGAGCGGGGGACGTCGGGGATTCCGGGCCACTCGCTGTAGGCGGTCGACGACTCGCCGCAGAGCTGGCTCGCATCCGCCCCCTCAAAGAGCTGGAGATAGAGTTCCCGGTCCCGCCATTTGAAGGGCGTCTTGGGGTCGAAATAGCCTGGTTCCTTCTCCGCGCTCATCCAGAGCGCCGGATGTCGAGTCAGGTAGTCGTGGAGCGTGGTTGTTCCGGATTTGGCCGCCCCAATGATGAAGAAGTCCGGCCATCGACACGAGCCTCGCGCCGGGGAATCGGCCGGCTTGGCGTCCACGGCCGCGTCGGCGCCCGTATGGGATGATGTCATGCAAATTTCTCCGTACGGCGGAAATGAGCGATCCTCCGCGCCGCGTCGCCGCGATTCAACCCGCCTCCCGGCGGTCGAGCCGGAAGGGGCGGCCCCCTCGGCCGATCAACCGCGCGTGCTGGAGGAGTCCGGAGCGGCTCGCGCCGCGATCACGCGCGAGCTTTCGGGCGAGTCCCAAGGGGATCGCCCGGCTCGACGGAAGGGCGGCGAAACAACCCGGGAGTCGGAGCCACGCGCGGCGCGGCGAATGAGCGAGGATCGCTCTCGTCGCGAGTGTCGAGTACAAGGATAGCGATGCCGCTGGATTACGCAACAATTGTATTATTAAATAATCGCGGATCGCGCTCGGCGCGCCGTTGAATCATCATCACCGCCGGTCCGGCGGGCGCGAACGGCGAGGGAGGTCGTGGACGCCCTCGCGTCCAACTCTGGCGCGGAAGCGCCGTTCGCGATCGCGACGCTCCGATGCCCTGGAGCATGGAGCGTCGCCTCGATCCACGCGGGCTCACTTGCCCTCGTCAACGGCCTTCTGGTATTGCTCCAGCCGCTCCTTGAGGCTCGGCTCGTTTTCCAGGTCGGTCCCCTTGGCGTGCTCGATCGCCCGCTTCTGGGTCTCGAGGGCCTTCGCGGCGTCTCCCGAGTCGAAGTAGACCTTCGCGAGCGTGTCGGCGATGAACGGGTTTTCCCCCTTCTCCATGTCATCGGCGCGCTCGGCGGCCTTCTTGGCGAACTGAACAAGCTTGGGGCTCGGCTTGTGCTTCGCGGCGGGGTCGACGATCGACCAGGCGAGGGCGTTCAGCGCGTTTGAGTTCTTGCCGAAGTCGCCGTCAATGAGCGAGTCGCCAACTTCGATGGCCTTGTCCTCATCGCCCGACTTAAGAAGAGCGGTGAACCGCAGGCCCGCGAGGTTCTTCTCCATCGAGGGGACTTCCTTCACCACCTCGTCGATCGCGGCGAGAATCTTCGCGGGATCTTCGGTCTCGATGGCCGCGACGAGCTTGCCCCGAACCTTCTCGAACTTGGCCTGCTCCTCACGTTGCGTCTTCTCGGCGGCGATCGCGTCGTCGATGCTCCATTCGCCTTTGGTGATCTTCTCAAGCGGCTCGTCCATGCTGGAGGGATGGCCGATCCAGGCGATCTTGCCCTCCTTGTTGATGATGAACGCCGTGGGGATGCCGTCCTGGTTGGCGGCCTTCATCCAGTTCTCGGCCATCGGCCCCTCGCCGCGCTCCGCGTCTGCGGGGACGTTGTCGAGGGCGACCCGATAGTCCATTTTCTCGCCCATTTCCTCGACGAACGGCTTGACGCCCTTCTGGTCCTCCTCCCAGACGCTGACGCCGATGAACGTGACCTCGGGGTGCTTCTTTTGAAGCTCGGTCAGGTGGGGGATGGTCACGCGGCAGGGGCCGCACCAGGTCGCCCAGAATTCGACGACGTAGAACTTGCCGGGCTCGAAAACCTTGACCGGCTCGCCCTTGACGAACTCCTTGACGTCGAGCTTTGGAGCCGGGTCGCCGAGGCCGAGGCCCTCGGCCCGCGTCTCGACGGCTCCCAGCAGACCGACTCCCGCCAGCAACGCGAAAAGCGTGGGCTTCGCCAACTTTCTCATCCGAGTTGTCCCTTCAATTGGTGACGATCCTCTGATTTGCGTCGGTCGCGACAATGTTTCTCCGCGCCTTTGATCGTATCGAAGTCTCAAGAAATCGTCACGGGGGAAGTTGAAGTTGGAGGAGGGGGCGCTTCGAGGGCTTCAAAACGACCGGATGGCGGCCCCCTGATTGCGGGCCCTCGTCCAGAGGATCTCGTTCGGGCGCAGGCCGCGGCGGGCCGAGAGTTGATCGGCGATCGCGCGCCGACGCTCGCGCGAGACGTTGCCGAAGGCGTAAAGCGACGGTCCCCAAGAGCTCTGCCCGGCGCCGACGAGGCCGAGCCGCCCCAACTCGGCGATCAGCGACTCGGCCTCCGGGCTCGCGAAGACGCCTCCCTGGGCTCCCGCGAACGCCGCGCCGACGTGGCGCTGAAGCTCGGCGAGGGCCGCGCCGAATGTCTCCAGATCGCGCTCGGCCACCGCGCCGAGGATGTCGAGCAGGACGAGACGGCAAAGCCGCTCGGTGATGCGCTCGGGGAAGGGGGGCAGCGCGGCGAAGGCGGTCGACTCGTCGGCGCCGTGCCGGCCCTTCGGCCCCGAGGGTCGAACGATCAAGACCGACCAATCCGAGGGGAAATCCATCCGGGCGACCAGCGGCGGAACGGAGTCCGCCACGCGATGTCCACCATCGACGAGCAACCCGCCCCGTAGAAATCCGTGAAGGCCGATCCCCGAGCGACGCCC
>Ga0180215_1003346_pt1 | contig 15173 bp, 14 predicted proteins | sample eDN3rd37CBELigBY_FD_128871 | JGI IMG/M metagenome (GOLD analysis project Ga0180215, IMG submission 128871) | Enriched backyard soil microbial communities from Emeryville, California, USA - eDNA 3rd pass 37_C BE-Lig BY (version 2) (version 2) | ecosystem: Environmental > Terrestrial > Soil >...
CATGATTGGGGAAGAAAAACTGTACCGGTTAATTGATGCTTTTTATCGTCGTGTTGCAAACCATCCTGATCTCGCACCCATTTTTCCAGACGATTTAACAGAGACTGCTCGAAAACAAAAACAATTTATGACGCAATTCTTGGGCGGTCCACCATTATATACTTCAGAGCACGGACATCCTATGCTTCGAGCACGGCATCTCCCATTTGAAATAACTGAAACCAGAGCAAAAGCATGGCTTTCCTGTATGAATCACGCTATGGATGAGGTAGGCCTGACAGGATCTTTTCGTGAATTTTTCTTCGCGAGACTAGTTCAAACAGCCGAGCATATGATCAATACTGATGAAAACCAAGATTTGAAAGGTGAGAGAACGTGACAAACGATGAAGCATTAGAATTTAATACTGCTTCCTATCCCTTTCACTGCAATGAAAACAAGCCGATAGAAATATATATGTTCATTGACCCAATTTGCCCGGAATGCTGGGCTCTGGAACCAATCATGAAAAAGCTGCAAATTGAATACGGTCAATACTTTAAGATAAAACACGTTGTTAGTGGACGTTTGGCCATGCTTAATTTGGGTAGGAAACAAAAGTATGAAACCATTGCAGAGCTTTGGGATAAAACAGGAAGCAGATTTGGGATGTCATGTGATGGAAGTCTTTGGCTGGAGAATCCAATATCAGCGCCGTATCTTGCATCCATTGCCATTAAGGCTGCCGAGCTTCAAGGAAGAAAAGCCGGGATTCGTTTTCTTCGAAAGCTACAGGAAATGTTATTTCTTGAGAAGCAAAATATATCCACAATTGAAGTCTTACAGTCTTGTGCAGAAAGTGCAGGATTAGATGTTGCTGAGTTTATTTCCGATATCCATTCGAATAGTGCTGCAAAGGCATTTCAATGTGATCTGAAGATTACCTCTGAAATGGATGTTTCGGAAATTCCAACGCTTGTATTTTTTAATGAAAATATTGAAGAAGAGGGCATCAAAATTACAGGAAATTATCCTTATGAAGTATATGTCCAAATCATTGAGGAAATGTTACAGGAGCAGCCAGTTAAGTCCAACCCGCCGCCATTAGAGGTATTTCTAAAGCATTTTCATTTAGTTGCTTCAAAGGAAATATCAGTCGTTTATAATAAGTCAGTTCAGGAAGTGGAGCGGGAACTGAAGAAGCTGCAGTTAAAACAGCTTGTTGAAAAAATACCAGCAAAACATGGAACTTTTTGGAGGTATATACCAGAATCATAATGGTATACCTTTATATTTTATTTGCATAACGAAAAAGACCTTGCTCTCGCAAGGTCTTTTTCAATTAAATACGAACAAAGGGGATGGGAGAAATTTTTCACGGTCAAACAAAGGGGTATATGTTTGCTTGTGATCAACTTCACACCAATAATATATCATTTGCCAAAAGGGTTGACAAGGTAATTGTGCCTAGTTTCACATAATTGTCAAAAACACGTCCTACTATTAGGCTTCGTGAATATATTATAGATATAACAGTGATATTTATAACTTTATACATTTTATGTAAGGAGGATAAGGCATGAAAAAATTATATATGCTCTTCCTTGTCCTGTTTATCGTCTTTTCCTTTTGCCTGCAGGTTCTAGGATTAATGGAGTTATTACCGATTTACCTTACTGCTCCACTATTGTTCTTTTCTCTTTTTCTATTACTTAATTACCTGAATAATCGAAAGAGATTTAAAGGATTTTAACGATTTTTATAAAAGGAGTTGACCGCTAACCGGTCAACTCCTTCTTTTAATTAAGCAGCTGTTCTAACTCAGAAAGTTTCTCATCAAATACTTTACATGCATCTTCAACCGGTTTTTTACTTGTCATATCAACACCGGCTTTTTTCAATACTTCGATTGGATAATCAGAACTTCCAGCTTTTAAGAAGTCAATATATCGTTTTACAGCTGGCTCTCCTTCTGTGAGGATTCCTTTACTCAAAGCAGTTGCAGCACTAAAACCAGTTGAATATTGATATACGTAATAATTATAGTAGAAGTGTGGAATCCGGGACCATTCTAAACCGATTTCGTCATCGATTACCATACCTTCAACACCGTAATACTTTTTATTTAATTCATAATAATCCTGTGTTAAGCTTTCTGCGGTTAACGCCTCATTATTTTGTGCTTTTTGATGGATTAAGTGCTCGAACTCTGCAAACATCGTTTGTCTAAAGACAGTTCCTCTAAAGCCCTCCAAATAATGATTTAATAAATAAATACGTTTTTGCTCATCGTCAATTGTTTTTAATAAATAATCATTTAGCAGAGCTTCATTGCAGGTTGAAGCCACTTCGGCTACAAAGATTGAATAATTCCCATAAGGATAGGCTTGTGTTTTTCTTGTATAATAGCTGTGTACAGAATGACCGAATTCATGTGCAAGCGTAAATAAGTTATTCACATTATTCTGCCAGTTCATTAGTACATATGGATTTGTGCCATAGGCTCCTGAAGAATACGCTCCGCTCCGTTTTCCTTTATTCTCATGAACATCGACCCAGCGGTTTTCAAAGCCTTCCTTTAAGACGCCAATATACTCTTCACCAAGAGGCGCTAATCCCTTTAAGATAATATCCTTTGCTTCCTCATAGCTAATCTCCATTTTGACATCTTTCACAAGTGGTGTATATAAATCATACATATGTAGCTCATTAAGTCCAAGTACCTTCTTACGCAGTTTCACATAGCGGTGTAATAAGGGCAGCTGCTCACTAATTGTACTAACGAGATTATCATAAACACTTTCAGGAATATTGTTTTCAGAAAGCGCCGCATGACGTGCAGATGAATAATTTCGCACTCTGGCATAGAAATTATCCTTTTTTACATTTCCACTTAACGTGCTTGCAAAGGTATTGCGAAATTTTCCATACGTATCATACACAGCTTTAAAGGCGTCATGACGCACTCTTTGATCAGCGCTCTCTAAAAAGCGGCTGAATCGGCCGTGCGTTACCTCTACTTCCTCACCATTTTCGTCCTTAATACACGGAAACTCAAGATCTGCGTTATTCAATGTACTAAATGTATTACCTGAAGCACCCAGTACCTCAGAAGCTTCTGCCAATAATGCTTCCTGTTCAGCAGTTAGCACATGTGGTCTTTGTCTGTTAATTTCCTCTAAGGAGTGTTCATATAGTTTTAATTCCTCTTTTTCAGCTAAGAAGCTATTCACCTTTTCTTCCTCAATGGAAAGTAACTCAGGAACAATAAAAGCAAGACTGCTTGCTGCCTGTGAATACAGATTTTTCATCCGATCATCAAGACCCTGATAGAAGGAATTTGTCGTATCCTGATCAAATCGCATATGTGAATATGCATACAGCTTTCCAAGGCGCTCTAATAACTGATCCTGATATTGCAGAGCACGATAAAGAGTATCTGAACTTTCTCCTAATTTACCTTGAAATTCTTTCGCCCCAGGAATAAGCGATTTTACCTCTTGAAATTCCTGTTCCCAGACTTCATCACTTGCAAAAATATCCTCTAGTCTCCACGTATCTTCTACTGCAATTTCACTTCTTGAAGGAAGCTTATTTACCGCTGCTTCATTTGCCATCATAATCCTCCATTCATTTGTTTTCAAAACTATAGGCCCAGTTAAACTTTGTTGTTGATTTCCGTTCCAGGCACTTCGCTTTCCGCAGGCGACCGCCGAGCCTCCTCGACACTTCGTGTCTGTGGGGTCTCGACTGTCTCGCTTCTCCTGCAGGAGTCTTCGTGCCTTCCACTTCAATCAACTTGCTAACAATAATCAACAATAGTCTTTAACATAGCCAAACTGCAAAAAAGTTTATTACTAACTTCTATTAGTTTACCGCAATTTCCTCCCATTTAAAAAAGTTAGCCATTTTTAATCAATATTTAGTTTGTAATACTGTATTGTTGATTTCCATTCAAGAAACTTCGCTTTCCGCGGGCGACCGCAGGAGTCTTCGTGCCTTCCACTCCAATCAACTTGCTAACAAAAATAAATACTGTTTTTAACACGGACTTCTATTTAAAAAATAAATGTGCGAATTTCCGATAAAAAAGCTCTTCCTGCTCCTGTTGCATTAGAACATGTTCAGGAGTCTTCACCTCATTTATGATTTTAAATGTTGTGTCGTTTACAGCCTCTAATACCTGTAGCCTAACTAGTAGATGGAAATATTCTAACAATGCTTTCCTTGGGTGGCAGTCGCGAACCAATGGCAGTAAACGTAATTTGATTTGATTCTTACGGACACGCTTCATAAAACTGCGATATATTTCTTCAAGTGTGATAACGCCCTCTTTTTTTCGATAAATATGATCTAAAAACAAATAGGACTGCCAAACAAGTGGAGCGGTTTCAATGATCGGAGCATTTGCCACAGGTAAACCAATCATTGCAGGGAGTAGAGAAATATTCATTCCCTGAAGATACAGCTCTTTGAGTACATCATTTGTATAATATCCCTGCAGAAGCAAGCTAGATTTATGCGAGCGGATCTCACGCTTCCAATCATGGCAGGTACAGGTATTATTCCTTTTGACAGGTGCAATAAGATATTGGATTAAAAAGGATTGATGTGGAAAAATGGATATTTCGGATAGGACATTTTTCGAAGAAACAGGTGAAATATTGGTTAAGAGGATAAAGATATTTGATTCGGGACAGTATGCTGGAAGATACCATAGACCAGAAGGACTTCTTGTAAGAAATAAATAATCAAAATTCGAAAGAGAGACTTTGCCGCTTCCTTTCCGTTTAATATTTTTACCACCCAGAATCCAAATCGGAGTGATATTTTGTGTTCGATACGCATTGGTTCTTTTGACCATCAGTTCAGGGGGGATAATAGCACATTGAAATTCAATGGCAAAATTCCGATCAAAGCAAGAAACTCCAATATCTGGTCTTTGCCGAATAGATGAATAAAAAGGTTCAAGGTATGGAGCAAGTTGCTGTTTTTCGAGCCATTGATATAATTGAAGCTTTCCATTCAGATGATATTCTGTTTCCTTTTCGTAACTTTCAACACAAAATGAGCCCTGTTGATGAGCAAAGTGCTCCATTTTTTTCGTTCCTACCTTCATGATGACTTTTTCTCTACATTCAGGACAAAAAAATTCCTCCTTCTCCCTCTCCTTTTTTAGCAGTTCCTTTGAACGTCTTGGGAGTAAATGGACAATTGTCCCGTCTTTTCGGATGGCAGTTAACATTACCATCTCCTCCTTTCCTCCTTAACATTCGCTAAAATCCGTCAGATTCCTTCCTTAACGAAAAATAAAAAATCCATCCTAAATGGATGGATTTTTGTACCTATAATAATGGTGATAACAGTCGGGATGTCGATTCAAGTAAACGATATCCAAAATGTCTTTTCTTAAATGTTTCTGTATGAATTTCTCTTGCGTTCTCTATATCATTTAGATATTCTCTTACTAGCTTTTCTGTGCTTTTGGTTCGATATAAAAAAGCGTTCACTTCAAAATTCAAATGAAAACTCCTCATATCCATATTAGATGTCCCAATTGATGCAAGTTCGTGATCAACAATAATAAATTTGCTATGCATAAATCCTTTTTCATATTCATATATTTTCACTCCTGCATTAAGCAAATCTGGAAAATAGGATCGTGATGCATGAAAGACAATCCGTTTATCCGGTTTATTTGGCACTAGAATCCTGACATCAACCCCACTCAATGCAGCTATTTTTATTGCAGAAAAAATATCCTCATCGGGAATAAAATATGGCGACGCTATCCAAACAGATTCCTTTGCTGAAGTTATCATAGAGAAAAAGATATTTTTTATCGCACTCCATTCATTATCTGGTCCCCCGGCAATTAGTTGAACCCCGCCATGCTTATTCTCTTCAAGCATCGGTGATAGATATTCTGAGGTTAAAAAACTTTTGTTCGTCATATAATACCAATCCTGAAGGAAAATCAGCTGCAGTGATCTTACTGCTTCCCCTTTTAACATGAGGTGGGTATCGCGCCAGAAGCCAAAATGCTCATTTCTTCCCAAATATTCATCACCGATATTTAATCCTCCGACAAATCCAATGCTGCCATCAATGACAATTATCTTTCGGTGATTGCGAAAGTTAAATTTACTATTTAGGAAGGGAAGCTTTACTGGGCCAAATAGCACCATTTCAATCCCTTCGCTTTTTAAATCCTGAATATACTTTTTAGATAGCTTCCATGACCCTACAGCATCATATAAAAAACGAATTTTAACACCTTCGTGGGCTTTTTGAATCAATACAGACTTAATCCTTTCCCCTATTTGATCATCCCTGACAATATAGTATTCAAGATGAATATGGTGTACCGCTTTCGAAAGCTCTTCAATAATATGGCTGAAGGTTTCTTCACCATTTGTTAAAACCTTTGTATCCGTACCAAATGAAATCGGACTGTTGCCTAGCCTTTGCGCCAAGGAAAAAAGCCTTTTTTGGTGTGCACCGGCCTGATTTATTTTCCCTTCACTGACTGGGTCCTGTCCTTCATGCTGTATAAATGCCTGGCGGTCAAGGAAATATTTCTCCCGAAACATCTTTTCCTTACGATAATTTCGGCCGAATAATAAATAAAAAATAAAGCCAAAAAGCGGAAAGCCACCCAGAACAACCAGCCATGTTAAGGTTTGTGTCGGATGGCGATTTTCCAGGAAAATAACAAAACCAATTACTGTACCCAATATCGTTAGCAATATACTGATATAACCAAATAAGCCGCTTAAAATATCTACATATGTATTAAGAAAATAGAGGATAGCAGCAATAATACCGATGAAAAGAAGAATATTTACCGTATTTTTCATTCCAACCTCCACACTAAGAAAAGCGCAAACTTCTAATCAGCCTTAACGCCGGCTGCTTGCACAAGACCACTATCAAAGTTTAAAAGTTAACTTTCTTTTCTTATCCTATAAAAAAAACCGATTCCGTTTAGGAAATCGGTATATCACATAAAGTACTTTCTAATTTGCATAAATACATTAGATTCCATGATTACTTTACCGTATTCTTCCATTCTGTGAATAGTCATATTGGACTCCAGACCATATTCAAGAAGAATACTTAATATATCATCAATTTGATCCTCTTCAAATTCATCCTCTTGGAATTCAGTATATAAATAATAATTTCCTTCAAAAAAGAAAAGTTTTGTTGTTAAATCATCCAGTCCAGTTCGTTTAGAAAGAGCAATAAGATCTTCAAAATCCTGGAACCTAATTAGAAAATCCATACGGTCATCAAACTCCGTCTGACTTTCATCCTGATTTGGATTAAAGTGATTATCAAGCAAATCTTCAATTCTTGCATCAATCGGCAAATCTTTGAACTTTTCATCAGATATTGGGAGTTCAAATTTATTACCATCTTTAGAGATTTGAGCTTTAGTCACTAAAATTTCTAACCCTTTATCAAGGGCTTGAACCTGAATCCACAGTGGACCTTCAACCACAAATTCTTCTTCATGGTGAACCTCATCCATCATTTCCCAGAATAGTTCTTCACTTCGATCTCGATTATACCAGATTTCTTCGCGATCGAAACCTCTCTCCTCAATGTCAATATAAGAGATGTAGAACTTCACCGTGTGATCATTAATACGCTCAATGTCCATATAGCAACTCTCCCTTCCTGCATTGGTTGAAGGGACAAAATACCCCCATACAGTTAGAAAAACAATCATTCCCTTTGTAGATATGAGTATCTTCATGATGAATGTTATTCTATACCTTGTACTCATATTTTATGATAAAAAATCAATAAAGGGAATTAAAATGCAACAAGTTTTATAAAACCAATATGTGCCTACATATCTTACCCATCATTGTATCATTACGAATGGATTTTGAAAAGTATTATAGCACGTAACCGTATGTACACGACCTGCTATTTATAAACCTATATACTTCGCATAAATTGATTTTGCCTTCACAGTATCATCTGTCCCGTGAACCAATACCCTTCCATCCTTAAAAAGCACCAGTGTGATATTGTTACCAGGTGAAAAACGAAGCAGATAAGGGTTTCCGGTTACTTTACCGATTTTCTTTAAGCGTTCGGCCTGTTCCTTCATATTTATTTCCTGTTTATTTTTAGGATTAATTTGAACCGTATCACGTCCACATAATGTCGTATAACTAACCTGCTTGTTTGAAGCGCGATCAAGGAAATCAAAATGCCCTTTTCCACATGTCGGACATTCCAGGCTTCTTCCGTGTGTTACATCCATTTGCATACTTGAATTATACCAAATATCTAGTTGCTCTAAATTCTTCGTAGGTTCTGCCCCCACTAACAGCTTGATGGCCTCCATTGCTTGGAATGATCCAATAATATCGGTTAAAGGAGATAAAACCCCGACTGTATCACAGGTTTCACCTAAACCTGTCGGTACAGTTGGAAATAGACAGCGGTAGCAGGGCGTCTTCCCTGGAATAATTACAGAAAACATTCCTCTTGAACTGACTGCCGCCCCGTGGACCCAGGGGATATTATGTTTAACTGCAACATCATTTATTAAATAGCGGCTTTGAAAATTATCGGTTCCATCAAGAATGACATCAAATCCTGTTAATAAGTCTTCAGCGTTATCTAAATTCACATCCGAAATAATGGCCTCAATTGTAACGGAGAGATTAATGTTTTTTAATTTCTTTTCTGCTGCGACTACTTTTGGCAGACCCTTAACCGCATCTTCTTCGTCATAGAGCGTTTGCCGTTGTAAATTCGACAATTCTACAAGATCTCGGTCAATCATTCTTACATACCCAACGCCTGATCGAACGAGATGGCTTGCAATCACCGTACCCAATGCACCCATTCCCACAATTACGACTTTACTATTTGATAATTTCTTCTGTCCCTCTAAACCAATTGGCTGGAATAAAATTTGTCTGGAATATCGCTGCAAGCTTTCCTCCATGAATATCCCTTCTTTCTTTACTTAATTTTATTTTATCTGATTATAGGTATATATCAAATTCGCTCGTCGAATTTGCGTCCGGATTTTTATCGAGCTCGCTCGATAAATTACCTTTAAAAAATCCGTGACATCCGCCGGAGGCTTAACTTCATTCAGCAAGGTCTTGAACCCTACTGAATCGGAGAGGCTTTTGTCAATCATTCCCAACTTATTTTTAATTGTATGACTTCTGCTGCATGAAGTTATAATTTTAGCAAAAAAATATAAAAATAGTAGTCTAGTTAGAATAACTTTTATATAATAAAAGATAAAGTAACAAAACAATTTAGATATTAATGGGAGAGGTGACGAAACGATGAATCTTGGCGGCTTTACAAACAAAGAAGTTTTAGTAGATTTATCAGCAGGTTCAGTAGAATACAGACCTATTAATGAAGAGGATGCGAAAAAATACATTGGTGGACGCGGTCTTGGTGTAAAATATGTTCTAGATAATGGACCACAGGTCGAACCATTATCCGAGGATAATATTTTATGTATTATGACAGGTCCCGTAACAGGTTCACGTACATCTATGAGTGGACGTCTTTGTGTCGTGACAAAATCACCTTTAACTGGAACTGTAACAGATTCACATATGGGTGGTTGGACAGCTGCACGTTTGAAATGGGCTGGAGTAGATAATATTATCTTCAAAGGCAAAAGCAGCCAACCTGTTTATCTTTATATTGAAAATGGAGAAGCAGAGCTTCGTGACGCATCAGATGTTTGGGGATTAAGTACACGTGCAACCATTAAAGCCATGAAAGAAAAGTATGGTGAAAAAGATTTATCCGTTATGACAATTGGTCAAGCAGGAGAAAATCTTGTACGTTATTCCGGCTTTATGAACGAGCATGATCGATCAGCAGGACGCGGTGGTACAGGAGCCGTTGCAGGCTTCAAAAATCTTAAAGCGATTGTAATTAAGGCAGAACAAAAAGGAAATATGCCACAGCCTAAAAATGCAGATGAATATAAGAACGCTAATAAAAAGGCAGTGAAAGCAATCCTTGATGGCGGCTTAACAGCACCTAATAAAGGTGGTCTATCTGTTTACGGTACAAACGTTTTAATGAACCTAATCAATGAGGTAGGTGCTCTACCTACAAAGAATTCACAGATTACACAATGGGAGCATGCGGAAAAGATCAGCGGTGAGTATGTAAACGAACATCTTCTTGTTTCTAATAATGCATGTCATGCCTGTCCGGTCGCTTGTAAAATTGAAGTAGAAGTAAAAGATGGGCCATACAAAACAAGAGTAGAAAGCGTTGAATTTGAATCAGCCTTTGCCCTTGGTTCAAACTGTTTAGTTAGCGATGCTAAAGCTATCTCTTACATGATTGATCTTTGTAACGAATATGGATTAGATACCATTGAACTTGGACATGCCTTCTCTGTTACAATGGAAGCCTCTGAAAAGAGTCTCATTGATGAGAAGCTTGAATGGGGCGATGCTGACGGCATGATTCGTCTAACAAATGATATTGTCTTCCGTAAAGGAATAGGTGATGTTCTTGCCGAAGGACCTGCACGTGCAGCTGCTGAGTGGGGTGCTCCTGAAATTTCAATGTCTGTTAAGGGACAATCCATTCCTGCTTACGATCCGCGAGGTATTCAAGGAATTGGTCTTGGTTACGCAACAAGTAACCGTGGAGCATGTCACTTACGCGGTTATACCATTGCTAGTGAAATTGCTGGAATTCCAGAACCAACAGACCGCCTACAACCAGAGGGTAAAGGTGAATTACTAAAAGTATTCCAAGATTTGCATGCTTTTGGTGACTCAATGGATATTTGTAAATTCTCTTCTTTCTCTGAAAATGCAGAGCATTATGCTGAACAATATAGTGGAATGACTGGAATTTCAATGACTGCAGATGATGTGATGAAGGCTGGAGAACGCATTTACAATCTTGAGCGTTACTATAATAACCTTGCTGGATTTAACAAGCCTGATTATGACTTCTTACCAAAGCGTTTTACAGAAGAGCCTGCAACAGGCAACAGCGTCGGTCTCGTTAGTCGTATGGATATTATGCTGAAAGAATATTACAATGCACGCGGCTGGGTAAATGGTGTCGTTCCTGAAGAAAAGCTTCGCGAGTTAGGAATTGAACCGAGCCAATCATCTCAAGCATAATAAAAAAGAAAAAGGCTATTGCATATTATGCAGTAGCCTTTTTCCTATTCCTTATAAGCTTTTATCCTTAGCCGCCGGCTCTAAAGGTTTTTTTTCGATACTGATTAAGCAGTTCTTCTAACGCATCACTATTCTCAGCCATAAAACGGATGTACACCGCATTTACCTTAAATACCGTTGTAAAGGCTATTACTTCTTCACCTAAAATCTCAGCACGCCAATCTTCACCACAATAAGATATCGGAAAAGTATCGCTTTTCTTTTTACCACCTAATTCCTCTAAGTACATGCCAAGATGGTGCATCGGAATCCCGCGAAACTCCAGCTCTTTTGCTTGCAAGATTAACCACCTGCCACAGGAGGAAAGAGCGCAAACTGATCATTCTCTGTCACTTTTGTTTGTAAATTTTCAGCATGAATGATATTTCTACCATTTATATATACATGCACAAACGGTTTTAATTGTCTATCCTCAGTAAATATTTCTTCTTCTAAAGGAGGAAACATGTTTACCATTTTCTCTAATACATCGATTACTTTATCTCCATCAGGGAATACTTCTACTGTAACTCCTCCACATATCTGCCGAAGATTTGCAAATACTTTAACCTGCACACTAATCCGTCTCCTTTAACTTCATCATACCCCTTATATCCAGGATATAATACTGATGACTGAAAATCATTGAGTGAAAAAAGCTGGCTCACAAAATGAGAGCCAGCTTTTCTAATTCACAAGTCGTTGCGCTTCAAGCAGCTGGTAAGTACGAACCTTACGAGGAAGAAATCTTCTAATTTCATCTTCGTTATATCCTACTTGCAGCCTTTTTTCATCAATAATAATTGGTCTGCGTAATAAACCAGGATTATCTTTTATTAATTGAAATAGGTCATGTAATGGCATTGTTTCAAGATTCACATCTAACTTTTGAAAAGACTTCGAACGAGTAGAAATAATTTCGTCTGTCCCGTCCTCTGTCATACGAAGAATTTCTTTAATCTCATTGATAGTTAGTGGCTCTGAAAAAATATTTCTTTCTTTATAAGGAATTTCGTGTTCTTCTAACCATGCTTTCGCTTTTCTACATGATGTACAACTTGGTGAAGTATATAACGTAACCATTTCCAATCCACTCCCTTATCATTAGACATACTATATATATCGTGTAAATATTTTGTCATTGTCTTTGTATTCTTAAATTAAAATAAGTTTAAATAAGTAATTTATATTGTTTATTATACACCATAACATAGTCTTTTGGTATCCTTTTTTTGAAAAAAGAAACTAAATTGAAAGAATTATTTATTATTTTACCAGCATTATTGAAGCTACTAATATTTAACGATTCAGATAGGTAAAGGTTTCATTTTTTTACAAAAAAATTTTAGATTTTTTTACTATAATCCAAATAAAATCAAAGCAGCCCATACCCTTTAACACTTCTCCTCAATAGAGAAATATACAGTTATTTTCTCAATTATCGAGTTAAAACAGAAAACATTTACTATTTAAAAGATTTCCATTCAAAAAGCAAAGGTTTTATAATACAATGAAAGAAAGAGACTTCTTGTTTGAAAATCCATGTTTTGGAGGTTAATGATGGTTGCTTATATTGTAGATTTTCTCTTAATTGCATTATTAATTATCGGAATAACCGCTATTAATGGTATCATCACAGATGGAATTGGAAATAAACTTTTTGGACGAAATAAAAAATCTGAATTTGTAAGTCAATCTGCCCGAATCCAAACCGGATGGAAAAGTGTAGGCGGAAGTAAAAAATAAAACGACCTCAAGATGAGGTCGTTTTTTTAACCATTATGCGTCATATCCAAACTTGATTTTTCCCCCTAATTACGCTATTTTATTAAGTAAGTATACATATTTATTAGTTTATATTGGCCTATGCTATGGAAACGCTTTACAATGATAGGACTTACACTTCGACGTTCATCGCATGTTATCGGGACTTCTCCCCAATAAGGAGAAATAAAGTGACTCAAAACTTGAGTAATTAGGGTGGCAGCGCGGACCATTCGTCCCTATTAATCATAGGGATGAATGGTCTTTTTTAAGCCATAATGGAAAGCAGTCTCACAAACATGACACTCTAATAGTAAATTAAAGCGCCATACTATCAGTTGAATATAAACTTACAATGATCAACGATTGAAGGAGGATACAATAATGAAAACCATTTTTTCCGGTATTCAACCAAGCGGCACCATTACCCTTGGAAATTATATCGGGGCATTAAAACAATTTGTAGAGCTGCAGGATGAGTACAACTGTTATTTTTGCATTGTTGACCAGCATGCTATCACAGTACCACAGGATCCGATTGTATTACGTAAAAATATTCGTTCTCTTGCTGCACTATACCTTGCTGTCGGTCTTGATCCCGAAAAGGCAACATTATTTATTCAATCTGAAGTTCCCGCACATGCACAGGCAGCTTGGATGATGCAATGTATCTCGTATATAGGTGAACTTGAACGAATGACACAATTTAAGGATAAGTCAGCTGGAAAAGATGCCGTTTCCGCTGCCCTTTTAACCTATCCCCCGCTTATGGTTGCTGATATATTATTATATAGCGCAGATTTAGTTCCTGTAGGGGAAGATCAAAAGCAGCATCTAGAATTAACACGTGATCTAGCTGAACGCTTTAATAGAAAATACAATGATATATTCACTATACCTGAAGTTAGAATTCCAAAGGTTGGAGCTCGTATTATGTCTCTTCAGGATCCAACAAAGAAAATGAGCAAATCTGATCCAAATCAAAAAGCATTTATTTCATTGCTGGATGAACCAAAGCAAATCGAAAAGAAAATCAAAAGCGCAGTTACTGATTCAGATGGTATTGTTCGATTTGATGTCGAGAATAAACCAGGTGTATCAAATCTTCTTTCTATTTATTCCATTTTATCCGGAAAAACAATTACAGCGATAGAGTCTCAGTACGAGGGAAAAGGGTACGGAGATTTCAAAGGTGAGCTTGCACAGGTTGTAATGGATGCTCTCAGCCCGATTCAGCAAAAATATAACGATTTGATGGAATCAACCGAACTGGACGATATCCTTGATAAAGGTGCTGAAAAGGCAAATCAAGTGGCAAGTAAAATGCTGAAGAAGATGGAAAATGCCATGGGGTTGGGACGGAAACGCAGAAGATAAGCCATCACAACCGGCAAATAAAAAAAGGAGCTGAAATAAGTCAGCTCCTTTCTTTAATTTACTTTATGACCTTGCTCCATATCCCATAATTTCTCAAAAAATGGTTGTCCCTTTATGATATTCTCACAAAAGTTTTCGTGCTTCGTTGTCCAGCCAAATTTTGCTTGTTCATATAATTGCTCCCAGGCCTCATCGAACTCAAGATCTTGAATGGCTTGATATAAGTCAGGTCTCCATTCTGTATACCAATAGCGAACTTCTGCCACATTTTTTGAAGTATACAGCTGATCTAAAGCCATAAATAAGAGCTGTTTTAGCTGTCTTTCTTTCCTGGTGAGACCCTTCATTAATTCTGGCTGTGGAGAAAGGATGTGGAATTCCTTCATTTGAGTTGGAGCGGGAGTAAAATCATAATGCAATACTTCACTCGTTTCCAACATTTCAAAGGCAAGCTGCTCCTGCCTAGGAATCAGTCTGCTTTTGCGAATAGGGATGCTGTAGCCGATTGTATCGACAGCTATAATGCCGACTCCATCAGAGACAACAAAACAATAATCAAGCTGACAGCGCTCATGGTTTTTTCGTAAAAAAGCTTTTTGATAAATTTCGTCTAATAATTGCTGTGGTAATTCCGCCATGTCATTTTCAATGTAGTTATAAAGAATAGGGTCTATTTTCAATAAAGGGACTTGATCAAGCAATTCGACGCTATCATCTTTGCGCCATTCATGAAAATGACAAACATTATAGCCATTTTCTTCCCCTTCAAACCAGTTAACCCAAACATCATGAAGATACATCATTTATTAACCCCTCACTTCAACTAACTGTTTGTCATTCAGTATAGGCAGA
>Ga0180215_1003349_pt1 | contig 15169 bp, 13 predicted proteins | sample eDN3rd37CBELigBY_FD_128871 | JGI IMG/M metagenome (GOLD analysis project Ga0180215, IMG submission 128871) | Enriched backyard soil microbial communities from Emeryville, California, USA - eDNA 3rd pass 37_C BE-Lig BY (version 2) (version 2) | ecosystem: Environmental > Terrestrial > Soil >...
GCGCGGGGTGCCCTCTGGGCCATGGCGTCCGCGTCAATACGCGCGGATTTCCACACGGGCGCAAACGTCGGCGACCCATGGCAAACCATCCATCGTCTCACCAGGCGCCATGGCCCAGAGGGCACCCCGCGCGGGCCGGTACAGGACACGGCCCCTACGAGACCATCGCATCACGCATCACGCATCACGCATCACGCGTCCCGACCCCCGCCCCCCTGCACCCCCAACCCTCCCTCGGGTAAGATACTGACTCAGTGTCACCGCCGTATCGACCGAGGGAGCAATGCGCGATGTCGAGGCAGTTGCCAGTGCCACTCAGGCCAGGTCGGAGCGAGCCGCGCGTCGAGCGGCCTGAGGTGATCGTGCTTGAGCCGCGCTCGAACGTTTCGCGCGGGTCAGCCGCGTTCGGGAAGGCGCTCCTGGCGCTGACGCCCGATCTCATCCGCGCCGTCGAACGCTCCCTCGCCCAGCGCGACGACAAGCGTGCAGCGACGCCGTTCGTCCAGCCGGACTCGCGCGCCTACCGTGGCGGCGTTCAGATGTCCGAGGTCGAGTACGACACCGCCCTCCCGTTCCTGCGCAAAGTCACAGTCCGCAAGGCCAGCGCCTGGACGAGCGATCTCCCGTTCGTCGCGCCGGAGCCGCAACCGTCATCGCGACGTGGGGGCAAGTTGCGCCGGGCGGGACTTCTCAGTGTCGGTGGCGCGTTCGTGCTGGCCGCGCTCGGCCTGATCGTCAACCGGGCCGCGAGCATTCCCGGCCTCGGCTCGCGACGTGGCTACTGATCCAGCCGTCTCCGACGCCAATGCCACATTGATCGCCCGCGCAGCAGCCGCCGTCGAGCGGTTGCTGGGTGACCGCATCGTCACCGCCGAACCGATCGAGCGTGGGTTCGTCCACGACAACGTCCGCGCTCGACTGGCTTCGGGCCGGGATGTCCTCGTCAAGTTCCCGTATTTCCCGCGCGTCGAGCGATTCGAACGAATGCGGACGATGCTGGGTCATCTCCAGTCCGCAGGCGTCCCATGCGCAGAACTGATTGCTGACGACATGACGGGCAACGGCGGCGAACCGTGCTTCATCCTCGCCTGGCTCCCTGGCGAGACGCTCTCCGACGCCTGGGGTGACTTGAGCGATGCTGAGCGCGATGCCATCGGCCATGACCTCGGCACCTGGACCGCTCGCCTGCACGCGATCCAGTTCGACGGCGTCACGCAGGGCGATCTTCTCCAGCGCGACCTCGACCGGCGGTTGATGCTCGCCAGCGAATCCGGCCTGTTTACTGCGTCGGAACTCGCGTTCGCCGAAGAAGCCATCGGCGCCGTCGCCGCATCACGGCGCGAAGTCGCAGCCAGAGCCATACACGGCGATCTCTACCTCGACAATGTCATCATCTCTGGCGAGCCGGGTGCGCGGCGACTGGCAGGCGTAATCGACTTCGAGCGCACAGTCTGGGAGGATCCGGCTCGCGATTTCGTGAAGTTCCGTTGGTGGGTCTTCGAACGCTACCCGGAACTGGAAGCGCCGCTCCTCGCGGGTTATCTCGCGGCTGGCGGAGAGCGGGACACGGCGGCAGCGGACAGTCCCCGTTCCCGCGCGCTGCAGTTGATCGAGACGATCGCCGGGATCGTCTACTTCACCGGCCGCGCCAACGGCCCATACGCCCATCCCAACGACCTGCCGATGGCCGCCGATATGCGCCGTCGATTCGACCTGCTGGTCGCGGCGGAATAGCCCCACGCCCGCAGCCGTTCTTGAGGTTGAGTATCCTATGAAAGAACACGCACGTTATCGACGTCCGTCCTGACCGCACACACGCGAGAGAGTAGCGTTACCAGATATGGCTGAACGGGATTTCGAGCGCATCAATACCCAGCCCGCCCCGTCGTCAGATGACGGCGACTGGGAAGAGGCTGGCGAAGAGGAAATCCCAACTGTCGTCCTCTACGTCGTAGCCGGTCTGCTCCTGCTCGCCTTCAGCCTCTACCTCGTCGTCGGCGGCGGACACGCGCATTTCCACTAGCGTCGGGACTCGGGACTCGGGATTCGGGGGCATTGAACGCCGTTCGTTTCCCATCAGAGCCATGGGCGCGAGCCGCTGCCCCCCCTGTCGTCCTGAGCCGCAGCGAAGGACCTCTCCTGCTTTGACCAGCAGGGTGATTCACGCAGGGGAGGTCCTTCGCTGCGGCTCAGGACGACAGGGGTGCTTACGAAATGCGTTGAACACAATCGCGCTGACAAACGGAAACCGGGGCAACGATGGCCCCGGTTCCCGAATCCCTATTCCCGACCCACGAACTACGCGGCTTCCACCGCCGCAGTCAGTTTCGTCAGCGAATCCTTGGCGTCGCCGAAGAGCATCGTCGTCTTCGGATCGTGGAACAGTTCGTTCTCGATACCAGCGAAGCCGGAGCCCATCGAGCGCTTGAGGACCACGACGTTCTGGGCCTTGTCGACATCGAGGATCGGCATGCCGTAGATTGGACTGTTCTTATCCTCGCGTGCGGCCGGGTTGACGACGTCGTTCGCGCCGATGACGAGGACGACGTTGGCCTGCGGGAACTCGTCGTTGATGTCTTCCATCTCGAACAGTTCGTCGTACGGCACGTTCGCTTCAGCGAGCAGGACATTCATGTGGCCCGGCATACGGCCTGCCACCGGATGGATCGCGTACTTGACCTCGACACCGCGCTCCTGGAGTTGCTCGGCCAGTTCGCGAACCGCGTGCTGTGCCTGCGCAACAGCCAGACCGTAACCCGGGACGATGATGACCTTCTGCGAGTAGGCCAGCATGATGGCCGTGTCGTCTGGTGTCGTCTCGCGGATCGGCTTGGCCTCGCCAGCCGGGCCAGCAGCACCCGCCGTCGCGCCGCCACCGAACGCACCGAAGAGGACGTTGGTGACCGAGCGGTTCATCGCCCGCGCCATCAGCAGCGTCAGGAAGGCACCGGACGCACCGACCAACGAACCGGCGATGATGAGCGCCTGGTTGTTGAGCTGGAAACCGGTGATGGCCGCCGCCACACCAGTCAGCGAGTTCAGGATCGCGATAACGACCGGCATGTCCGCGCCACCGATCGGCAGCACGAACAGCGCGCCGAGCGCCAGCGCCAGCGCGAACATCAGGATCAGCAGCAGGTTGGTGCTGTCGGACTTCTGCAGGATGCTACCGAACTCGTCCATCCCGAAGTAGATGATGACACTCAGGACGACGACCGCTGCCGCGATCGCACCGTTGATGATCTGCTGCCCGCCGAACTGGATCGGGCGTCCGCTGATCATCTCCTGCAGTTTGAGGAAGGCGATCACCGAGCCGGTCGCGGAGATCGAACCGATGATGACACCCAGCAGAATCGAGACGGTGTCACCCTTGGTGATGAAGTCGTGACCGGTGAGTTCGGCGACGGCAACGAGTGCCGCCGTCGCGCCACCCATACCGTTGAAGATCGCCACCATCTGCGGCATCGCCGTCATCGGCACGATCCGGGCCGGGTAGGCCGAGATGACCGCGCCAATCGCGATGGCGACCAGCATCAGCAGGATATTGACGCCGTCGAATCCCGGGATGAAGAGCGTCGCAACGACAGCGACTCCCATACCGATGGCGGCGAGTTGGTTTCCGCGCCGGGCGGTGTTAGCGTTGCTGAGTCCCTTGAGGCCGAAGATGAAGCAGACGGCCGCAACGAGGTATGCGATCTGAATGAGATCGCCACGATCGAAGTCGCCCATTTACTTCGCCCCCGCTCCCGGCTTGCGCCGGAACATCTGCAGCATCCGGTCGGTGACGACGAAGCCACCGAAGACGTTGGCCGCACCGAGGATAACGGCCAGGAACGCCAGCGCCCGCAGCCACCACTCGTCAGCCGGACCAAGCACGATCATCGCGCCGATAAGCACGATACCGTGAATCGCGTTCGTCCCCGACATCAATGGCGTGTGCAGCGTGGCAGGCACGCGCCCAATCAACTCGATGCCGAGGAAGATCGCCAGCAGGAACACGTAGACGCCGAGCATAAACTCGGACGACAACGCTCCTCCATCCATCTGAGACCCCCTCTACCTAACCCCAACGATTCCTTGATGCGTCGTTCTTGTGGCGGGACGTGGGACGTGAGACGCGGGACGCGATTGGTTCTGAACCCGCGCCCCGCGTCCCATGTCCCGACTTCTACCCCACCGCTGCTCCCAACCGAGCCTTGGTCGCCTCGTGGACGACTTCGCCTTTGTTGGTGATGCAGGTTCCGGCGATGATCTCGTCGCCGAAGTCGAGGTTCAGCGTTCCTTCTTTGGTGATGAGCAGTGCCAGCAGGTTCTGGATGTTCTTCGAATACATCTGGCTACTGTGGTACGGCATCGTGCTCGGCAGGTTCAGCAGGCCGATGATCGTCACGCCGTGGCGGACGACGATCTCGCCCGGAACCGTCAATTCGCAGTTGCCGCCCGCTTCGGCCGCCATGTCGACGATGACCGAGCCGGGAGCCATCTTGCTGACGGTATCTTCCGAGATCAGCTTTGGCGCGGGGCGGCCCGGAACCAGCGCGGTCGTGATGACGACATCGGAGCGGATCGCCCGGTTCGTCATTGCCTCCTGCTGGCGACGCAGCAACTCGGGGCTTGCCTCGCGGGCGTAGCCACCGGCGTCCTGCGTCTCTGCCTGGATGCCGGTCATATCGACCTCGACGAACTTCGCGCCGAGCGACTCGACCTGTTCCTTGACGACCGGTCGGGTGTCATATGCCTCGACGACTGCGCCAAGCCGGCGCGCCGTCGCAATCGCCTGGAGTCCCGCGACACCAGCGCCAATGATCAGCGCCTTGGCCGGTGGGATCGTTCCGGCTGCCGTCATCAGCAGCGGGAAGAAGCGCGGCAGGAAGTCGGCTGCCAGCAGGACGGCCTTGTAGCCGCCGACGGTGCTCATCGACGAGAGGACGTCCATCGACTGCGCGCGAGTAATGCGCGGGATCGCGTCCATGCTGAAACTGACGACCCCACGGCGCGCCAGATCGACGGCCAGGTCGGTGTTGACCAGTGGCGAGAGCATCGCAATCAGGATCTGCCCGCTGCGGAGCAGGTCCAGTTCCTGAGCGGACGGCCTCTGGATCTTAATGACCATGTCGGCCTGGCTGTAGAGCGTGCGTGCGTCCGGTACGATCGTCGCCCCGGCGTCGCTGTAGGCATCGTTCACGAAGGCGGCGTTCGTGCCAGCCTCGGCCTCGACGAGGACCTGATGCCCCTGCGCAACGAGTCGCTTGACGGTATCCGGAATCAGCGCGACGCGACGCTCGTTGTCCGCCGTCTCACGCGGGACGCCAATCGACAACTTTCGTTGGCTCTGGTTTGCCGGTGCCGGCTGGGACGCTGCTGCTGCGGTGTCGACCATGCTGGGTCTGCCTCCCCGGTGTTTCCTGACCTCGGACGCCCCGGCGCGCAAGCCGGAATCGCCCACCCCCCTGCCGCAACAGGCTGGATAAACCAATGCGCCGCCGGCATGAAACCGGGGCGACACCATCGTCATCCGCCTGGTTGTGAGTCGTCGCGCGCGACCAGCCCCTGACCGATCACGCTGTCATTGTCACCAATTCTGGATGACTGACTGGCAGACTTCCCTCAGATTGTGAAGTTTACGACAATTTGTAATGCGGGACGAGGGACGCGGGACACGTGATGCGGGACGTGGTCTGGTAGGGGCCGGTCCTGTACCGGCCCGGCGCCCGCAGGCGCACGCGTCGAGACATGTGGGTTTCATACACGGGCGCAGACGTTGGCGACCCATAGCAAACGCCCCATCGCCACACCGGGTGCCTGCGGGCGCGGGCCGGTACAGGACCGGCCCCTACCAGACCACGTCCCGCATCACGCATCACGGTAAAATCCCCGCTATATCACCCGCTACCACGATCCTCGCGGAAGGAATCGTCAATGACCGCCCGTTCCATCCGCGTCATCCTGCTCGTCGCGCTCATCCTGCCAACCTTCGCCATCCCCGCCAGCGCCGAGAGTCCGTGGAATCGCGCGTTCGAACGAACGTGGTCGCGGACCGACCGGCCTGTCGCTGACCTGCTGGCTGACCGAACCTGGATGTGGGGGCCGGAGGCGTTTACTCCCGGCCTGCTCGAACCGTATGCCGAAGCGCCGAATGACCAGCGACTCGTTCAGTATTACGACAAGTCGAGGATGGAAATCACTACCGACCCAGCGATTGCTCCGAGTAGTTCGTGGTATGTCACCAACGGCCTGCTCGCGAAGGAATTGATCACCGGTCTGCTGCAACTCGGCGACAATCAGTTCGAGCCGCGCCTCTCGGCAGTGATCAACGTCGCCGGGGACGCCGATGACTCAACTGGCCCGACCTACTGGACATTCGCCAGCCTGCTGAAGGCCGCTCCGGTCGCGGACGGCACGACGATCACGCAGCGGATTTCGCGCGACGGTGTTCAGCCGAGCGATCCCAGTCTGGCAGCCTACGGCGTCACCGCCGCTCAGCGCATCACGGTCGAGGGGATTGACCATCAGATCGCATCGCCGTTCTGGGCGTTCATGCACTCGTCCGGGCCGATCCATGAAAATGGAAGTGTCACCAATGCGGCGCTGTTCGACCCGTGGTTCTACGCGACTGGGTTTCCCATCACCGAGGCGTACTGGGCCAGCGTCATGCTCGATGGCGTCGCCACCGATGTCCTGATCCAGTGCTTCGAGCGGCGCTGCCTGACCTACACCCCTTCCAACCCGGACGGCTGGAAGGTCGAGGCCGGCAACATTGGCCGCCACTACTACCAGTGGCGTTATGGCGACACACAGCCAGTTCCTGCCCCGCCCGATAACGCGCCGGTGATCGTTCTCGATCCCGGCCACGACCGGACCAACGGTGGCGCACTTGGGGTTGAGTATCAGGACACGATGCGGACGGCGCTGGCGACCAAAGACGCCCTGGAGCGGGCTGGCTACACCGTCTTCCTGACCCGGCCAGACAACGACACCGTCCTCTACGGCGACCCGACGCTCATGCCGCCTAACGCTGCCAGCATGGACCCCGGCTACAACCAGGGCTACGCCCACACGACCCGCGCGCTCCAGTTGGATCCGGACCTGTACATCTCACTGCACTACAACGGATCGTCCAACCCGAACGCGCGCGGTCTGACGATCTACTACTGCGATTACGCCGGGACCCAGAACGCTGGCCTGGCCGCCATCATCCGCGACGAGTTACTGGCCGCCCTCCGCTCGCGGGGCTACGAACCGCCGTACGCCAACACGGCTGAGGACGGCACGATCGGCAAGACGTACGGCCACCTCGCCACACTCGGTAACGTCTACAGTGCGCCGTTTGCCTTCGAGGGCAACCGCCTCACGGGCGTCCCCGCCGTTCTCGTCGAACCGCTCTTCGAAACCAACGCAACCGAACGGGCTCTGATTCAGGACGACGCCACAATCGCCGCCTTCGCCGAGGCATACGTTCGGGCAGCGAACCGCTACTTTGGGCGTTGACGACAACCCCTACGCCCCTCTGTCATCCTGAGGCCGCAGCCGAAGGATCTCTCCTTCACGATCCACTCAGCGGAACGAGGAGAGATCCTTCGGCTGCGGCCTCAGGATGACAGAGGTAGGCTGCAATGACCGAGACATCCACGCTGCATATCGCGCTATTGTTGGCTGCCACACCCCAGCACGGTGCGGATGTGGGCCGTCTCGGCATAGAGAAGTGCGGCCTCCCGCGTCGGGATGCGCCGCCGCGATACCTGCGAGTGGATGTAGACGTCCAGCACCGTCGTTGTCATGCAGGCGATCTGCGGCGCGTTAGCGTCGATCGCCCCGTCAGCGACGGCTGCATAGGTCAGCATCGTTTGCTGCTGGGCGGTGCCTGTCGACGTGGCCATGATGAGCGCGCGCAGGTCGTCGAGCAGATCGCCCGCGCTGCGAACCGTTACCTGGAACGATGCCGTTGAGACGTTCTGCAGAGCGTCTGTTGCTGTGCAGGTAATCGTCGTCGTGCCGATCGGCGCGAAGTCGCCGCTCTCAAATGGAATGCCGTCTGGGTCAACGCATTCGATCTGGATATCGTCCACCGGCGTCGTGTCGTCGCTGGCTATTACCTCGAATACGACTGGTGCGCCGAACGGGTTGATGGGATCGAGCACCAGGTCGTCCAGCGGGTTGATCGATGGTGGCGTTGTGTCAGGTGGAACCATCTCGATGGCGATGGTGTGGTAGTAGCCACCGGAGATCGCGCTGAAGCGGAGCGTTGTGTCGACCTCGACCGGGACGTACCGCTTCTCTGTCGACCCATCACCGATCTGCCCATACAGGTTGATTCCCCACGTCCAGGCGACGCCGCTGGTTGTGAGGGCAATGCTATGCCAACTACCGGCGGCAATCGTGCCAACACCGATCATGACCTGTTGCGGTGTTGGGGTGCTCCGATCGTCTGTCCCAGAGCCAACCTGACCATCGTCGCTACGCCCCCAGCCGTAGACCACCCCGTCGCTGTCCAGTGCGAGACTATGGGAATAGCCAGCCGCGACCTGGACGATGCCGGTGAGACCCGGTACGAGTGCCGGATCTGACTTAAGTGCTGCCGTATCATCGGCGAGTTGACTATACGCGTTGTCGCCCCACGCATAGACGTCCCCGCTCTCGGATGCCGCGAGACTGTGAAAGTTCCCAGCAGAGATCGACAAAATCCGGATGCCATCAAGCGCCGTGGTCGTGACCGGAGAGTCGGAGTCCACTGTCGTACCGTTGCCGAGTTGGCCGAATTGGTTGTCTCCCCACGTATAGACGATACCGTCGGCATCGAGGGCCATCGAATGGCGGCCGCCCGCTGCAATCGCCGTGATGTCATTCAGATGGTCGATCAGTACGGGGACATTCGAGTCGTCGGTCGTGCCATTGCCTAACTGGCCGAAGTCGTTGTTCCCCCATGCCCAGACGTGTCCATCGTCGTCCAGGGCGAGGCTGAAATCGTGTCCCCCTGAAACAGCGATGATGTCAGTCAGTGTGTCGACCAGGACCGGGGTATCCGAATACGAGGTGTCGGTTCCATCGCCGAGTTGTCCGTCGCGGTTCTCCCCCCAGGCGTACACGTTGCCAACGGTGTTCAACGCGAGTGTGTGTTCGTATCCTGCGTCGATGGCGATGATCCCGCCTGGGATCGCGTTCGTTGGGGTTGGCAGCTGACTGCTAGTGGTCGCCCCATTGCCGAGTTGGCCAAAGGTGTTCGCACCCCAGCCCCAGACGTCACCCTCAGCGGCGCGCACATGGACAGGAGTGCTGACGAGTAGTCCAAGCAGGAGCAGGAGCACCAGTTGTCCACGGACAATGGCCGGAATAAACCGCATGCGAGGGGACTCCCTTCATCGCGTGTGAGGCTGTTGTGATGTCGGGCAAGCGTAACGCAGATGTAGAGTACACGCAAGAATCGCGACACAGACTGCGTGATTGCAAGGTGATGCGTAGGGCGTCATCAGATGGGGTGAGCGCCTCGGAACGTTACCTGTACGGTGACGAACAGCGAATCATCATATAAGCAGTCCGGACCCGGAGATACCGGGGCCGAACTGCTTATCGTTCTGCGCTGAAGATGTGGATACTAGATCGGTTCTCAGAAGCCTTGCCTGTCGTCCTGAGCCGCAGCGAAGGACCTCTCCGCCTTAACCGCCTGGGTACCCGACGCAGGGGAGGTCCTTCGCTGCGGCTCAGGACGACAGGCAAGGCTTCTGAGAACCGGTCTAGGCCTGAGGTCGACGCATCCGTGGCAGGGCAACCATCGCGACAATCAGCCAGGCGATCACGATGACGAGCGCGAGTTCGAGGATGTGCAGGATGTCGCTCTCGTCATCCTCGGCGGCGGCCTGCTCGGCGTTGTAGGCCGCGATCGTGGGCCCATCCTGCGGTACCAGGGCTTCCTGCTCGGTTCCATCGGCCTCTTCGGTCTGTATCGTCGTCATCATCGTTTCGGTGTCGTCGCTGAGCGGTGCATCACCGTCGACGGAAGGCGGGGCCTCCTGCTCGTCTTCCTCAAGTGCCGCCGTTGGCTCAGCGGCTCCGGACGAACCGCCGCCCGTCGCTTCGGTTTCGGCCAGTTCGCCCCCGGCTGCGGAGTCAGCTGCGGATTCTTCCTCTGCAACGTCCCCTTCGGATTCTTCCGACTCCGCCGCGCTCCGGGCGACGTCTTCGCTTTCGTTGGCCGCCGCTTCGTCTTCCGGCATCGCTGCGCCACCACTCGCGGCAGTCGGCTCCGACGCGCTGGTCATGAACGGTGCATCTGTGAACGCTGCTGAGTCATCGTCGTTACGACCACTCGTGTCGACGTTGCCGAGCAGGTCCGCACTGAAGACGAAGACGAACAGCAGCGCCGCTACTGCCGTCGCCCAGCGCAATACGCGCATCTGCCGCTCGTACCACGGGACGGCGGGGTAGGCGACCGGGTAATCACGGGCCGCTGGTCGCGTATCCTGCTCCAGTGTGCGGTCCCGCAGGTTCGTTGACTCTGCCTCCCGTGAGGACGGCAGCGTCGGTGTTGGCACGAGCCCGGCCATCTCCGGCGTCAGCGCGAACGAGCGCGGCGCCTCGACCAGCGGCAGTTGCTGGAAGGCTCGGACGATCGCCGTCAGTTCGGCTGCGATCTGGCTGCACTGGGCACAGTCGGCCAGGTGCGACTCGATTGCGAGTTGCTGGTCGGTGTCGAAGTCGTCTGGTGTGTCAAGCCATGCCGACACCATCTCAGCGTTGAGATGTCCGTCGGGTTGAAACATATCCGGGTTCCCGTCCGAGCCGTTGGGAGGAGCGGAGGCGTCGCGAGCAGCGTGGCTGGATCGCTCGCGCGTGTCATCGCTCATCAACGGCCTCCTTCCCCATATTCAGCGTCGAATCCATGGACCGTCGTTGGTCCCGCTGACGGCCTATCCATTGCCGCCATCACTCTCTAGACGAGCGCGGGCACCCAAAAGTTCCCTGCTGTCGTCGTCCGCCAGCAGGATCTCTCGCAGCCGCGCGCGGCCACGATTGATGCGCGATTTGACAGTCCCGATTGGCACACCGGCAATCTCTGCGATCTCATCGTAGGCGTGACCGTGGATGTCGCTCAGGATGACGACCAGCCGCTGGTCGGGGTGAATCTGGCCGAGCGCCGCTTCGAGCCGGACGCCGAGGTCGCCACGGACGGCGAAGTCGATCGGCGTTTCGTCGTGGCCCTCTGGTTCCCAGGTGCTCTCCTCGTCGTCGAGCCGGCTGTCGAGTGAGTCGGCCGGCCGGCGCGATCTGGCCCGCAGGACATCGAGCGCCCGGTTCGACGTGATACGCAGTAACCAGGCCCGAAACCCCTCACCAGCGTCATTGCGGAACGTATCCAGCGACCGCCAGGCGCGCATGAACGCTTCCTGGGTGACGTCTTCGGCCAGTTCGCGGGAACGCATATAGCGCAGGGCAACGTTAAAGGCGGCCCGCTCATGCCGGGAAACCAACTGGTTGAAGGCGGACAGGTCGCCAGCACGCGCGCGCTCGATCAGCGCCGCGTCCGGCTCACCATCGTGCTGGGCCTCGCCTCGGTTGCCACTCAGCCGCAGGCGAAGGCTGAACAGGAACAGCACTCCCCGTCCCCCTCGATCAATCGAACAGTCAGCCGGTCAGGCAGGAGTTCATCATCCGGTGATTATAGTGAACGCCGCCACTGCCCTGATTCGCCCATTCAACCGGCGTGAGTTCGGGACTTTCGTGTGATGCTCGAACCGGTACCCGCCAGACTACAATCGTCAGAGAAACGATTCGGCACGGACAACACGTAGCCTATTCGACGCTGATGCCGATATGCGGACGATTCCAGAGGAGTAGCAGGCAGCATGGCGCGCGCAATCTCCGTCCTACTCGCAGATGACCACGTGCTCTTCCGGCAGGCGCTGCGGCACCTGCTCGAGATGGAGTTCGATATCAAGGTCGTCGCTGAAGCCAGCGATGGAGCGACTGCGATCGCGATGGTCGAGCAATATCACCCCGACGTCGTCCTGCTGGATATCTCGATGCCGGCTATGGACGGGATCATTGCGACGGCCAAACTGCGTGAGGACTACCCCGACATCGGCATCATCATCCTGACGATGTTCGCCGAGGATACCCACATCATCCGCGCTATCCGCGCCGGTGCAAACGGCTACCTGCTCAAGAACACCGATTCCGCCCGTGTGATCGAGGCCATCCGGGCTGTCTCACGCGGCCAGTCGATCCTCGAACCAACACTGGTCGCCAAGCTACTCGACGAGTTCCGCAAGATGTCGGATGTCCGCTCGCCAACTAACGTCTCCGGCCTGACCGACCGCGAACTGGAACTGCTGCGCCTCGTCGCCCGCGGCCTCTCCAATAAGGAGATCGCCAGCACCCTCGAACTGGCCGAGAGCACCGTCAAGAACCGCCTCTCCATCCTCTTCGAAAAACTCGACGTCAAGGACCGCACCCAGGCCGCCATCTACGCCATGTCGCACGGGCTGATTTCGCAGCCGGTATAGCTGCGGAGCCATCAGCCACTAGCCGTTAGCTCTTAGCCATCAGCCACAGGCTGGTGGCTCGCTGCGTGCAGGCTTGAACCGTCGTACACTGTGCGGCGGTGAAACGCCACTAGCTAACGGCTAATGGCTAACGGCTAATAGCTGAAAGGCCCCCAAGTGAGCAGCGATCAGGAGTGGCGGCCTGAGCGAATCACCGTGATTGGGTTGGGGCGTTTTGGCACGAGCCTGGCGCGCAACCTGCATGATCTCGGCTACGAGGTCACGGCGATCGATATCTCCGAGCGTCGGGTGGCCGAGATGGCGAACTTCGTCTCGCTGGCAGCGCAGGGGGACGGGACCGACGAGGAACTGCTGCGATCGCTGAACATCGACCGGTCCGACGTCGCTATCGTCGCTCAGGGTGAGAACCTCGAAGCCAGTGTCCTGACGACGCTCAACCTCAAGCGGCTCAATGTTGACTGGGTCGTCGCCAAGGCGCGGACGACGCTGCATGGCGACCTGCTGGCGCGCATCGGCGCGGATCAGGTCATCTATCCGGAAGCCGAGGCCGGTAGTCGGCTCGCCCACTCGATCGCCGTTCGTCACATCAACGACTACATCTCGCTGACACAGAACTCCGGCGTCGCCAAAGTCTCCGCTCCGGCCCACTTCACCGGCCGCACGATCGCGGAACTCGGTACGTCATCCTTCTCGCACCTGAACCTGCTGCTGATCAAACGCCGTCGCCAGTTGCTGATCTCGCCCAGTTACGACGAAAGGATCGAGCCGGGCGACGAACTCTTGCTGGTTGGGCCGGACAGCGACCTCTCGGCCTTCATGGACCCGGCCCGGAAACTGGATCGATGAGCCAGCCCCCCGTCCGGCGGCCGGGGGACCGGGTCGTTCGCCGCCGCTTCAAGGCGACGAAGACGATCAACCTGCCTGAAGCGATCGACCGGCAGGGCGTACCGAACGTTCGACACCACGCCAAACTGTTTGCGCTGGCCCTTGTCGCAGTCGTCGTCGCTGCGTCAATCCTGCTGGCACTCCCGTGGTCGTCGCGCTCTGGCGATTCGACGCCGATTGTCGACGCATTCTTCACGGCTGTCTCCGCCTTCTGTGTGACCGGGCTGGTCGTCGTCGATACGCACGCGCACTGGAGTTTCCTCGGTCAGGTCGTCATCCTGCTGCTGATTCAGGCTGGCGGGCTTGGCTTCATGGTCGGTGCCAGCATCGCCCTGCGGATTCTCCAGCGCGGTGGGACAACCGGCCTCCGCGAGACGCTTCTGTTGCAGGATGGTGCGCCGACTCTCTCACTACGTGAGGCGGCCAGTCTCTCCGGCCGGATCACTCGCTTCACGCTCATCGTCGAAGCGATCGGAGCCGTGGTCCTGTTTCTCTACTTCCTTATCGAAGGCGGCAAATCGTTCCACATCGCCCTCTGGCACGGGATCTTCTACTCCATATCAGCCTTCTGTAACGCAGGGTTCGACCTCCAGGGGCAGTACTCGTCCCTGATTGGGTATCGCTCGTCGATCATCGTCAACTTCACGATCTTCGTGCTGGTCCAGGCTGGCGCACTCTCCTTCATGTTCTTTGCCGATATCAACGCGAAGCGCCGCTGGAGAGCCCTCGCTCTCGAAACGAAGATCATCATGGTCGTCAATGCGATCGTCGCGTTGACTGGTGCCGGAATCTTTCTGGCCGCGGAGTGGAATCAGACGCTGGCCTCGGTGCCGGCCATCGAGCGTCCGCTGGTGGCCTTCTTCCAGGGTGCGGCTGGCCGGACGGCTGGCTTCGCCACCGTCAGTGTTGCCGACCTGACCTCGATCACCCTCTTTAGCTGGGTCGCGATCATGTTCATCGGTGGCGCGTCTGCGTCGACAGCCGGTGGCGTCAAGTTAACGACCGTCGGCGTGATTGGTCTGGCCGTCATCGCGACGATTCGCGGTCAACTGGAGCCGCAGCTGTTTGGCCGGCGAATCCCCATCCCGCTGGTGTTCCGGGCGATGGCGGTCGTTACGCTGATGTTCCTGGCCCACTTCATCGCGACGCTGGCGTTGACGATCACCCAGCACTACTCGCAGGGCGACTTCACCTTCCTCGCGCTCATGTTCGAGACGATGAGCGCCATCGCGACGGTCGGCCTCTCGACCGGTATCACGCCGTTCCTCAGCGACCCTGCCAAATTGATCCTCTGCGTCACGATGATCTTCGGCCGCCTCGGACCGCTGACCGTCGTCTACGCCCTCCAGGTTCGCCAGCACGCTGTCCGCTACCGCTTCCCGGAAGAGCCAATCCGAATCGGTTGAGCGATTCGACGGAACGTCAGGGACCAGCATGTTGGAACGCTATGACGCAAAGGCGGATTGCACAGGACGCTCCGTCATCCATCCTGGCTCCTCGTCATCCTGAGGCATGAGCCGCACCTGGTCGTTGCTGCCTCTAGATGACGGTTCGTTGACAGGTGACACTCGGTTCAATCATAATCCCGAGTCGTTTAGTCGGGTATGTGTTTATCCGCCGGTGCTGCCGGTTGGGTTTGGGAGGATCTCGGTGGGAGTGGAACGTCCCCTGCTGCGCGGTATCACCGCGATCGACCGTCAGATGACGCGCCGGCAGTTGCTACAGCGGATGGCAGGCGTTGCCGTTGCCGTTCCGGCGCTCTCGTTGCTGGCTGCCTGTGGCGACGA
>Ga0180215_1003351_pt1 | contig 15164 bp, 14 predicted proteins | sample eDN3rd37CBELigBY_FD_128871 | JGI IMG/M metagenome (GOLD analysis project Ga0180215, IMG submission 128871) | Enriched backyard soil microbial communities from Emeryville, California, USA - eDNA 3rd pass 37_C BE-Lig BY (version 2) (version 2) | ecosystem: Environmental > Terrestrial > Soil >...
ACCTTGTCGGCGAAGGTCGCAGCCGCCAGCCGCTCGCTCAGGCGCGTCTGGCCGGGGATTTCATAGAGGTTGGAGGTGTGCCACAGCTTGCCGGCCTGCTCGGTCAGCGCGGCAACCAGCGCCGGATGACCGTGGCCCAACGAATTGACGGCAATGCCGCCGGCAAAATCGAGATATCGCTGTCCGTCCTGCGTGATCAGCCAGGAACCCTCGCCCCGCTCGAAGGCCAGGGGCGCGCGCGCGAAAGTATCGTATAGCGCCGAACCGCTCATTGCATGCATCTCCAGATGCCGAAAACCAAAAAGCCGCCCAAATGGCGGCCTTGACCGGCATATTTCGTTTTCGGCCATGAAGTCAACGAAAACGTCGCCTACAAGTATTGAACCAGCCGAATTCCCCGCGATCTGCGGACCGATTTCGCGGGCAAGTTGGGGAAAACCCCAAAATACGGATTCGTGTGGCTTCTCGGACTCTTGTCACCGAGTCGGCCGATAAGCTAATTTGCGATCAAGAAATAACTAGATTTCGTGCGGCAAACTCATTCACCCGTGTATATGTGGTGTCGACCCGGCATTGGCCGGGGCGGGAATGGATTCCGGGAGCCGCACTTTGCAGCAGGAGCACATTCTCATGTGGACTGACGAGCGCGTCGAAACCTTACGAAAACTCTGGGCCGAAGGCCTGAGTGCCAGCCAGATCGCAGCACAGCTCGGCGGCGTCAGCCGCAATGCGGTCATCGGCAAGGTGCACCGTCTCAAGCTGTCGAGCCGTGGCCGCGCAACCGCCGCCCCGGCACGCCAGAAAAAGACCGTGCAGGCGCCGACCGCCACCGCGGTGAAGACCGCGCCGCGCCCGGCCGCCGCGCCCACGCGCACCATCACCGCCACGGTTGGCGCAACCGCGCTGCAGGCGCAGTTCGACGCCGAGCCGGTCGCTCGCCAGTATCTGCGTCCGGTGGAAGACGTCGTGGTGCCGATCTCGCGCCGCCTGCAGCTCGTCGAGCTTACCGAGCGCACCTGCAAATGGCCTAACGGCGACCCGCTGACGGAAGAATTTCACTTCTGCGGCAACGAAGCCGGCGAGACCGGCCCCTATTGCAGGTACCACTCCAAGATCGCTTTCCAGCCGGCCGCGGAGCGCCGCCGCGCGCGCTGACCCCGATACCGCAGAATGCTCCCACCTCGCGCCGGGCTTTTTGCCCGGCGTTTTTTATTGGGGAGCAAACCCTATTTGTGCTCCACAGGCAGCGTCACGTGGTGACTCTTGTCTTCCTTGGGGCGGTCGGCGGGCATCTGATCGCCGGTGACGACATAGAAGATCGTCTCGGCGATATTGGTGGCGTGGTCGCCGATACGCTCGATGTTCTTGGCGCAGAACAGCAGATGCGTGCAGGGCGTAATGTTGCGCGGGTCTTCCATCATGTAGGTCAGCAGTTCGCGGAACAGCGAGGTGTACATGGCGTCGATCTGGTTGTCGCGGGCGCGTACGAACTCGATGCGTTCCACGGAACGCGAGGCATAGACGTCGAGCACTTCCTTGAGCTGGGTCAGCGCCAGTTCGGCCAGTGCCTCGAGCCCCCGGAACAGACTGACCGGCTGACGCCCTTCCGCCACCGCCACGACACGCTTGGCGACATTCTTGGCGAGATCGCCGACGCGCTCCAGATCAGCTGCGATGCGAATGGCGCCTATGATCTCGCGAAGGTCCGCCGCCACCGGCTGACGCCTGGCGATGATGAGAATGGACTTGTCGTCGATCTCACGCTGCGCCTGATCGAGAATGGCGTCATCCTCGATCACCTTGCGCGCCAGCGAGGTGTCTGAATTCACCAGCGCCGCCACCGACTGATCGACCAGCCGTTCGGCATGGCCGCCCATCGCCGCGATCTTGCGCGTTAGATATTTCAGTTCGTCGTCGTAAGCGCGGACAATGTGATGTGACTGCATGGATGCATTTCCTCGAATGCCCCGTCAGGGAATCTTGATCCTGAATCCCAGTTCATACGCCACCTGCATGACGGAAAAAAGAATGCTTAGCCGGGAATGACTTCAGCACACAGCATTGTCCGGCTTTTGCGGGCGATGCTACGCAAGAACACTGATGAGACAGGCTGCCTGCCGCGAACGGACAAGCGCCGACACAGCGACGCTTGTCTTTCCAGCATCTATTTCATCAGTGCCGGCAACTCGTCGAGGAAACGCGCTCTAAGTTCCGGTCCCTTGGGCGAGCTTGCCCTCCCGGTGCCCACCTGCATACGCGCGAAAGTGATCCGGCGATTGTCCCGCTCCGCCCAACCAACGAACCAGCCAAGGGGACGGTTTCGGTCGGCCTTGCCATCCCTGCCGGGCAGCCAGCCGGTGCCGGTCTTGCCATGGACAACCCAGCCATTCCCTGTCTGGAACTGCGGGATGATGGCGGCGGTCATGGCATAGGCCTTGCCCGACATCGGAAGTTCCCGGGCGAGCATACGCCGTACGAAAGCGGCCTGCTCGTCGGGAGAAATCTTCAGCGACGACATAAGCCATGCATTGGTAAGGCCGTTGTTCTTTCCCGGATCGCCGGAAACATCCATGTTGCCGTACTGGAGCTTCGAAACGTAACGGGAAAAGCGCTCTTCGCCCAGGCGCCGCGTGATCTCGCGCGAGAACCAGAGAACGGAGTCCCTTTCCCATATCGTCGGATCGACCGTCTTCCGGTCGCGTTTGACCGCCTTGAATTCAGGCTTGTAGTCCCAATTCGGCGTGTGCGCATCCTCGAGGATATCCGCATCATAGCCGATCAGCGCCAGCGGTAGCTTGAAGGTCGAAAAAGGGTTGAACCGCTCGCCGCACGCCCCTTCCCGGTAAAGCGCCTTGCCGGACGCCGCATCGAGAATGACCGTGCATTCGGGAACCTTGCCCTTGGAAGCGGCGAAGGCCTGGGCGGGACTGAAAAGGCTCGCGATCGCGAGAAGCCTCAGCCAGCGTACCGTTCGAGACATTGTTGTCATTGGAGTATCCTCGTCCGCGCCCTGGCCGAGCACCACATATCACTCCGGCGGGAAATGAACGGTAAAGGCTGCACCCTCGCCCAGCTTCGAGCTGATCGACAGCCATGCCTTGTGACGGGTGAGGATGTGCTTGACGATGGCCAGACCGAGGCCGGTCCCCTTCTGCGCGCGGCTGGTTTCGGCATCTATGCGATAGAAGCGCTCGGTGACGCGCGGGATGTGCTCCTCAGGGATGCCGGGCCCGAAATCGCGAACCGTCACCGTCGTTTCACCTTCCGGATCGGCCTCCGGTCCCGCGACGGATACCACGACGCGCCCGCCCTTCTGGCCGTATTTGCAGGCATTTTCCACGAGGTTCTCGAATACCTGGATAAGCTCGTCACGGTCGCCGAACACCGCTGCCGCGGCGTCGGAGAAGTCGCGCTCGATGACGACCCCGGAATCGGCCGCGAGCGGCGCCAGCGAGGCGATAACGCTGTCCAGAACGTCCTTCAGCTCGACTTTTGCGCCGGTCCTGAAATAGGGCTTCATCTCCAGCCGCGACAGCGAGAGCAGGTCGTCGATCAGGCGGGCCATGCGCGCCGTCTGCGCCTGCATGATCTGCAGGAACTGCTCGCGCGCGGCGACATCGTCACGAGCGGGGCCGCGCAGCGTCTCGATGAAGCCCGAAACGGAGGCCAGCGGGGTGCGCAACTCGTGGCTGGCATTGGCGATGAAGTCGGCCCGCATGCGGTCGATGCGGCGCGCCTCGCTCTGGTCCTTGAAGACCATGACGTAAAGGCCGGTATTGCGCCCCACCGCCGAGGCCGTGACACGGTAGACGCGCTCGATCGGCACACGCTCGACATAGTCGGTCTCGCGCGCGGTTTCGCGGCCGAAAAGGACTGCCTGGATCGTCTCCTGCATCTCGGGCGCGCGGAATTTGAGCAACAGCAGGATGCCCGGCGACAGCGCGCCGAAGGCTGCTGACGCGGCAGCGTTGGCATGCACCACGGCACCCGCGCCATCGAACACGATCAACGGATCTGTGACGGCTGCGGCAAGATTTTCACTCGACAGGCCGGCGAGCCCGGCGCCATTGGCGACCTCGGCCGCCTCTACACGTCTCTGGTCGGCGGTGCGGCTCGGCGCCAGCGCGGCAACCACGAAGAGCGCCAGAACACCTGCCACCAGCCATGCGCCCGAGGGGGCGGTCAGATGCACGGCGATAGCCACCGCAAGTGCGGCCGCCAGCATCCAGCGGTTCTGGCGGAACCGATGGACCAAAAGCCTGAAAAGCCTGTCGCGCCCGCTGCCCTTTTCGCTCATGCGACGTCCCGACTCCAATTCTGGACCAGATGCCCTGCACCCAATAGCATGAGTTGCGAAACAGGAAAGGCTCCCCGGCATGGAAAGCGGCCCCGAAGCAACCGCTCGCATCGAACCACTCGCGCTCAGGGTGGACGGGCGCGAACGCGTGTTCGACATAGCAGACCCGAAACTGCCCGACTGGATCGACAAGAAGGCCCTCAAGTCGGGCGGTTACCCTTATGACGAAAAGATGCCACTGAAAGAATACCAGGAAATGCAGGAGCGCCTGCAGATCGAACTGGTGAAGTTGCTGGCCTGGATGCAGAAGACCGGCGAGCGCGTGATGGTGTTGTTCGAGGGCCGTGACGCCGCAGGCAAGGGCGGCACCATCAGCGTGTTGCGCTCCTATATGAACCCGCGCATCGCGCGCAACGTGGCGCTGACCAAGCCGACCGAAAGAGAGAGCGGACAATGGTATTACCAGCGCTATGTCGAGCATTTCCCGACCGCGGGCGAGTTCGTGACCTTCGACCGCTCCTGGTACAACCGCGCGGGCGTCGAGCCGGTGATGGGTTTTTGCACGCCCGAGCAGCACGAGCACTTTCTTGCCGAAACCCCGCGCTTCGAAAAGCAGATCGTTCGCGACGGCGTTCGCTTCTTCAAATTCTGGCTCGACATCGGTCAGGAAATGCAGCTCAAGCGCTTCCATGACCGCGTGCACAGCCCGCTCACCAACTGGAAGTTCTCGCCGATGGATGTCGCCGGCATGATACGCTGGGACGACTACACGAAAGCGCGCGACCAGATGGTCGAGCGCACCCATTCCGACCACGCGCCATGGACGATCGTACGTGCCAACGACAAGCGCCGCGCCCGGCTGGCGGTGATGCGGCATATTCTGCTCGAACTGCCCTATCCGGGACGCGATGCCGATGGCATCGGCGTGCCCGACAAGAAGATCGTCGGTAAGGGAACGAAATTCCTGAAGAAGATTTCCTGAATTTCACTTCGCCCTGAACGGTGCCGGGCTGCGATGCGGCGTCTTCTCCCAATGATGGGGACGCCGCCAAAATTGCCATATCGCACGCCAGGCAGCAGCGGAGATCATCAACCAGTAGACAGGCACGAACAGGATGATCTTCCAGAAGCCCCGGCGCTCACGCGAGCGCAGCGTGTACCAGCCGAGCAGCAGAAAGGAGATATAGCCGAAGGCAATGTTGGCCATGTCGAACGGCAACAGCACGGCGCGCCAGGCACCCAACGGCTGCCCTGCCCTTATGTCCACAAGCACATCGAGCAACATCACCGCCAGGAGCGGATGCATCATTGCCGAGACGATCAGCCCGGCAAAGAGCACCTGCGCCACCGCATAAGAGCCCCAGCCCACCTCTTCGGCAAGCCGCCCGGGATTGCGCATATGCACCAGCCACGTCTGCACCCATCCCTTGAACCATCTGGTCCTCTGAGGCAGCCAGGTGCCGAAATCTTCCGGCGCGTCCTCCAGCGTCGGACAATCGATCGTCTCGGCCCGATAGCCGCAGCGCGTCAGTCTCAGGCCAAGATCGGCATCTTCCGTCACATTGTACGGATCCCAGCCGCCGACAGCCTCCAGCGCTTCGCGCCGGAAATGGTTCGACGTACCACCCAAAGGCAGCATCAGCCCCCGGCGCGACAACCAGGGCAGCAGCCCGCGAAACAGCGTTGCATATTCGAAGAAGAACATGCGCGAGATGACAGACGCCTCGCGGTTGGCGATTTCCAACGGCGCCTGCACGCAGGCCAGTTCCGGGCCACGGTCGCGAAATCTTTGCCAGGCCTCGATCAACTGCGCCGGATGCGGACGATCCTCGGCATCATACAACACGATCAGGTCGCCGCGCGTGACAGGCAGCGCATAGGAGAGCGCCTTGGGCTTCGTGCGCAGCGCGTGCGGCGGCGTCTCGATCACCTCGATATGGGAAGGCAACGCGCAGGCGCGAATGGCAGCGAGCGTCGACCGGTCGTCGGCTTCACAGCAGAGCTTTATTTCCAGCTTGCTGCGCGGCCATTCGATACGCTCCAGTGCCGCCAGCAGACTCGGCACCATGACGGCTTCATCGTAAAGGGCAATGAGTACGGAATAGACCGGCATTTCGCGCCGTTCCGCCGGTGAAATGCGCGGCCGCAACGGTGGCGTGACGAAACGGGCAGCGACGAAGCGCAATGCGATGCAGGCAATAAAGCACAGCGAAAACAGGCCATGTGCCACCGCATATGCAATATCGCGCGCCAGAACCATCGCTATGACGAAGGCCGTGACCAGCACGCCCCACACCATGCCCTGCCACGCGGTGATGCCAATGCGCGCGGAGTATTCGGGATAGCGGTCGAACAGGTCGCGGACGGCGATGCGCATCAACGGTTGCTCGGCTCGCTTCAGCAACGCGGAACGCAACTCTCCGGTAGTCGTAACCCGCAACCTGCCACGCACACCCGGATTGCGCCTCAACAGAGCATGCAGCACGCCGATCCGGGTCCGCTCGGGGGCGACCAGATAGGCGATGCCGTCGGCTTCCTCGACCTTCACCAGCCTGCGGCCGTCATTCCGACGCAGGAGCATCAGACATTGCTCCTCGCGAATGATGAGCTTGTCAGGGTCGATCCTGCTCATGAAAGGCAGCCCGAGATCGTCCGCCAGCGCGCGGAAGAATGCCTCCTCGCTCACGGCTCCCGAGGCGAGAAGCTCGCTTTGGAAATCCGTGTCATTGACGTTCGCCTGCATGGCGATGCGCAGCGCGGCATCGGAAGGCAATCCCATGCGCTCGATCAGCGGGCGCCATTCGGCGTGACCGGAGAACGCCTGCGATGTCGGAGCGCCAGCGCGAACCGCGTCACGTGCGCCAGCGCGGCGTTGCTTCAGCTGCGGTAGCGGGGCCGCACGCCAGCCATGGGCGGAAACATCAATGAGAGCCATCGCGCCACCTCCGAAGCCGGTTGCCCGAAACCGCGTTGTGCAGCACGGGCAAACAACGTGGCCTTCGGACACCAGAGCTTCCCGTCGGCGCCGGGCAAAGCCCCACGCCGGCATACCTGGATGGCGTTTTCAAACAATCGCCCACGGCAACACCCCCTCAATGTTGCAGACCCCGTCGAATCGTAGGCATGCTTTTGCAACTGTTGCCACTTACTTAAAGTTGAATATTTTTCCCAGGTGGACAGCACCCCGGAACCGCGACGACAGGGTGGGAATCGCCATCGTTTGGCGCTATGAAAACAGGCAGGGTCAATCGCCCCCATCCTTTCGCGCAACCCAGAGAGGCCGGTGAAACTTCGTCCGCTATCCCTCGCCATCATGTGCGCCCTCGCCTTCTGCGGCAGCATGTCACGAGCCGAGGAACCGCGAGTGCCGATATTGTGGGACGCGAAGGAAAAGCTTGCCAGGCCCGACCTTGCGACACTCCCGCGGCTGCGTTTCCTGACCACCACGGATTTCCCGCCCTTCAATTTCCTCGATCGCGAAGGCAGGCTGTCGGGCCTGCATGTAGATCTGGCCCGCGCGATCTGCGCCGAACTGGAAATTGCCGACAAATGCCAGATCCAGGCATTGCCGTGGGGCGAACTCGACGGCTCGCTGCAAAAGGATGAAGGAGAAGCGATCATCGCGGGCATTGCGGTGACGCAGGAAGCGCGGACAAAATATGCCTTTTCTCGACCCTATCTACGGTTTCCGGCACGTTTCGTGATGCCGACGACATCGGCCTTGAACGAACCGCTCTATGGCAAACTGACCGGCAAACAGATCGGCGTGGTCGCCGGCTCGGCGCATGAGAGGATGCTGCGGGATTATTTTCCCAACGTGAAAGCCGCGACCTATGCCAGTCAGGGCATGATGCTCAACGACCTCAAGGCGGGCAAGATCGCCGGCATTTTCGGCGACGGCATGAAGCTCGGTTTCTGGCTTGCCGGCTCGGACGCGGCCGGCTGCTGCAGCTTTGCCGGCGGTCCCTATATGGCGCCCGAATATCTGGGCACCGGGCTCGCTATAGCAGTGAAGGTGAACAATCCCGCGCTGGCGAACGCACTCAACTATGCGTTGCATTCCATCTCCGTGAAGGGCACCTTCACGGAACTCTATCTGCGCTATTTTCCGGTGAGCTTTTACTAGGGCACGCGCCAGGACATCAGGTGAGCATGCGATGGCGAGCCTTGGTCGTGCGCTCGATCGCCGTGACGATCAGCGGATCAAGCCCCAGATGGCGACGCAGCAATTGCAGAACGCGCACCTCCTCCAGCCGCATTTCGAGGTCGACCGTCGCCACCTCCAGCGCAGCCGCGTAAGCCGTGTCGTGGAGCCGGGGCGCAATGGCCTTGGCGGCAATCGCCATGATGCCTTCAAGCCCCTTCGGCTCATGCAGCAGTTTCTGGCAATCCTGCGCCACGCTGATCAGCCTGTTCTCGTCAAAATCCTCGAATACCGGCCAAGTGCGCACCACGTCGCCGATGCGCGCCAGTTCCACATCCGTCATGTCGCTGTCGGAAGCGGAGGTGACCACCATGAGATAGATGATGGCTTCATGAGCAGTGGGGGTCTTCATTCTTGCGAAAAATCCTCGTTGCGGGCGGGTCGAAGGTAGGAAGCCACCCGGCCCGCCGCAAGGAAAAACCGCGCAGATCGTTGACGCCTTCTCCCCGCACGCTTACAGACCTGTGATGACCTCCCTCGCCAGCGCCGCTGGCCGGCAGGCAGAATGACGAAACCCTCCACACACACGCTGCGCCGGCTGACAATGCCGGCAAACGATGCAGGAACAGCGACATGACGGGATCAAACATGATCGATCTCAACCCCGAAATCCTCGCGGCGGCCGCCGAAAGCAAAGCCTGGCCGTTCGAGGAGGCGCGTAAGATCATCGCGCGCTACAAAGGTCGCGAGTTCCCCAAAACGGTTCTGTTCGAAACCGGCTACGGCCCTTCGGGCCTGCCGCATATCGGCACGTTCGGCGAAGTGGCGCGCACGACCATGGTGCGCCACGCCTTCCGCGTGCTGACCCAAAACAAGGTAGCCACCAAGCTCATCTGCTTTTCCGACGACATGGACGGAATGCGCAAGATTCCCGACAGCGTACCGGACCGTGCCGCGCTCGAACCCTACCTGCACATTCCGCTTTCGGCGGTGCCGAACCCATTCGGCGGCGATTATGAAAGCTTTGCGGACCACAATAATGCGATGTTGTGCCGCTTCCTCGACACTTTCGGCTTCGACTACGAGTTTGCCAGCGCAACGCAATACTACAAGTCCGGCCGCTTCGATGAGATGCTGCTGCGTGCGGCCGAATGCTACGACAAGATCATGGCGGTGATGCTGCCGACACTGGGCGAGGAACGACAGGCGACCTACAGCCCCTTCCTGCCGATCTCGCCGAAATCCGGCCGTGTGCTCTACGTGCCCATGAAGCATGTCGATGCCAAGGCCGGCACCATCACTTTCGACGACGAGGACGGAACCGAAACCACGCTTTCGGTCAAGGGCGGCAATGTGAAGCTGCAGTGGAAGCCGGACTTCGGCATGCGCTGGGCTGCCCTCGGCATCGATTTCGAGATGTTCGGCAAGGATCACCAGACCAATGCCTCCATCTACGACCGCATCTGCAATATTCTCGGCGGGCGGGCGCCGGAGCATTTCGTCTACGAGCTGTTCCTGGACGAGAACGGCCAGAAAATCTCCAAGTCGAAGGGCAATGGCCTGACCATCGACGAATGGCTGACCTATGCGCCGACCGAAAGCCTGGGGCTCTATATGTTCCAGCGGCCGCGACAGGCCAAGAAGCTCTATTTCGACGTCATCCCCAAGGCGGTGGATGAGTACTACGCCTTCCTTGCGGCCTATCCGAAGCAGGACTGGAAGAACCGCCTCGGCAACCCGGTCTGGCACATGCATGACGGCAACCCACCGGCCATCGACCTGCCGGTGCCATTCTCGCTTCTGCTCAATCTGGTCAGCGCGTCCAACGCGCAGAACAAGGATGTATTGTGGGGTTTCATCTCGCGCTATGCGCCGGGTGTCACCCCCGCCTCGCATCCCGAACTGGACAAGCTGGCGGACTACGCGATCCGCTACTTCGACGACTTCGTGAAGCCGACCAAATCCTACCGCGCGCCCGATGACGTCGAGCGCGACGCGCTGGCGCAGCTTTCCGATGCGTTGGCTGCGTTGCCGGAAGGCGCCGACGGCGAGGCGGTGCAGAATGCCGCGCTCAACGTCGCGCGCCAGATCGAACGCTATCAGGACCACGCCAAGAAGAGCCCCGAAGGTGGCCCGGGCGTGTCCGTGGCTTTCTTCCAGATGATCTATCAGGTCCTTATCGGGCAGGAACGCGGGCCGCGCTTCGGTTCCTTCGTCGCGCTCTACGGCATCGCCGAAACGCGCGAACTCATTCAGAAGGCCCTGAAAGGTCAGCTGGCGGCGTAGCCGTAATATCGGGCGCCGGCAGGGGTTCGGGCAGGTTGGCGGCTTCCGGCGAAACCAGGGTTTCGGGCATGAGAGCCGGCGGCTTGCCGAACACGCCGCGCTTTGCATCCTGCGCCTGCTTGCCGAGCCCGGCATAGGGGCCTGCCGTTTCAGCGCGGGCCCAGCCGTTTTCCACCAACCACTTGCCGGCATCGTCCGTCCCGATATGGCAGTGCGTCGAGATCGCGCGGCTCGACGGCTCGGTCGGCACCTCGCAGGTCACCGCCCGGTCGCGCAGCCAGGCACGGAATTCAGTGCGCGCACGCACGCCACACGGCCACGCCTTGCCCTCGAAATCGCATTTGGCTTCCGGCTCGAGCGGAATGACGCCGGCTATGACCAGCCGATAGCCCATCGCATCGATGGTACCGGCATCGACCGCAACCGGTCGATAGAGGGTCTTCTTCTTGTATTGCATGGCGGTGGCGTTGGACCCGCTGCTTGTTGCCGCGGGGGCGTCAGGCGCTACGGCCTGCTGTGTGGCCGCCTGCGCGAGCGTTTTCCCGCTTGCGCCGACCCGTTCGTTGGGATGATGTGTTCCGGCAAGCGCATCGACAACGGCATCGGCAGCCGTATCCAGCGGGCCGGGCTCCTTCTGTTCGAAGCTGCCGAAGACGGCCTCGTCCTCCCCCGGTGTCGACGATGCCGCCTGGTCGGAACTCACCGCCTGGCCGCCCGCCATGATGGCAATGCCAAGACCCGCGATGAAAACGACGGAACCGAGAAAGATACCAGGACGCATCGCCCGTTCCTTTCGATATGTTATTGGCTCGCCCAGACGATGCGCGCCAGCCACTCCACTTCTTCAATACCGAGATTGCGGTTCGGATGCTCGGGGTTGAGCGAAACCAGTTCGATTGCATTCGACGACCGGCGCGCCAGAACCTTGGCCATCACCTCGCCCGAGCGCGTCTTGACCACCACGCGGTCGCCCTTGTGAACGGTTGCGTCCGGCTCCACGATCAGCACGTCGCCGTCGCGATAGAGCGGCAACATGGAATCGCCCTGCACCTGCAGCGCATAGGAACTGCCCGAGGTCCGCACGGGCGCATCGATGATGTCCCAGCCATGGCCTGCGGGGAAACCGGCATCGTCGAAGAAACCGCCAGCACCCGCCTGCGCAAACCCGATAAGCGGCACGGAGGAGGCCTGCACAGGAAGGCCTTCGCTCTTCACGCGCGGTTCAATCAGACCCAGGAATTCCTCCAGCGAGGAATTCGTCGCCTCGATGATCTTGGCCAGCGATTCCGTAGACGGCCAGCGCGGGCGGCCGTCCGGCGAAGCCCGCTTCGACTTGTTGAAGGCGGTGGAATCTAGTCCCGCCCGCTTCGCCAAGCCGGAGGCCGAAAGCGAATAGCGCTCGGCTAACGCATCGATAGCGGCCCAAACCCGTTCATGCGAGAGCATAGTCATGGTCCTGTGTCGTGAAACAGGAAAAAATACCTTTCCTTTTATCTACCGCCCGGCATAGGGCTTGTCCAGAGTCGCGCTGTTTCCATTGCGCCAAGCGCCCTCTTTCCTCCTTTGGTGATGGCCGGCGGCACGTTCACATCGCCTCCAGCATCGCCTTGAGGCCGGTCCTCATGTCCTCGACGTTCATCACCGGCATCATATCCATCGTCGCGTTGAAGCCCATGAAAAGCGGCTCGGCGATTGCAGGCATCGCCGTCGTATCCTTCAGGTCGAAGACGATGAAGGCGGTTCGATTGCCGCTTTCGAGCGTGAAATAGGCCGCTTCCGGCTGAAGCTGGCCAAGCAGCTTCTCGATGATCTTGGGGAGACTGCCATCCTTGATGGCGCGATTGCCTTCGGCAACCGGGATCGAGACTTTCAGCAACATACGCATTGTCAATCCTTTCAGGCCTGACATACGCAATCACCGGACCAATCTAGCACTTCGACGCCCCTGGTGAAAGCAATGTGGCGCCGGCAGTATCGATCATTTGACCGTGCGGATCGGCGCCACATATCCATAACCTTGGCCGCCAACCGGTTCGAGACAGCTATGTATGCCGTGACCATTCTGCTTGTGATGGTGATCCTGCCGATCGGGTCGATCCTGTCGGAATATGCCAGTCTGGAGAGTACCGCTGCGCTGCTACCGCTCGTGGGCCGGTGGTTCGTGTTCTGGATGGTCGGCATCAGGCTTCTGCTGGCGGGGCTCAACCAGTTCTTCAAGCCCGGCTTCACCTCCAGGCAGATATTCGGCATCGAAAACAACGATGCGCTGCCCTTCGTACGCGAGCTTGGCGTGGCGAATTTTTCGACAGGCGTCGTCGGCGCGCTGTCGCTTGCCGCGCCGAGCTTCGTGATGCCGATGGCAATCGCGGGCACGCTCTTTTATGGCATAGCGGGTGTTCGCCATGCCACGGACACCGACCGGAACATCAAGCAGAACGTCGCGATGATCAGCGACCTGTTCGCCTGCGCGGTGCTGGCGGGGTTCATCGTGCTGACGCTGTGGATGCGCCTGTTTTAAGGGGACTAACCACCTTGCTTTGCCAAAACACGCAGACCCGCATGGGAAGCCATGAAAATGCGTTCGGCTTCCGTCGGCGGGCGCGGCGTGGCACAGCGGCCGAGCGCGGTGAGCACCTCGTCGAACTCCATGAAGCGGCGATTGCGGCGGTCATAGATGCCGGCTGTGGTCAGGATCAACGCTGCCGTCTCGCCCGTGTCGAGCACGAATTTGTGTCGGCCGACGATCTGCGTGCCTTCCCACGTCTCGACGGTAGAGACGACATCGAATTTGCGCCATAGCCGGATTTCGCGCACGAAGACGGTCTGCAACCCGCCGAGCATCGGCGCCCAGCCCTTCTCGCGCGCCCTGGCAATCAGCCCGGCACGGAAGAAGATATCGATGCGGCCGACATCGGCCAGCATCATGTAGCGCGCATTGTTGAGGTGCCAGTTGAAATCGATGTCGGTGGGCAGGCAGCGGAAGCTCAACCGGCTTTCGTCGCCCATGCGATAGTCGCCGCGACGGCCGGTTGTGAGTGCCATCCTGGCAAGACGTGCCCAGACATACATTTCAATTCACCTGTGTGATGCCGCCATGTGTCCCGAATCAGGGAAGCGACGATTTATGCAGCAAGCCGACGAGGTCGAAATCTCGCCCGGCCTGCGATCTATCTGTCTCAGGAGGAGTGAGCAACCCGCCTCAGGCTGCCTTCCTGGCCTCGTCCTTCGGATAGGGGTTGAAGCGCTGGTAGAAGGTCTCGCCCTTCTCGGCCATGTCGTGGAGCAGCCTGGGGGCCTTGAACTCCGCGCCATATTTCTTCTGCAACGCCTTGGCGAGCTTGACGAATTCTTTCGCGCCGACGCCGTCGATGTAGGAAAGTGTACCCCCCGTATAGGGCGCGAAGCCGAAGGCCAGGATCGAGCCGACATCGGCCTCGCGCGGGTCGGTGACGATGCCCTCTTCCATCACGCGCGCGGCCTCGAGCGCGATGACGACGAGGAAGCGCTGCTTCAATTCTTCGTAGTCGATCTTGTCGGGGTTCTGCTGCTTGTAGAGGTCCTTCAGGCCCGGCCAGAGGTGCTTCCTCGCGGGCTTTTCAGGGTAGTCATAAAAACCCTTGCCGTTCTTGCGGCCGAAGCGGCCATGCTTGTCGACCATCGTGTCGATGAGCTTCATCTGCTCGGGATCGACCGCCTTTTCGCCAAGATCGCGAATGGTCTGCTTCATGATCTTCTGGGCAAGGTCAATGGCCGTCTCGTCGGCAAGCACCAGCGGGCCGACCGGCATGCCCGCCGCGCGCGCGGCGTTCTCGATCATCGGGGCAGGCACACCCTCGATCAGCATCTTGAAGGCTTCCGACATGTAGCGCAGCACGCAGCGGTTGACGTAGAAGCCGCGCGTGTCATTGACCACGATAGGCGTCTTCCTGATGGCGCGGACATAGTCGATCGCCATGGCAAGGGCCTTCTCGCCGGTCTTCTTGCCGAGGATGATTTCCACCAACATCATCTTGTCGACCGGCGAGAAGAAGTGGATGCCAACGAAATTCTTCGGCCGCGCCGAGTTCCTGGCAAGCGAGGTGATCGGGATGGTCGATGTGTTGGAGGCAAAGATCGCCGACGACTTCAGCACCGCCTCGGCCTTCCCGGTGGCCGTCTTCTTGACCTCGGAATCCTCGAACACCGCCTCGATGACGAGGTCGCAGCCATCCAGCGCGGCGTAGTCGTCGCTCGGCGTGATAAGCGAGAGCAGTTTTTCCTTCTCCTCCGGCTTGGCGCGGCCCTTCTTGACCAGACCGTCCATCAGGTCGGCGGAGTGCACCTTGCCCTTCTCGGCCGCGGGCACGTCGCGGTCGATGAGCACGACCGGGATACCAGCCCTGGCGGTGACATAGGCAATGCCCGCGCCCATAAAGCCGGCGCCGATAACGCCGATCT
>Ga0180215_1003352_pt1 | contig 15161 bp, 9 predicted proteins | sample eDN3rd37CBELigBY_FD_128871 | JGI IMG/M metagenome (GOLD analysis project Ga0180215, IMG submission 128871) | Enriched backyard soil microbial communities from Emeryville, California, USA - eDNA 3rd pass 37_C BE-Lig BY (version 2) (version 2) | ecosystem: Environmental > Terrestrial > Soil >...
CCATCGATACAAAGAATCGCTATTACACGGTAAATAATTTAGGGGTTGGCAAGTGGTACATTTTTAATTGCCATTTGCTACATTTCTTACTTGCCAAAAACAGTGGTAAAGAGTGATGTACTGCTCTCTAACCTTATCATTTTTTGAGTATCAGCAATTACTTTTGTACCTGACACTACACCAGCGGTAATTATATAGAGTAGCTCATTCCAAGACCTAATAACTGGAGCTGCTGCTGGAGCCCCTCCACCACCAACACTTCCCATTTCGGCTACTTTAGTACCACTCGGATCCCAATACCTCAACGGATTATTATGCACATACGTGTACCTGTTGAGCGTCAGCGGATTATCCACTTGCCCCTTATACGTATCCTCCGAAATAAACCGTCCACCACTCGGATCATAATCAGAAAGCGAAGATAACAAAAAAACAGGTCAATCATGGTGGTATCTGACCATAATCGACCTGTTCAACGTAACCGAATACCGTTATTTAGGGTATAAAATTCATGCACTTGCAGGTGCGTACATTTATATCAGTGGAGTATTATACGGGGGCAATGAGGGTTAAGTTCTTTCGGGATTGCCGCCCGATTCATTCGGCACTGGGTGGGGTAAAAGAAAGACCTTAAGGTCTGTTCATCCCTAAGGTCTAGTGTTTAATACCAAGAATTAATCTCCACAGAGTTCCAATATATCCACAAATAATGCATCCTTTAAGATAAGTCTCCTATTCACTGGGTCAATATTGCTTAATTTGTCCCATTCATAGACTGTGTCAAACATATCATATTCATCGGATAACTCTTGATATCCATTATTTCTCATTATTTCATTGACGTATTCCTCTAATTCAATAAAAGAAAAAGAATTAGCAGGACCTACGAGATTAAGAACACCATCTAATGATGAGTGGTTTATTTTATGCAAGAGTACATAATGATAAACTGGAATTATTTTGGAAATAGTCATTTGAATCTCCTGAACTAGAGAAAAACCACCCTCTCCACTTAACTCTTCCAAGGTCAGATACACATGAACTGAAGGATTAAACCCATCTTGTATTTTAACTTGGGTGTTCTTTATATTGAATAATTCGTTTGGAAGAACTAGTGCCTTCCTACACTCACCAATGTACCAATTATCTAAATCTCTTTTTAAGTATAGTTTTTCCAATATCTCTCTATACTGAGGATATTGCTCCAGAAACCTTGTACCATGAATCATATCAACCCTCCCATCTTCTATTACTTTTACCGTCACCAGTTTTCTCCCCTGTAACAGGGTCAATTTCTCTTAGATGATTTTTCTTCTTCTTATCCCAAACTTCTAACCTTCCATGTTGACTATCCCACTTATACCAATTGTTACCGTCAAACCATGTTTTTCTTTTGTTATCCGTACCTTTATAAACTAAGCCACTGTCTTTCATCCAATCAGTATCTTCCTTTAATATGCTATAAGTTGAATTGTCCCCTTTTTGAATTTTGTGGTAGTCATTGTAGCACTTTGTATTATGCACCCAAATCCCAATATCCGTTACATAATACGTATGGAAGTCAGCAACCGTAAAGTTATAAACCGTTAATGGCTTATCCAGTTTAACAAACTCTACCTTATCAATCGTCAGGTTGCTTCCGTCAGCCTTTTGGAGTTTGTCGCCCACTTGTAGCTCATCTGCGAAGACCCACCCTTTGCCTTCTACCCAGAACGGATGATTGTCAGTCGTCTCGATGACTTGCTCCCCAACATGCAGTTTAATTATATCATCACGTTGGTTGCGGTAAAGATTCGTGACTTCCTTGTAAGCCAATTCTCCGTTAGGGTTATTCTCATCCTTGGCGAGAACCTTATCTCCGACTTCAATGTCTTCGATATTTTTCTCCCCTTCGTCTGTCAACACTTTAGTTCCGCTTGTAAAACAATTACAACCTTTTTTGATAATATTTGGAGCTTTCCCTGCTGACTTTAACGGCTTTATCCTTCCTATTACAAGTTCGCCACCAGCCCAGGCTAATGCCGAAACATCATCTGTAGTCCACTCACCATCTGTGAGAACCTGGTAGTTTTCCGCACCAATTTGTTCTTGTGTAAACAGCTCGACACCTTTTGGAAGATCCCTTTTTGTGACTTCCCAACTACGATTCCATGCCTCAGGATCAGTAAACTTCTCCCATCCTTTTCGGAGATCCTCCCAAGCATCATGCCCACTCGGATCCCAATACCTTAACGGATTGTTATGAACGTAAGTGTAACGGTTCAACGATAACGGATTATCCACTTGCCCCTTGTACGTATCCTCCGAGATAAACCGCCCGACACTCGGATCATAATACCGCGCGCGCAAGTAGATCATCCCGGACTCCGCGTCAAACACCTCTCCCGCGTAGCGGAACGGGTTGCTCATCTCTTCCTGAATCAGCGCGTCTTGTCGCGGATTGCCCCAGATATCGTACTCATAGCTGTTGCGTACATACCCACTGTTGGCATCGACGAGTTTGGTGACATCTCCATGACTGTTGGTCAAATAGTACCCAGATTGATTGGTCTGGTTGTCCTTGCGCAAAATCAATCCGTTGCCAAAGATGTTCTGTGCCTGTATTCGACCACTACCGTCCAGTTCCTCCACCACTTGTCCATTTAGATAGACATACTGGGTTGTTTGGCTTTCACTTGATTTGGCAGATCGCAATCCGTTGGGATAGTAGCTGTAGGACGTCTTCTCGTCTCCCTGCTTGACTTGAGTCAGACGGTTCAACGCATCGTACTCATATTCCCTGCCCGCTGTCGGCATTGGGAAGCTGCCGAATGTAACGGTTTTCCGGTTGCCCAGGTCATCGTATTCATAGGTCTCCGCATCGCTTGCGTAAGGACTGGATACCTCTGTGATTCGGTCGATTTTATCGTACCGGAAGCTCCATGTCCCTTCTGGGCGACGGCTTTCTACCACATTGCCGTACCCATCGTACTGATTGCTTTCTGACCAGCCATCGCTGTGCTCCGTCTTGACGATCTCACCGAAGGAGTTCATGCGCTTCTCCATGCTGACACCGTTCGGATAGGTGACGGCTGCCGTATCTCCGGAGCGTTTGGTCACATAGTCGTAGAGAACACTTCCCCCAACCAGGCTGCCCTTTACTTCCTTCAATCGTCCCAGATCATCGTACTGATACTCCACGCGTTCGCCATTGGAGTAGGTTAGCGCGTCCACAAGGTTGTCGAGATCGTCGATTTGGTAGGGATTAATCGTTCTTCCTGCCTGGTACTGGATCTTGTAGGTTTTGCCCATTGTGGTGAATGCGCGCATCCGACGGAATGGGTCGTAATCGTAGGTTACACTTTGACCATCGCTATTGGATTCCAGCGTGAGCAAGCCAGAGCGGGCATTGTATTCATTTCGATCACTATACAGTTGTTTTCCGGAGCGATCGTAGATTTTTCTCGACTTCTGCTCGTAAAAAGGAGTGTAGTCATACTGATAGCGATTGCCTGTTTTGTCCGTGTAAACTTTGAGATTGCCCGTTGAATCATATGCAAAGGTTTCTTTCTTCTTGTCCAGTGGATTCTCTTCGGAGAGCTTCCACGACAGGGCGTTATACGAGTTACGGGCTGTTGTCAGGTCGTTCTGAATCACTTCGACCAGATTGCCCAGGGAATCATAGCGATAGGAATATTCATTGCGCTCAGGATCCTTGAGATAGACGAGCCCGCCACGCAGGTCGTACCCATATTCCCAGCGTCGGCTGCCGCCATTTTGAACATCTCGTATTCTTTTCTCGGTGACAAATCCCCACTTGTCGTACTCCAGTTCGGTACTTCTGCTCTTGGAGCGATCTCCTGCTTCCTCTGTCACAGACTGGAGACGGCCATATGGATCGTAGAAGTTGTTAACTTCCAAACCATTCGGGCTGACAATCCGCTCTCCTTTGGCAGGGAGGAAGCTGTCCCCATCTTGCAAGGCATTGGCCACATAATAATAGGTTATTCGGCCTTCTGCGTCTTTCACACTCTTGAGAGAGCCGTCCTGATTATACTTATAGGTCGTTTCACGTTCCGGACGGGCATGCGGGTAGCTGCCTTTGAGAAGCCTGCCGTCTACGTCATATTGATTGTACAAAATGGGACGCATTTCATTGCCGGCTACCTGAAGCTGGTATTCCACATCTCCAAACGGCGTGAATACAGTGATATCCTCAACACCGTCTGGGGCAATCTTGCGTATGGCTCGTCTGCTGTCATCATAGTCGTAATAGATGGAGCGGGATGCTGAACCGTTCGCAAATGTTTCCGATTTGATTCGGTTCAGGATGTCATACGTATAGTGGACCGTGCTTTCATCTGGATATGTTTGTTTCACAAGTCGATCAAGCGGGTCGTGCTCGTAGCGAATTCTAAGGGTTTTGCTTTCTCCAGCTGCAATCTCGACAGGCATCTTAACTTCCTTGATATGCAGCCCGTAATCATCGTAGGAAACTTCCTGCTCGATCTCTTTTTTCTCAGCACCATAACTGGTTGTCGTTACAGATTCCAGTTCTAATCCGGCTCTGTCATACTCGTAGGTCGTAATGATTCTGTCCCGATCTGTAGCATGGGGATAATCATATTCCACTACATGTCTGGTGACCAGATCGCGTCGATTATACTCGAATGATTCTTCATGGGAGTACGAAGAGTCACGCTTTTTCATGGAGATCAGGGGGCGATTTTCCCGTCTGTCCGTATTGTATACCCAGGTCGTCGTAGCGCCCAACGGATCGCGTTCGTATACTTTGTCTCCATAGTCGTTGTACTGGTATTCTGTCTCAACCGAATACTGACTTAGCAACGATTTCAGTTGATCTCTCCGATTCGGATCTGGTTGCAGCAAGTAATCATAAACCAGCTTCTCTTCTTTACTCAAGCTGCCCTCTGGCATGACAAAAGAATAAGCAAAAGAAGGCTTCGTCATTCCAGGCAAATAAGCGTAGCTGATATAGCTGTCCTTGACGTGCTGATATCGATTGCCATTTGCGTACTCACTCATGGTTGATCCCGGATCTACAATCGATGTCATTTTTACACGCTGCAGGACGATCTTGTCCCTTTTGTTTACTGCGAAAGTCTTCTCGATGAGAGGGCCCAGGAATTGATTAGAACTTGTGGAGGTGCGTGGCGGAATTTCTCGCGATACGATGATGCCTCCGTCCCGCTTGTCCGTGCCAGCCAATCTCTTCATATGTTCTTTCGCAACAGGCCACATTTCCGAGCTAACCATCTCATACGTTTTCACAAAATATTTCGTTGATTGCGGACTTGATACATAGTCCACAGGATTACGACTAAATTCCTGATAGGAGTATCTGACCGAAGTTACTGGATGATAGGTGATATACGATAACGCATGTTCATCCAGATAGAGACGGACAACTCCCCTGTTGAATGGATTGTCATAGGGCTCGGTGATCGGGCTAAGCTCGTCTCGATTTAGATTGAAATAGGTGCTGTAGGTGTAATCCATTTTCAGGCCTTGCAACGGATATTCGACCCGTTTCAGCAATAGATAAATGAGAGGTTTGCGCTCCTCATTATCTTTGTCGATGTAGTCCTGCGATTCCAGCTGTTTATAGTCCAAAGCAATCGGACCATTTTCGTACGCCTTGGACAGCTTGTATTCCTTCAGGAGGTTGTATTCGGCATACCCCGTTATCTCCGGATTATTGTACACATACTTCGCCAAAACTTTGGGCTGTGTGCCTTCTGATCTATTAACTGGGACTTTCCTTACTTCATCGAGCGTGTAGTACTCATACGTTGCATATGGAGCCACAATTTTTTGCCCTGTCTTCTTTTTCACATCATATTCGATATGGCTCAACAGTTGCGACTTGGATTCATCTGCGTATACTTTAATTCTTTGAATCACTTCATCGCGCTCGATTACGATAAAACGCCCGACACTGTCGATGATCTCAATCGGTTGATCAACACTGGTACGATAGCGATATTCGATTTGATCGCCCTGTCGATTGGATTTGATGACCCTGTTGTAGCCATCCTCTTTCGAAAATTCATAGGTGATCCCGTCACGAATCAGGACAACATTCGATTGGCGGCCTTCTCCTCTGATGACGAGATTGCTGTAGGAATGATTCTCCCAATATCCGTTGACCCGCTCCAAAACGGTTCCGTCATCCAATTGAAAGGTATGTCTGACTTGATCCTCACGATAAGTGGTTTTGTAGCTTCTCTCCATTGCTGTATCTACGATATCGTCTATCGCACGTCCACTTGTATATTCATGGCTCGGAATATTTAAGGTCCATCCTGTTGCGACCGGAAAGTGATCAGCCAATGGACGATTATAGGAGCGGTTGCTCTCATTCCTGACCCCAGGTCTGGTTATTTTACTGTCCAGAGAATGATACCGCCGCTGAATCACTAGATCGAGGCCATGCTTTCCTTCCAGCTCCAGATCTGTCTCCACGAGATTGGCAGCCCTGTACTTCTCATCTACCGGGAGATCTGTATTGCTCCGCACATAATTGAAACTCATGTTTTTCTCTTTATATTGAAGATCATCTTCTGGAACGAGAAAAAGGTTGTCCGCTATATCTGCTGACAGACTGACAGGATCCAAAGCAAGAGATGCTGCCTTTACCTTGCCGTTCCCTTTTCCGTTGCCGTTGCCGTTGCCATTTCCGTTACCGTTACCATTACCGTTACCATTGCCATTGCCATTGCCGTTACCATTCCCGTTTCCGTTGCCATTACCGTTGCCGTTACCATTGCCATTGCCCCCACCATTGTGGTTGCCGCAATCATGCCCATTGTAGTTACCATTTGGGCATCCACACGGGGGACCATTACCGTTGCCGTTCCCTTTTCCATTGCCATTTCCTTTGCCGCAGCCTTCGCCCCCACCTTGTCCCGGTGGATTTCCTCCTTGTCCCGGTGGATTTGGATTTCCTCCCTGTCCCGGTTTGTCTCCAGAACCTGGATTTCCTCCCTGACCTGGTGGGTGCCCTGGATCTGGATTTCCGCTATCTTCTCTCTTTTTCCACCGCTTGTGTGTATAGCCTGATACAGGCGCATACTTGATCAGGTGATTGTACTGGTTGATCGGCATGTTGTCTATTTCCATCATGACATCAACGTCTGTCCAATCGTATATTTCATTGACCTCATCTACCGACAGAAACACCTGCAGGTCTGTGTAAAAATAGGCAGCTATTTGCAAGGTTCTTCTGTCGTACAGCTCATTGATTTTGACGGCATTATGAGTGGGAAGCTGTGTCCACTTCATGGTCAGGATATCTTCCTCGGTGTATACAGGCTGAACCGAAGTATCGGTCTCTTCACTCACATCCGGGATATCCAAAATGGCCGGGTAGTTATCGAAAACCCATTCACTGGTGCTCCTCGGCTTTACAATCTCCTCTTGAAAAGAGGTCTCGTCAGCTTCTGTCGTCTGGTCTGTCTCCAAAACTTCTTCCTCGGCAAAAGCTGTATTCATCGGAAGCAATGATATCAATAGACAGGCAGTCAAAAAAATGTGTATGGCTTTTTTCCCAAAACCTTTCATGATTTCCCCTATCTTTCTCTATTTTGTATATCAAACACTTGTCCGTCCCATTGCGAATCGGAAGAATACGTAGTCTTGGTGACATTCCCATTTTTGTCATACTTGTATTCCCAGGATTGCTCTCTGCTGTCGATCACTTTCTGCAGCAAACTTCCATCGTATTCATATTGGATCGAAGGCGGCAATGTCTCGACGACAACTTCTGTGGGCTTGCTTTTCACGCTGCCATTTTCAGCGACGATCGTGAAGACATAGGTTTGTTGCTGGTGCAAGCCCGTTACCTTCACATCTTCATCCTGTAGCGTTTGGAAGCTGCCATTATAGATAATGGTGTAAGTCTTCGCCGCTTTTACTGGCTTCCATTTCAAATAAGCACTTACTGATGTAACCGAGTCTACTCGAACATCTGGAGGATCGAGCTTATCGGGAAGGGTGTAAAAGAAGACTACGCTGGATTTTCCATCCCTTTCGTTCATATCAACTGCTCTCAGATGCAGTTCATAGGGCGAATATGGTTCTAAACCTTTCAGTTCGTAGGACGTAACCTTGCCCAGTTCGATTTTCTCTTCGCCATTGATCCATAGTTCATAGCCAATTGCATTGGAGACTCGATCCCACTCCAGGTAGGCACCTGTTTGCATAGGTTCCACAGTAAAGTTTTCTGGTGCTGGAAGATTTCCCTTGGGGTCTGGTGGATCAGGAAAATCCACAATCTCCTCATCGTCTTCTTCTGAAGTTTCCCTGGTAGGTGTATGAAAGATCACTACTGCAAGTTCATGAGAATACTCTCCTCCCCTGACATTCAATAACACACCGTACAGCTTCCCTGGTTCCAGGTCATGAAAGGTATAATGGGTTTCTTCCAGTTCCACAGGATCTGCCCAATCATACAGGTCTATCAGAGTGAGCTCATAATGGGAAGTACCCTCTAGCTCACTCCAGTTCCAAGATATTCGAGTAGGGGCGGCTTGAATGGATATGTCTTCCATAACCTCGGGCAATATGACTCCAGCCATCATCTCTTCGCTTTCCTCATCACGTCCGACTGCCTGGAAATAAAAAGCGTATCCTTCTCCCGGTATCAGGTTGTCAATCGTCATTTCAGTCTCTTCCGTCTCTTCGATGGCGATTGTTTCTACCTCGTCAAAATCAACGCGAATTCGATACCTCTCAGCGCCTTCCACTTCACTCCACTTAAGCTGAACAGAAGTAGGAGTCACGTTTGTCACGATGAACTTCGATGGCAATCCGAGCGAATCTGCTGCAGCAAACATCTGCTGTGTTTCCAGGGATGCGCTTCTCGTCTTCTTTTGACTCCCTTTTCTTTTCCCCGTTTTCTTGACCGGCAGCTTTTTCTTTTTAGTCACCTCGCCGGATTCTTCCTCAACAGTCATAAATGAAAACTGTTTTCCATCCGATAGAATCAGCACAACTTTTTCTTTTTTGTTCATAATTTTGGCTTGGACTCGTCCCTCATACGTGCCGAGGAAAGACTGGTACTGCTCTTCCTTTTTGCCTTTGTTCCCTTTTTCTTTCACAAAATACAGCTCTTCTGTCTCTTCGTGTTGAACAAGCGAGTAGGTTGCCTGTTTCTCTGAAACCCGAGTGATCGTTTTCCACTCTTTGACATCCTCTTTCTTTTCCTTTGCCTGAGCAGCCTGTCCGACTAGCAAAAGGGAAATGATCAATAAAAAAATAAGTCCTCTTCTCAATGTTTTTCCTCCCGATCAAACGTAAATATGAGGTCTTGCAGGCACGATTGTTTTGAAATCACCCCCTTTCAAGTACAAAAAAAAAAAAAAGCTATTTCCACATAGGAAAATAGCCGTATACCAAAACGGAAACGATACTTGGTAACTCAGCCATCTTAGTTCATGGAACCTTAGACCTGTAGCTTTGCGCCCACATCTTTCAATGTGTTTGCCCTTTTCAAGTTTTGTCACTGATTCATTTGATCTATTTTTGTCAATTGTTAAAAATTATAAATTTATACTATACTAATGTCAAAGTTTTATTTCTACAAAATTCGACATATTTAAAAGAGTATGGTGGTAATGATGATCTATCTGTTTGTACGAAGCGCCAACAATCGTTTTAGGTTGTTATCAATAAAGGTATTATCGGCAGTGTTGATTCCGCGACCGGCAAAATGGCCCCAGATCGACTCGATAGGAGTAAGAACAGCATTAGGTATAAGCTTAGCCTCGTAGTTGTTATCGTCCGCCGTACAGAATAGATCCGTGCTCCCTGGCATGACGCAGGCAAGTGCTTTAATGCTTTTGAGTGCCTCATCGAAATCTCCTTTATAGGCGGGGTTTGCACTAATATCTGCATTTTGGCCTGTCCATAACATGGCTAGGACATTGTGCGGATCCATCTTCATAAAGCTGTCTTCCCAGACGCCAGCGACAAAAACCTCCAATGATTCATATCCCAGCTCTCGATAAAGCTCCTCTCTGTAAAACGCCTGCGATAAGCCCCATCCCGCATAGACACGGCCAACGGCGCGCATGTCTGCAGACGTCAACTGGTTTCGTTTACTTGAATCGAAGCCAACTGCAGCCATGAGCGCAGCTTTCAACCCGTCGAGGACCACAAACGTATGGGGCCAAGTCTTGGCAACTCCGGAGAAAGGTGCAATTCGCTCCACCATGTCGGGATAACTTGCCCCCCATTGGAATGCTTGAATCCCTCCCATGGACCATCCAACTACGAGAGCAATCTTTTGAATGCCGAATTTTTCAGTCACCAGCCGATGCTGGAATGTAACGTTGTCAAAGATGGTAACCTGCGGAAAATTGCCCCCGTCGAATGGGGGAGGCGTGTTACTGGGAGACGAAGATAATCCGTTGCCCAGCAGATTGGGAACGATAATGAAATATTTTTGCGGATCAAGTGCCATGCCGTTGCCAATCAACCATTCATTCTGAACATGCTGGTCGCCAAAAGCAGTTGGATAGACGATGACATTATCTTTCTTTTCATTCAATGTTCCATAAGTCTTATAAGCAAGATATGCGCCAGGCAACGTCACTCCTGATTGCAAGGTTACGTCACCCAAATCAAAAATTTCATAATCCATCGTAATCGCTCCCTTCAAAATGAAACACAAACATGTAGAATGTATTTCTTGTTGTTAGTATAGATTCGTGATAATCTCAACAAAAGTGAATGATATTCAAAGCGACATTCAATTATATTGAAAGGTAAAGGGGGGAATAGGATGGAATTGCGCCAACTGATTACGTTCCGCACGGTTGCATCAACGTTAAATTTCAGTCGGGCTGCGGAAGTGCTGAACTATGTCCCCTCCAACGTCACGATGCAAATAAAAGCATTGGAGGATGAGCTTGGTGTTCGTCTCTTTGACCGCTTGGGCAAGCAGCTCGTTCTCACAACAGCGGGTAAACGTTTCTTAACTCATATTCAAAGCGTTCTGGACAAATTGGACGAAGCTCGCAGCGTCGTTCATGACAATGAAAACCTAAGCGGCACCCTAACGATAAGTGCCAATGAGGTTATTTGCGCCTATCGGCTTCCCGTTGTCTTTCGCCTGTTTCGTTCGCGTTATCCGGGAGTGCGTCTCATTTTCCGTTCCGTTCCAAATCAAGAGCTCAAGCAAACCCTCTTTGAGGGAACCGCAGATGTCGTCTTTATGCTGGATGAACCCGTTCGCTCGAGCGCACTTGCCGTGGAACCGTTGGTGGAAGAGACATTCCGCCTTTTCGCTGCTCCAGACCACCCGCTCGCACAACGAACTGAGCTGGAGCTGGGAGATTTTCACAAAGAAGTGTTCCTGACGAATGAAAAGGGTTGTCCCTATCGCACCATGTTTGACCGGTCATTTGAGAAAGAGGGCATTGATAGTATTACGTATCTAGAGTTTCAAAGTGCTGAAGCCATTAAACAATGTGCAATTTCGGGAATCGGTATTGCCTTTCTTCCTGAAGTCGTAGCGCAAGCCGAAGTTGAACGGAGCGAACTTGTCGCTCTTCCATGGCAAATTCCGGACTTGCACGTGTATACACAGATGTTATGGCATAAAGACAAGTGGCTTTCACCCATCATCTTGTCTTTCATAGAAGCAGCAAGGGAGGTTCTCGCTATAGAGGAGGAGAAGTAAAGCATGTGGCCTTTTCAGCGATATTTTCCTAAACACACAAAAAAACGTGCAGTTCAGGCAAACAATGCCTGTCTACACGTTTCTTCTGTTTCATATACCTTCTGCCTTACTGGGCACTCCCAATCAAAGCCTCAAGCTCGTCCGGCTGATAGCCTTTCACGGCCTTATCCCCTTTGACCGTCACCGGAACACCCATGAAGCCAAAGCGCTCTACCTCCTCCTGGTAGGCACGGCTGGTCATGACGTCCCGTACTTCAAACGTGACTCCTTTGGCGGTAAGCCATTGCTTGACCAAATTGCAATCGATACAATTCTTCGTCGAGTAAACGATGACATCCGCGGCTGGTTTGATCGAAGCGAGCATATTTTTCACGATGGCGTAGGAACGCTCGGAGGCCAGTTTGGTAAATTCCAGAAAATTGACGTGAGCCGAACCGTCTGCCTTGTCGGACATGGAGCGAACCACGACGAATGGAACATGGTTCATCGCACAAACCTGTGCGACTGCGGCTCCCTCCATCTCGGTGCAGTGAGCGCCGAACTGTTCGTAGAGGGCTGCTACTTTTTCCCGGCTGGCGACAAATTGATCACCGGACAAAATGCGGCCCGTAACGATCTGAACCCCTGCTTCCAGCGCCTTGCCAGCCTCGACAGCCTGCTCCGTGAGCTTCTGATCTGCTTTCCAGATCCATTGCTCCGTGTACGGGATCTGTCCAGGCTCAAAGCCGAGAGCGGTCACATCCATGTCATGCTGCAGACAATCCGTCGAGACGACAATGTCCCCAATGTTCAACTCAGGATGCAATGCGCCTGCGACGCCGGTAAAAATGACGTGGTCCACGGAGAACTGGTCGATGAGAATTTGCGTGGTCACCGCCGCATTCACTTTTCCTACGCCGGACTTGCACAAAACCACCTGCTGCCCTTCCCACTCTCCGCTGTAATACGTGATCCCCGCTTTTTGCGTCGCAGCGGGTTGACCCATTCCTTCCATATATAAGGCGATTTCTTCATCCATCGCACCGATAATTCCGATCCGCATCGAACATCCTCCTCTTGCTGTCCATTTCCTGCCGTATGTTTATGCCTGATCGGGTTTGGTGCTCTCCCGATACTCAATTCGATGCGGCAGCAAAACGACATGCTCTTCCACAGGCTCATTGTTCATATATTTTGTCAGCAGGCGCATCGCCACCGCTCCGATATCATACATCGGCTGCACGACGGAGGTGAGACGCGGACGAACCATTTCCGTCAGACGGATATTGTCATGCCCGATCACTTCCACATCGTTTGGCACATGCAGCCCCGAATCCTGCACGGCGTGGATGGCTCCGATCGCCATCTCGTCGTTGGCGGCGAAAATGGCTGTCGGCGGCTGTTTGAGCTTGAGGAACTCCTTGGTGTGGGACAAGCCGGATTCATAGAACAGATTGCCGTGGGCGACCACTTCTTCCTCCACTTGGACTCCAGCATCCGTCAGTGCTTGCTTGTAGCCTTCATATCGCATCAAACCGCCAAGCGGGTCGCTCATCGGTCCCGTAATCATCCCGATCCGCTTGTGTCCCCGCTGGACCAATGCCTGTGTCGCATCATAAGCGGCCTGAAAATGATCGATGGTGACGGACGGCAGCTTGTTGTCTGCGTCACGTGTAGCAGCCAGTACGGTAGGTACTTGCGTGCTGGTCAAGGCTTGCAGGTGATCCTCCTTGATCTCCGCTCCCATGAACAACAGCCCGTCCACCTGTTTTTCCAAGAGTGTGTTGATCAATTGCAGTTCTTTTTCCAGACGCTGGTCGGAGTTGCACAAAATGATATTGTACTTGTACATCGTCGCGATGTCTTCGATCCCCCGCGCCAACTCAGAAAAAAACAAGCTGGAGATGTCCGGGATGATGACACCGACTGTTGTTGTTTTCTTGCTGGCGAGACCGCGTGCAACGGCGTTGGGGCGATAGCCCAGGCGTTCGATCGCTCCGAGCACCTTCTTGCGAGTCATTGGTTTTACGTTCGGGTTCCCGTTCACAACGCGGGAAACGGTCGCCATCGATACTCCTGCTTCTCTTGCCACATCGTAGATTGTAACCGGCATCATGCACCCTCGCTTTCCCTATAAAATGGTTTTCATAATTATTTTCATAAATATATGCACCTATGATACGACAAGCTGTGCCTGTTGGCAATCGTTTTGCCAGGCCATACATGCCGCTTATTTCATCAGTTTATTCATGGTTTTCAACAGCTCGTCAATGACCTCTTGGTCCCCTTGCTGGATGCGTTCGATGACGCAGCTTTTCATATGTCCTTCCAGCAGGATTTTGCCGACTGCATTCAGCGCGGATTGGACGGCTGCGATCTGATTGAGAATATCGTCGCAGTAGACGTCCTTCTCGACCATCCCGCGAATCCCGCGAATCTGTCCTTCTACCCGATTGAGACGCGACACGAGATTGGATTTGATCTTGTCCGAACGCTCCGTAGCACGCCCAGATGAACAGCAATGGTCTTGTTCCAATTCCTCCATCCGGTACCATCCTCCTTTTGCATTTCCGTATGTACCATAAGCTTACCTTGGCATTCCCGGGTTCGTCAAACGGGGAGAGGCCTGGTTGCGAATCCAGCGTTTTGATCAGGAAAAAGGCTGCCCCGCAAAAATCGGTTTCCCCGATCTTTTGGGACAGCCACTCTCAAGCCATACATCTTCGTCGTGATTAGCCTCTGGCTGCTACGACTTCCCCTTTGTACAATCCAGAAGCGATCAGTTCATCCACAAAGCGGTTGAAATCCGGGATATTCAACTGCTGCTTGGCATCGGACAGAGCCACGTCCGGATCCGGGTGAACCTCTACCATAATACCGTCGGAACCTACTGCAATACCGGCTTTGGCCGTCGGCAGGAGCAGATCGCGGCGTCCTGTCGAGTGGGTTACGTCAACAAAGACAGGCAGATGAGTTTCCTGTTTCAAGAGCGGAACAGCGGAGATGTCCAGCGTGTTGCGCGTCGCTTTTTCGTACGTGCGGATACCACGCTCACACAGCATGACCTGCGAGTTGCCCTCAGACAGGATGTACTCCGCAGCGTAGATGAATTCTTCAATCGTAGCGGAGAGTCCGCGTTTCAACAGGACAGGATGGTTGAGACGGCCCGCTGCTTTGAGCAGCTCGAAGTTTTGCATGTTGCGTGCGCCGATCTGAATGACATCGATGTACTGTGCCGCCAGCTCCAGGTCCGCAGGCGTCACGATTTCGCTGATGGTGACGAGGTTGTACTCATCGCCAATGCGCTTGAGGATTTTCAAGCCTTCTTCGCCCAAGCCTTGGAAATCGTATGGCGAGGTGCGTGGTTTGTACGCTCCGCCGCGCAGGGTGCGAAGGCCGCGTTTGACATGGTTTTCTGCAACAGCGCGCACCTGTTCGTAGCTCTCTACCGAGCAAGGGCCAGCGATCAGGATCGGGCTTGCGCCGCCAAATTCCA
>Ga0180215_1003354_pt1 | contig 15146 bp, 6 predicted proteins | sample eDN3rd37CBELigBY_FD_128871 | JGI IMG/M metagenome (GOLD analysis project Ga0180215, IMG submission 128871) | Enriched backyard soil microbial communities from Emeryville, California, USA - eDNA 3rd pass 37_C BE-Lig BY (version 2) (version 2) | ecosystem: Environmental > Terrestrial > Soil >...
GACCTCGATCTTCTCCGCGTCGACGGTGGTCCAGATCAGCCGAAAGTTCTCGTTCGTGCGGACCGGTTCCTCCGGCGCGTCGAAGCTGGAGAAGGTGGGGGGCTGGCGGATGATCACCGAGACCGTCCGCTCCGCCTCCTGCGCCCCGCGGCGCGCCCGGAGCGTCGCCGTCGCAGCCTCCGCGCGGGAGAACGGGTGCCAGGTCTCGCTGCCCCTGCTGCCGACCGATGGAGCGGGGCGGTACAGGAAGGTCCGCTGGGCGACCTGCCCCCGCATGTCGATCTCCTGGCGGAACTTGCGGATGTCGAACTCGCTCCGGTCCGAGGTCTGAAAGCCGATCGTCGACGAGTCGCCGAGGATGAGGCCCCGCGGGGCGCTCCCTGCTTCCATCAGGCCGTAGCGGTACTCGAAGCGCCCGTCCTCCCAGAGCACGAGCTGGAAGCTGACGCTCGCCGACAGGTAGTTGAAGAAGGCCAGATCCTTCCACTGCACGATCACCTTCTCGCGCTCATAGAGCACCGAGAGGGCGCCATTCGGGGTCCGCTCCTCGTTCCAGACGAGGTCTCCCCAGAAGGGCGCGAGGTTCACGTAGGAGGAGTAGGCCTCGGTCGGGAAGCGCTGGGAGCTCTGCGGGTTCGCCCAGAGCGGCGGGTCGACATAGCCGGGGAAGGACTTGATCTCGTCCATCGAGTGGAAGCCGGCGACGCCGGGCCGGTAGAGGTAGATGCCCTTCCAGCGCTTGCCCTCGAAGGGAAACTCGAAGCCGGCGGGGAATGCGTAGTGCGCACAGCGGCAGTCGGCTGCGATCTCGAGGCGGGTGGGGAAGAAGGGCTCGATGTCTTCGAAGGGGGTCTGGATCTCCTCCCGGACGTAGGTCCCGTCGAAGATGTCGAGGGAGACGCTCTCCGCCGTGCGGACCGCCCAGTCGAGCTGCACCGCCTCCCCCGTAACGATCTCGAGGGGCGCTCCGTCGAAGCCGACGATCTCCAGGGGCGGCAGGACGATCTCCACCTCGTCCTGGTCGGTGGAGCCTGCCGGGTTGGCCCCGACGAGGCGGAAGATGGCGTTCCCCTCCGGCGACCAGGGGCTCATGGTCAGGCTTCCCGCTGCGAGCGCCTCCTCGCCCACCTCGAGGACGGGGCTGAGGCTGCCATCCGCTGCGAGCTGGAAGAGGGTGAGGGAGGTGGCGCCGTCGCTGCTCCAGCTCAAGGTGATCGGCTCGTCCTCCAGATCGTCGAACTGCAGCGACGATGCCTGGAGGTCGACGATCGGGAGCGGGTGCACCTCGACCTCGGCTTCGGCGAAGGCTGGGCGGGAGAGGGGATGGGAGGTGCTCGCCTCGAGCTGGAAGACGACGGGGCCGAGCTGGTCCACCGTCACCTCGATGGTCCCTTCCGCGCCCTCGACCGCGTGGCTGCTCCCGTCGCTGCCCTGGAGTCGGAGCGCCGCGATCTCGCCCTCACGATCGGGCAGGGTCCTCCAGGAGAGGGTGGTTCGAGCGCCCGGGCTCAGATCCTTGGGCGCGGCGGTGAAGGACTCGATGACGGGGCCGGCGCTCGCGGCGATGGTCAGGCTCCGGGCCGCGACGCCGGAGCTGTTCGAGACCGTGAGGGTGACTTCATTTTCGCCCACCCGCTCGAGGGCGAGCTCGCAGCCCCCCTGCAGATCCTCGGGAACCCTCGCAGCGCAGCTGGGCTCCGGCGCTCCATCCACGCCGAGGGTGACCTCGTAGCCGCCGAGGACCTCCCACTCGAAGGTGACGATCTCCGAGAGCCAGGCGTCCAGCGCGGAGGCTTCGAAGGAGACGATCGACGGCGCCGCCACGATCACGTCCACCGAGGCGTCGACGGAGGTGGACGCGGCGCTGATCGCCCGGAGCGTGAAGACCGAGTCCAGGGTGACGACCTGCTCGAGCGATCCGGAGACAGGCAGGGGATCGGCGCTCTCGATTCGGACGCCGTCCACCCAGAGCTCCACGGACGCGGCGCCCTCGGTGGTCCAGCCCAGGAGGACCTCCTCGCCGACGCCGATCCACGATCGGTCGACGGTGAACGCGGTGACGGACGGCAGGGCCACCACGTCCACCGCCGCGGAGAGGCGGGTCTCCCCCGCCGCGTTCTTCGCGACCAGCGTGAAGATCGTGTCCTCGCGTAGGACGAGCTCGATCGAGCCCTCCTCCGCAGGCTCCAGCTCGCGGGTGGCGGCGTTCGACGCCTCCAGCCGCAGCTCGTCGGCGCCGATCACGCCGCTCCAGGTGAGGGTCGCGCTCGCCTGCCCCAGCTCGTCTGCGCCGACGAGGGCCGGCGCGTCGAAGGCTGCGATCGAGGGGAGGGGGACGGGAGCCTCCACCTCCACCAGCAGGGTCTGGACCGCGGTGGATCCCGAAGGGCCCCGGGCGTGGAGCTCGAAGGTCGAAGTGGCCTCCAGGTGGAGGATCCGCTCCCCGCTCGGCGGGAGCTGCGCTGCCTCGCCACCGTCCTGCAGGAGGGTGATGTCCGAGGCGCCCGCGGTCTCCCAGCGCAAGGTCGTCTCTCCCGGCGCGGGCAGCCTGGCGGGATCCGCGGTGAAGCGCTCGATCCGGGCCTCCGCGGGCGCCTCCCCGGGGGCGACGCCGCCGCAGGCGTTCAGGGTGAGGAGCGCCACGGTGAAGAAGGGGATCGGCCAGGGCAACCAGACGTTGAGTCCATTCATCTCTCGGCTCCTTCGGCGGTTGAACAGCACCGCCGCCTTTCGCCCATTGGGCAAGAGGTGGCTCGATCGATGCGCTCCAAAACATCTTAAAGGAATTAATCCCCCGGCCCGGCATTGGATCCGCAGAGTCAGGGACGGGGTAGGGGCGAGGCAGGGTCCGGCGGCGGCGGATCCGCGGTCCGGAGCCGGCGCTCGCCCCCGCCGTGCGGCTCAGCTCTGGGCTTCGGCGGCCTTCGCGTACGCCCGCACCGTCCCGGGCCTCGCGGCGATCGCGTTCTTCCAACGCGCGAGGTTCGGGTGGGCGCCGAGATCCTGGCCGTGCATCTCCGGCAGGATCCAGGGGTAGATCGCCATGTCCGCGATGGAGTAGGCCCCGCCCGCGACGAAGTCACGGCCCTCGAGGCGTCGATCGAGGACGCCGTAGAGGCGGGTCGTCTCCTTCACATAGCGATCGATGGCGTAGGGAACCTTCTCCGGCGCATAGCGGGTGAAGTGCCCGTTCTGACCTGCCATGGGGCCGAGGCCGCCCACTTGCCAGAAGAGCCACTCCAAGGTCTCCACCCGATCCCTGCCGCTCGAGGGGAGGAACTTGCCGATCTTCTCGGCCAGGTACATGAGGATCGCCCCGGACTCGAAGACGCTCACGGGCGCCCCGCCGTCGAGGGGCTCGCTGTCGACGATCGCGGGCATCTTGTTGTTGGGCGAGATGCGGAGGAAGTCCGGCTTGAACTGATCCCCCTTCGAGATGTCCACCGGATGGATCCGGTACGGGAGGGATGCCTCCTCCAGGAAGAGGGTGATCTTATGACCGTTCGGGGTCGGCCAGTAATAAAGGTCGATCATTCGATTTTCTCCTGACTGGTGCTTCGCCTTGGGAAAAAGCGTCCATCCTCCGATGCGGGATCCGGCTCCTGGTTGCATCGAGCCTGGCGACTCCCGGCGACCCGCCGTCCCCCTCCCTTGGGCTGTCGCGATTCATTGTCGAGCCTGGAAATCAAAATAATGTAGGATGGACCTTGCCGCTCCCAACCCGAGGCGCCGTCGCAGGGCGCAGGAGAACGTGATGACACGAAGCTGGATGTTCCTCTCCATCTTTTTAGCGGGCTGTGTCAGCTCGGGGACCCACGACGCCGTGCTGCAGGAACTCGCCGCTGCGCGCAGCCACGGGGACGAGGTCAGCGCCGAGCTCGCCGAGATGGAGCGCCAGAACCAGGAGCTCGCCGCAGAGAAGGCGCGCCTGGAGCAGGCGTTGGCGAAGGAGACCACAGAGAAGACCCAGCTCCTCCAGGACCAGAGCGCGCTGCGGGCCTCGGTCGAAGAGATGGAGAACGCGCTGCGGGAGCTGAACCGCCGCAAGCAGGAGAGCGACGCCAGGATCGCGGAGTACCGGGGCCTCCTCTCCCGCTTCCAGAAGATGATCGACGCTGGGAAGCTGCGGGTGAAGATCGTCGAGGGGCGGATGGTGGTGGAGCTGCCCACCGACGTGCTCTTCCGATCCGGCCAGGCCACCCTCTCCCAGGACGGGCTGGACGCGATCGCCGAGGTGACCCGGGTCCTCGCCGAGATCCCCGAACGGAAGTTCCAGGTGGAGGGCCACACCGACAACGTGCCCATCGCCACCGCACAATATCCGTCGAACTGGGAGCTCGCCGCCGCCCGCGCCCTCCGCGTGGTGCACACCATGATCGAGGCAGGCATGCCGCCCCAGCGGATCAGCGCTGCGAGCTACGGCGAGTTCGCGCCCTTCATGTCCAACGACATCAACGAGGGCCGAGACGCCAACCGCCGGATCGAGATCGTCGTGGTCCCCGACATGAGCAGCCTGCCGGGCTTCGAGGAGCTCAACCGCTTCTCGCGCGCGGAGTAAGGGGCTCTTCGCTCGAAGCGCGAACCGAGGACGCGCCCCCGGCTCGGCAGGTGGTTCCCTCGCAGACTCCGAGGTAGGTTTGAACCGGGTGTCTCAGGCCCTGTCACTGCGAAGGAGCCACCGATCATGTTATCCTTGCGGGATGAGATCGCGAGCCCTTCGATTCGAGCTTGGTGTGGTACCACTCCTGGTCGGGGCGCTCGCTGGCCTCGCCGGCTGCGCTGGCACTCCCAGACCGGAGCCGACGCCGGTTTCGGAGGAGGAGCCGCTCCTCCTCCGGGCACCGATGGTCCAGGGACAGGTCTGGTTCGCTGACGAGCTTGCTCCCGTCGCAGACGCGGTGGCTGCTGTACTCTCGCAGCCACCACACGGCTATCAGGTCATCCCCCCAGCGGAGCTTCGGACGCAGTGGGAGAAGATCGCGAGGGGAGACCTCCCCGGTGCTTCGTCTCGCTGCGAGGGCGCGCAGCCGGAGCCGATGCTCGTCACGGCAGGTCAGTATCCAGGCGCGAGACAGACGTCGCTGACGGTCTCCTGCCAGGCGTCGGGCTGTGAGCTGCTGGTCGCGATCCGCGTGGGAGAGGGGCATCGGGACTTCGTAAGATTCCGGGCCGCCCTCCCTGCAAAGGGAGGCCCGGATGGGTGGGCTGACGCGGTTCGATCGAGGGGACTGGAGCGGCTTCCCCCGCCCGAGTCGCAGGGGATCGGCGATGTATTCCATTCCCGATCCGATGATCACCTCCACCTCTACGGTGTGTCGCAGACCGGGCCATGGACGGAGAGCTTCGATGCTCGATCGAGTGGCAGGTCCCGCTTCTACGATCTCTTCGATGCCTTCGCCGTCTGCGAAGCGGAGACGAGCGAGCGAGGCAGGACGAGGTTCGTCGCCGAGGTGGACACCGAGGGCCGGGTCTCCCGCTGCGAGCACCCGCAGGCTGGTGCCTTCGAGGAGTCGACCTTCCAATGCAAATGCGCCGCGCTCCGAACCTTCGACTTCGGAGCTGGCGACGATGGGCGACGGGTGCAGCTCGACCTGGGCGCGATCTACCGAGACGACTCCCACCTTCCTGTTGGCATGATGGTGTTCCGGCAGGTCGGGATCTCCAGGGTGAAGGCCAGCGATCCCAGCGTGCTGCTGGGGACGGAGGTCGTCAACCAGGTCGCCCTGAACCAGTGCGCCGCATCGGTCGCCGCTCCTCGAGACAGGGTGAGGCTCTCCGTGCGACTCGCGGTCGGGGAGGACGGACGCATCCGCTCTCACTCGATGGAATCGTCATCTCTGATCCCAGAGGACGTGAGGGCGTGTATCTCCGACGTCTTCGAGAGGACCCGCCTCAGGTGCCCCGTCACCGGTGAGTCGAGCATCGACGCGACGATCCGGGTCGCCGTCGACGGAGATTCCTCGGGGGATTGAGGTCGCGATCCGATGTCGAACTCCGAATCCACAGAGGCGCTGGCGCGCTCTCTGGGGATGATCGTCGCCTTCGACGACCCATGAGTCTCGTGCTCCCGCAGAGAGGCGCCGGCTGCCGCGGCTGGTCCATCGAGGTGGCGCGCCGCGATCAGTCCTTCGCTACGAGGACGCGGATGTTGATTCCCTCGTTTCTGTTTCGGAACTGGATCTCGTCGACCGTGTTCCCGGTCGCCATGTAGAGGTTGATCACGGGCCCGTCGTCGTCGGCACCGAAGCTCGCCTGGATCCTGCGGTCGTGCTCCTGGCTGAGGCGGTTGTAGCAGGTGGTGTAGTCCTTGGGGCCGAAGGCGATCCCGGTGTCGAAGTCGATGCCGAGCTCGCTGTCGATGACGATCGTGTTTCGCTGGTGGCTCGCGGTGTTCTCCCCCCGGTGGGTGTTCTCGGTCGGTTCCCCCGTCACGCCGTAGGTCCCGACGAAGTCGGACAGGAGGAGGCAGTCGACGGGGGCCTCGTAGTCGAAGAAGCCGCCGGTCCCGCCGTCCGCGAGGTCACCGATCAGATCCTCGAGGTCGCAGCCCGCGAGACCGAAGCTCAGAGCCAATGCCATGGATACGAAGAGGGTGAAGCTGCGGTAGGTGATGTTCCTCATAGCTGTGTCTCCTGGGGGCCCGTCCCGCGAAATCGGCTCGAGCTCCCCGCGAAAGTGGGTCAGGGGGTCGGCGAGAGTAGGTGAATTCCCGGCGCTCGAACAAAAATTCGGCGGCGGTAAGCTGTGGAATTTTGTGGTCAAAATGTGAAGGCGGGCTGCTTCCGGTGGGGACAGGCGGGTGTCTCTGCCGCGGTCTTGGGCCCGGCCGCGGGGGAGGAAATCACGGACCACGATGATTTCGAAACCCGTTCAGAGTCCGATCATCGTAGCTCGCCTACCCACCGGGATGGGGTCGAGTCCTCGGCCCTCCCTTCACGCGCCAGCCAGCGCAAAGGATGAACGAATGTCTCTCGCCGCTTCGCCAGCTGCCAGCCCGTCGAAGGCCCTCCACGTCGCCCTCTGGGTCGGGCAGGTGATCCTCGCCGCCATGTTCCTGATGGCGGGAAGCATGAAGCTCCTCAACGCCGCCGAGCTCCCTTTCCCGCTCGCGCTGGCGCTCTTCATCGGGACGTCGGAGGTCCTCGGCGCCGTCGGGGTGCTCCTCCCGGGGCTGCTGCGGATCAAGCCGGGCCTCGTCCCACTCGCGGCCTCGGGCCTGGCCACCATCATGGTCCTCGCCACCAGCCTCCACTTCACGCGGGACGAGCCCGTCGCGACCACGGCGGTCCTCGGCGTGATCGCGATCTTCGTCGCGTGGGGTCGTGCCAGGAAGGCGCCGATCGCGCCGCGCTGATTCTCCCCGCGCGTCTGTCGAGGGCCGCCTACGAACCGAGCGTATTCGGGGGGACGCCTGCGCCTCCTCGAGGCGGGCAGCGGCTTGCCTCCACTGCGCATGCCTGTGCCGTGGAGTAGGCGCCCAGCGGCCCGCTCGGCGGCTCAGCGGCTCAGCGGCTCGGTGGCTCAGCGGCTCAGCGGGCCCTGCGGCGGAAGCGGATCGCAGCCAGGGCCGCGCCGATCCACGCCGCGAAGCCCGCAGGTCCCTGGCCGCTTGCCTGGCAGCCGGTGTCGTGTGCCTCCTTCGCGGAAGCGGGGCGCCTCTCCGGCTCCGCGAGGAGGGTGAGCGAGAGGGGGGCGAGGGTGCGGCTTCCCTTCGCATCCCTGGCCTCGACCACGAAGGAGAAGGTCGCCTCGCCTCCTGCAGGAAGGACCGTGGCGGTGCCCTCCAGCAAGCCGGAGGCGCTGAGCGAGAGGCCCGGAGGGAGCGCGCTCCCTGCGTGGAGGGACCAGGCGACCTCGCCGCTCCCGCCACCTGCCTCGAGCTGGGTGCGGTAGGGCCTGCCCGTCACCGCTGCGGGGATCCCGCCCGTCAGGATCGAGAGCCGTTGTTCTTCCCCTACGTCCACCACGACGGTGCAGCTCTCCCGGGTCAGGGCAGCGTCGATCAGATCCAAGGTCCAGACGTAGCGTCCGGCCAGGGTGGGCTCGCCGTCGAGACCACCGGAGGTCTCCAGGACGAGGCCGGGCGGGGGCTCGCCAGACCATGTCTCGCCGCTTTCTCCGATCTCCTCCGCGAGGCGCCGCAGGTTCCGGTTGGTCCAACGGTACGGCTCGACTCCACCCGCAGCGATCAGGGCGCCGCTGAAGGGCTCTCCCACACGCAGGGGCGGGAGCTCGCGGGAGATGCAGGTGAGGCGGTCGGGCTCCGAGATCACCAGGGTGAGCGACGCTTCCGCGCGCTGGCCCCTGGCGTCGAGGAGCTGGACCGAGAAGGTGAAGCGTCCGCTCGACGAAGCGGTGCCCACGATCACGCCATCCTCCTGCAGGTGGAGGTCCTCCGGCAGGGAGCCGCTGCCGAGGCTCCACTGGTAGGGGGGCGAGCCCCCGGCGGCGCCGAGGGCGGCGAGGTAGTCCCGCTGAAAGAGCGCGACAGGGAGCTGCCGGGTGGTGATCACCGGAGCGGTGGCACCTTCGAGGACCTGCAGATCGAAAGCCTGGACCGCGGCTCGACCGCCGGAGCGCACCTGCAGGGAAAATGAGAACACCCCCAGGGCCGCGGGCCTGCCGCAGAGGAGGGTCGCAGGGATGCCGCCCTCGCCGCCCCTCTCCTCCAGCGAGAGGCCGGGAGGGAGCAGGGAGCCGGGCCGCAGGGTCCACGCATAGGTTCCGTCGCCCCCCGACGCCTCCAGGCGGACGCACCAGGGCGCGCCGAGCTCCGCTGCCGGAAGGGTGTCCGTGAGGATCCGGATTTCTGGCTCCACGACGCGGATCCGCTCCGAGCTCTCGTCGTTGTTCGTCTCGTCGATCTCGCTGACGACCCGGTCCGGATCGAAGAGGACGCCGATCCGATAGAAGCCTGGGCGAACGTCGGTCGGCAGGGTGAGCGCCGTCTCCATCGAGAGCTCTTCGAGCGCGTCCAATCCGGATACGGTCCCCGCGGCGAGCTCGTGGTCCGTCGCGCTGATCACCTCGTCGGGGGAGAGCCGGATGGAGTAGGGCGCGTTCTCGACCGGCGCGCTGCCCAGGTTCCTAGCGGTCCAGCTCAGATGGAAGACATCGCCGGAGGCGAGGAGCTGGGTGGAGGTCGAGACGGAGCCCACCGCGAGGTCCGGTCTCCCTTCCCGGACGGTGACCGCCTCCGAGATCCCGCGGTTGTTGTCCCGGCGCACGTCGGGGACCTCCAGGAAGGGATCCGCTTGGGCGATCACGAACCAGGCGCCCGGGTCGAGGTCGGGGGGGAGGGCCGCCTCGAGCGAGAAGCGAGCGGTCTCACCCCGGGCGATGCTCGCCTTCACGCCGTCGCCCGGCGGGGCGGTCTGCGTCCCGTCGGAGGTGACGCTCCGGGAGGCGAGGCCCAGGTCAATGGCAGCGTCCGAGAGCTCGGGGGTGGGACTCAAATAGAAGCGCAGCCTCACCTCCGCTGCAGTGCGGACTCCGAGGTTCAGCACCGCCGCATGGACCACGAGGGAGGCACCTGCGTAGCCGAGGCCTCCATGCTCGACGGCCTCCACCTGGAGATCGGGATCCAGGTGGTAGAGGATCGCCTGGTGGGTGGGCCAGTCGGCCAGGTTGCAGGCCGGTGTACAGGCAAGCCCCACCTGGCCGATCGGATCGTCCTCTCCAAGCTGGGTGGAGATGCCAACCGACGCCCGGTAGGCGAGGGCGGCGGCTTCGCCGGTGAAGGTCCCGTATCGGGTCTCGATCGTCTCCGAACCTTCGGTGAGCCAGATCTGCATGCTCAGGGTGCTGTTCGCCCGGCTGCCGAGACCGAAGGGGTAGCAGTTCCTCCACTCCAGGACGTACTGGCGGCGTGGCCGGGTCGGGGTGACGTCGAGGAGCTGGCCCTTGATGGTGCCGATGTCTCTGCAGTCCAGGTGCGTCCACCAGGGCGCGATGAAGCGGCTGAGGCCCCGTGTCTCGGGAGGGATCTCGGAGTTGGCGGTGGCGTGGGCGTAGTTCACGGCCCAGGGATCGTCGACCGTTCCCCCCGAGCCGAAGGTGAGGTAGCCGTGATAGCTGATGTACGCCGTGGTGTAGGTCCTGCCGAAGAACTGGAAGGGGAAGGGGAGGAGGGCGTCGGAGGTGTGGGGGAAGTTGTGGGGAGGAGTCCCCCCCTCCTGCGCGCTGAAGGGAAGGGGCTGAAAGCTGGTCGGGAGCCGGGTCACCGCGTAGGCCTCCGACGCCGCTGCGGGAAGAGGGAGGAGAGCGCTCCCGAGCAGGAGGAGGAGGATGGAGCAGCGCTTCATCCTTGCCTCCGGGTCACAGATTCGAACAATCATCCCGCGCGGTCTCCGATCCACCTGCGAGCACCTCTACCGCGAATGCCCGTGCTCGACGAGAGCCCGGGCACTCCCTTCACCTCGCACACTTTCGTCTGCTCGCCTCCGGCTCGTGAGCGTTCGTGAAACCTCCACGAACGCTCAGCCTCAGCGAGATCCCGTCGAGCCCTTGCGCTTGAACCAGATCGACTGCCCCTCCCAGAGGATGGGCTCCTGGTAGAGGTACTGGATCCCCTGGCTGCCGCCGATGTCTTCAATCCCCACGGTGCCCAGCCCACCGAAGTGCTCCAGGGCTGCGGTGGGTTCCAAGTTCGAGTTCTTGAACCGGTTGGCGGACATCTTTCCGTAGGCGTGGACGATGTCCCCGTTGGACCAGATCTGGGTCTGGAAGGTGGTCGAGCCCGGGGCCCCCACCACACCTCCGTCCGGGCGGGTTCGCTCGGTCCACTGGAGGATCAGGACCTGCTGCCCGTCGACGGTCTTCTTCTCGAACTGGAAGGAGCCCTTGTTCGAGAGCGGGGTCCAGAGCGGCGCGATGATCCCAGCGCCGCCGGACGCGGTGCTCGGGATGGGCTGGTTGAGGGCGATCGGCTCCGGGAACCCCGAGACCGCCGCGAAGCCGTTGGACGAGACCCAGATCGTGTCCACGTTCACGCCGAAGTAGGGGACCTGGAAGCCGATCCCGTCGGGGATGACCGCGGTCTGGTTCTGGCCCAGGGTGATCGAGGTGCCGGTGTCTCGGATGTCGATGAACGGCTTGGACGCGAAGGGATCGAAGTCGTAGAAGGCCGAGCTGCATCCGAAGGACGCACGGGGTGAGCCGCCTGCGCCGCCATCGCACCACCGCTGGAAGTCGTCGTTCGAGAGGACCCCCGGGTGGTGGTGGATCGGATCGAGGCTGAGGGTCTTGGCTGCAGGGATCGTCCAGCCCGCTGCACCGCTCCAGCTCACCTTCGCGATCTCCCGTGTCCCGTGGGTGATCACCAGCTCGTCGACGTCCTCTCCCAACGCGAGGGAGGTGCCGTAGGCGTAGTCGACGCTGGGGCCCGCGCTGGCTCCCAGCACCAGGTATCCGCCAGGCGGCGCCACCACCGGCGAGGCTGCGGCGATCGTGTGGTCCTTTCCGTTCGCGGCGATCTTCATGCCCCGCAGATCGATCGGGTGGCGGGTGGTGTTGCGGACCTCGAACCACTGCCCGGCGGCGCCACCTGAAGGCTTCAGGTTGAGCTCGGTCACCATCAGGTTGCCCGTCTCGGGGACGACGACGACGACGGTCTTGCACTCCTTGAAACCGCCGAGGTCGGTGCAGATGTTGTATTCGGTGGTCTTCTCAGGGTGGACGACCCGGGAGTCGGTGGTCTTCGGCGCCTGGTATCGCCAGGAGCGGCCGCCCAGCGAGACGGGGTTGCTCGGTCGATAGAAGAGCTGGGTCCCGGCGTAGGGCGGGTGGGTGATGGGGGCGTTGTTGCGGAAGCCGATCGATGCCTCGGTCGCACCCGCCCGCGCTGCCAGCGAGCTCGACATGGTCCCGTAGCGGAACTCGATCGAGCCGTCGCGGTAGAGACCCACCTGGAAGGTCAGATCGTCGTCGAAGGGTGCGGTCGCCGGGGACCTCCCGAGCTGCATCTTGTTCCACTGGAAGATGAACTGATCCTTGGCGGGGTCGACGTTCGTTTCGAACTTGGTGAAGATGCTCCCCACCCCGTAGGAGCGGAGGAACTCCCAGAAGGGCGCGATCGTCACGATCTGGATCGAGCCGTACTCGAGGAGGTACGCGCTGACGTTTGCGTTTCCTGCGACGCGCGAGCCCAGGTAGCCGCCGGTGGAGACGAAGGTCGAGGTGAGCTCCGATCCGAAGTACGGGAAGGTGAAGCCCTCGGGGAAGTGGACCTCGATCCCGTTCGGTGCGCTGGTGTTTCCCAGCGCGGTCTTGGTCCGCTCCACCTCCTCGCCGCTGGTGCTGATGTCGACGAAGGGGGAGTCCATCACCTCGACCATGGGGAAGAGCTCGGGCTCCAGGGTCACGGTGGCGGCGCCGTCGCGAAGGGTCGGGGTGTCCCAGGAGAGGGTGACGGCTTCGCCAGGCAGGGTCTGGGTGGTCGAGGCGGAGATGGTGCCCGTCCGGAAGGTCCTGACCTGGATGGTCTTCTCCGCAGAGTCGCGCCTGCCGTCCTCGGCCCGGACCTCGAGTCGGTAGGTCGTGTTGCGATCCGGGTTCAAGACGACGGAGTCGTCCTCGATCTGGAACGCGGGGAGCTCGCCGGTGATGTTCACGTCGTTGGCGAAGAGGTTGAACTCGGAGGCACCCACCACCTCCCAGCGCAGGGTCACCGGCTGGAGCGCGTCGTAGTCGAAGGCGTCCGGGCTCACGGAGAAGTCGACGATGTGGAACTGGCTCCAGAACTCGATGGTGACGATCTTCCGGTATTCGGCTCCCTGGTTCCCGGCGGCGACGATGGTGAAGGTCCGGTAGCCCTTTGCAGCGGCAGTGACGTCACAGCTACCCACCGGGACCTTGTTGTCCACGGCGGGGCAGACGATGTCTCCATCTTCGTTCAGGACTTCGATGGAGGTGGTGTCGGTGGTGTCCCAGTGGATGGTCGCGAGCTCTCCGACCACCGGCGTCCACGGCTCGAAGGACGAGTCGACGATCATCGGCCGCGGCTCGGTGGTGATCTCGACGGTCTTGGAGACGGTCCGCTCTCCCGTCCCGTGGGCGGTGAGGGTGATGGTGCGGCTGCTCGGGACGTTGACGTAGATGCCGCCGTTCAGCTCCACCACCGCGGGGCGGAAGACCAGCGCCCAATCCGAGATGTTGCCGCTGGCCGCCTCGTTGAGGGAGACCTGGTGGCCGATGGTGCCGCCATCGTGCTGGTAGCCGATCGAGGAGGAGGCGCCGTGGCAATGGGGCTCGATGCCGATGCCCCAGGGGGTCTCCCCGATGTCGTAGCGGAAGTCGAACTCACCGCTCTCCCAGAGCACGAGGTTGAAGTTGATGTCGGTCTCGAAGCAGGGGGTCCACATCTCGAGGGTCCCTCTCGCCCACTCGATCACCAGGTAGCGGCCCTTGGTCTCGTCGTTTCGCAGCTCGTAGTAGATCCCGGCGTTCTCGGTCCACGAGTAGTAGTCCAGCGGCGCCCAGAAGGGTGCGATGAGCTCGGTCCACTTGGTCGGGTTCTCGTCGTCGTTCGGATCGGTGGGGAGCGCCTGGGGATGAATGGACGTGGGTGAGATGGCGTTGGTCCGGGTGAGGTCGAAGCTGACCAGCCCGGTGGTGAAGACGTTCATCCGATCGTAGCTCTTGTCTCCATATTTGAAGACGAAGTCGTCTGGGAACTCGAGGGTGGGACATGCCGGCTCGCTCCCCCCGCAGGTTCCGTCGATCGGGAGCGTCTTCTTGTTCGGGCTGGAGACGAGGTCGATGTAGGGGCGCGCCTCCCGCTCGACGTAGTAGCCGGGGTTGAAGTCGAGGGTCAGCTCCTCCACCCGCCGGGTCACCCACTCCAGCCGGACCAGGTCGTTCTCGGCGATCAAAGAGGGGGTCGCGGTGAAGGAGAGGATCTCCGGGAGGAGCACCTCCACCAGGAGCTCGACCTCCACCTTCGTCCCGCGGCTGTTGGCGGCGACCAGCCGGTAGGTGGTGGAGGCGGCGGGCTCCACCTCGAGGGAGCCTGCATCCAGCTCCGAGGGATCCGAGGAGGAGAAGAGGGGGTCGCCGTCCGGCGACCCTTCGCCGTCCAGGGCCCAGAGCGAGACCGAAGCTGCGCCCTCGCTGGTCCAGCTCAGGACCACGCTGTCGTCGACCCCGGGCTGGATCGCCTCGGGCGTCGCGATCAACGTGAGGACGGGGACCGGATGTACCTCGACCGAGGCGGTCTCCCTCGCGTCGGGCTTGCCCGGCGTGGAGGCGACCAGCTCGAAGGTGTAGGTGCCCGGCGCGGCGAGCGGGAGGGTGAGAGATCCTTCGGCGGGATCCTCGCCCTCGAGGGCGTAGGGGGGATTGCCCTGGTCGTCGGTGAGGGTGAGGGTGGGCAGGACCCCCGCTGCGTCGGAGCCGGTCCGCCAGGAGACGGTGACGCTCTCGCCTGCGTCGATCGCGTCCGGCGCCACGGTGAAGAGGTCGATCGAGGGGCCGTCCACCACGTGGACCACCGTCTCCGCCGTCGCCTCCTCGTCGATCCCGTTGCGAACCGCGAGCCGGTAGGTGTAGCTCCCGAGGGTGACGGGGGCCTCGAGGTCGCAGCTCCCGAGCTGGATCCTGGGCAGGTCGGCGGTGCCGCAGCCGCTCAGGGGCTGCTCATCCGGACCGAAGAGCTCGAGCTCCACACCGCCCCGGATCTCCCAGGCGAGGGTGAGGTTCGACCCTGGGGCCAACCGCTGCAGATCCGCGGCGAAGCTGACGATCAGCGGCGCGCCGACCTCGACGGCGAGGCTCTCCTCCACGAACTCGTCCCCATCGGAGTACCCGCGCAGCACATAGGTGCCGCTCGACGCCAGGGTCTGCTCGATGCGCCCGTTCGGACCCGCCTCGTCCAGCTCGAGGAGCGTCCCGTTCAGCTCGAGCTCGACACGGGCCACGTTGGTGGTCTCCCAGACGAGCTCGAACGACTCGCCGACCCCGACCCGCGACGGCCAGGCCTCGAAGCGGTCGATCGAGGGGGCCCGGTTGAGCTCGACGGAGATCGTCCGCTCCGCCTCGAGCGAACCGCTTCGGGCGGTGAGGGTGAAGACGCCGTCCACCGAGGCCGGCGCCGAGGTGGAGCCCTCGAGGAGATCCGCAGCGGGGACCGTGTAGGTGAAGCCCCCTCC
>Ga0180215_1003358_pt1 | contig 15119 bp, 20 predicted proteins | sample eDN3rd37CBELigBY_FD_128871 | JGI IMG/M metagenome (GOLD analysis project Ga0180215, IMG submission 128871) | Enriched backyard soil microbial communities from Emeryville, California, USA - eDNA 3rd pass 37_C BE-Lig BY (version 2) (version 2) | ecosystem: Environmental > Terrestrial > Soil >...
AGAGCGGCGAAATGCCCGCCCAGTCGTCCATCATGCCGTCGATGGTGATCGGCGTCTGGGGCTCGACGGCGACGAGGCCAAAGAACTGCTCCGACGAGTAGACGTTGTGCCACGCCTTGCGGTTGTAGTCGATCTTTAGGTTGTTCCAATTCTTCTTAAACCACTCGTCGGTGAGCGCAAACACCATCACGCCGGCGTAGCCGCGGTCGTAGATGAGATTGCACACGGCGGCCATCTTGTGGCCCGCGTCCGTCTCGTTAAGGAAGCCGTGATTGCGGCCGGCAAAGCCGAACTTGGAGGTGCCCCACGACGTGGGCAGGCCGACCTCGGTGATGACGATCGGGTAGCCCGGAAAGTGGGCGTGAAGCAGCTCTAGGTAGGTCGCGTAGGGGTCCTCCGGCGTCTTTACCTCGGGGAAGTTGTAGTCGCGCACCTGCACCGGGAAGGCGGTCCAAGGGTAATTGAGGAAGTCGGGGTAGTACGGGTACGCGTGGAAGTTGACAAAGTAGCCGGCGTGCCAGTTGCCTGTCACCCGGATGTGCGTCGCGTCAACCGACATCCAATCCTCGTACGACTCGGGCGCCTCTGGCTCGAGCGGCGCCACGATGGGATCCGTCGTCACCCAGTTGGTGAACGTGAGCGGGTGCTGCGACCGGCCGTACTTCATGTCCTCTTGCGCCAACTGGCACGTTTGGATCCGGCCGGCCTGCACAAGTTATGGACAGCGTTGGGTCAGCGTCGTTTCGGCGCGACTACAAGGTACACGTGTACTGACGCACCTTTTCCAGCATCATGGCGAGCCAGCTCTCAAAAGGACTGGCGGCCGGCGTCGCCTCGACGTATGTGCCGCGAAATGGCGGCATGCCGTTGTGCCGCACGTTCGTGACATTGACAACGCGCTCCCACCACTCGGTGCCGAGTACCCAGCCGAGCACATACTTTGACACATCGGCCGTGTACAACTCCTTCTTTTGGTTCAAGTGCTATACGCCAAGACGGCAGGGTACGGCGACGAGTACTGCGACGAGCGTGAGCGATCCCTTCGCGCGCCTCTCAGGATGGCAGTTGGCGCGCGCGCGCCGCACCTCAAAGTAGCCTGCGCCGTGGACCGCGCCCACCACGCTCTCGATGTTTCGGTAAAAGTGGTTGGTCAGGTCCGTGCGGAAGGCGTCAGTGCCGGCCTCGTCGTCGTTGAGCTCCTCCTCGGGTGACCAGATGCCGTGCAACACCATGAGGGGCTTGCGCCCGGCGGCCATTTCGGCATCGTTGAACTCTTTCAGACTCGCGTAAAAGTCGGGCGAGAGCGTCGTGTAGATGCGCACCGTGTTGGCATTGAGCTCCTTCATGTAGTTGAAGTAGCGCTTGTAGTCGTCGCTGTGCGGGGAGCGTCCGCAGGGCGCGCGGCGGGCCAGTGGGTGAGTTCCGGGCGCCACACATCGATTACTGCTCCACGTGCAATGCATACGCGGTGAGTGCCTGCTCACCCGGATCAAAGCCGGGCTTGCCGACACCTAAGTTGACGCCGGCGAGGAAGCCGACGCGCTCAAAGTTGTGGCCATTGAACTTGTAGCCAAAGTTGTCGTATTCGACGCGCGACCAGATGTTCAGGTCGCCTGGCGGGTTCGGCAGCGCCGGATTGTTGGGCACCGGCGTTGGCGGCAAAGACGGTGGGAAGTAGCCATTATTGGATGGGTTGGCCGGGTTCGACGGCGGTGCCGTCGCGCCTATGGTGGGCGGACCATGCAAGACGTGTCTACGACGGCATTAATCGCTACGGGCGCCTGTGATCCGCGCACCTGACCCTGGCGCCGCACCTTGGGCGGCACTCGGCCGCACGCCTGCCGCGGCGGCCGCGCATACTAGCAACATCCACCACGCGCCACTTAGTCTTGTCCGGCCAGGTCGCCGCTTCGTGTGAGGGCGCGCCATGGCCATGTCACGCTGCAAGGCCATGGCAGCCGCCCGCTCCTGCAATGGCGGCCGAGGGGTCCGGCGCAGGCACGCGGGCGCGCGTAAGCTTTGAGCGGCGGCCGTCTGCGGTGGCCCTTGTCCGGTCGGCCGCCACCCGCGGCTGGATCGAACCTTGCCGGGTGGCGGGAGTCACCGCGCCAGGGGGACGGCGGTTCGGCCCGGAAAGGGCCCTGACCGCAATGCCTGGCCGTCCAGCGCGGGTCCAGCGTGACTACAAACGTCGTGGCGCAGGTCCCTTGGGTTGGGCTTGTGCGCTCCTGGCGCTACACCAGGTTGGTTTTTGCTTCGGTACGCCGCGCGTCCGTTCCGTGCGTCCGTCGCAAGACTAGCTGAACCGCAGCCGGCGTCGAACAGCCGTGCCTCGTCAGCGTTTCCAGCCAGGCGTGCTCGGTATATCAGGGGTGCGGCCCGCGTCGCCCTGGTGCCGCCGCTCGTCCAAACCCCGCGCCGCCCCTCACGGCCCGCCCGCTCGTCCTTCTTCCCGGCCTCGACCGACGTGGCGTCCGCGGCCTCAGTCGCGCCAGCGTACGCACTGCCGCACTCCGCCCTCCGTCTCGCAAAGACGCCTACGCGCACGATGCTGACGCTGGCCGGGCGGGCCTCCCCGCCGCCCCGCCACCACCGCCATTGTGTAGCGTCTAGTCGCGTGCGGCGTGGCGCGGCCGGGCCCAGGTCAGCGCGCTCGCGTGGTTCCCAGTTGCGGTGGCTCGGCCGCCCGGCCGTTCCACGCTGGCGAGGCCGGCGGCCTGCTTAATTGTGCTTAACTGAAGGACCTTCCACTGTGCTATGACACGTATATTTGAGAGCCTTTTCTAAATCCATGTCGCTACAGCGCACATATGGAATGAAGGGCCCCCGACCGCGCGCGAGCATGGCACGGCACTAGACCATGGGGAACTATGAGCATGCATGCGCGGTCATACCAGCTCCAATGCGCACACAGGAAGTTCATGGGCTCTATGTATGTTCGAGACGGCGCGGGTTCCTGACAAGATCGTGTGCTGCGACTTGCATCCATGGGCACGAACGTGGTCGATCCACTGGGTGCGTAGGGCGAGTTGGATTAAAAATCGCGATCGGCTTCTCTAGGCGGGCTGCATGCATATCGGTCGCCGAATACGTATGCATACGGGGTCTGCTGAAAGTATACCGTCGCATGTGGACCGGACGTTGACCAAGTACGTCACGCCGCGACGCCTTCATGCGCCCGTCGCCGATCTGCATTTTCATGCACATGCTTTTAGACGATCCATTTCCATCCAAGTCGTGTACGTGTGCTTTTGTAACCAATTGCATGCAGTTACAATGGAATACGGCCCTAGCTAAAGTGTCCTCGTCGGCCGCATGCTCATTCGGATGCATTTCAAACTCGCGTCGCGTTTCTTGCGGCTGAGTTTTTTGGCGCGAAAGTTTTGGCGCGAAATGTTGACGTTGACGAGGCCGGCACGGACGACGCACGCCGGCCCGCCCCCGATCACCACTGAGACGCCCACCATATCGGGCCCACGTCCATGGTGGGCACTGGCTATTCCTGCCATGGGGCCGAATGACGCGCGCGGGGCGGGCACTTCGCACACCGCTGTATGGGCGCCGGGATCCCATACAAAGCGCCGCCCCAAGGTACCTGCCGCGCACAACATCGTCACGAGCCCGGCACGCCCAGCAAATCGCCGGCCGTACACCGGTGCCTGGTGGCGTTGGCGCCACTATGGCGCCCCACCGGCGGCTCCAGCAAGCTGGCCATGGCCGGTCAGCCTGCCAGTTGGCGTGTATGGGCCGCGCGGCACTGCAAGGCGGGCAGGGCGGCCGTACGCCGGCGCGTGCTTGCAGAGGACGTAGCCCCGCCCGCCGGCGGCACTATAAGAGCCAGCGCTGCCCCGCCACGTCGGCCCCATCAGATCAACTGATCGCCCATCGCTCGCGGCCGTCGCTCACCCCAACCGGGCGCTCACGCAAACCGGGCGATCGCCAATACGCGCCTTTGCCGACTCTCACCGTTTAGTCACCAGACGTAGCACACCTTGGACGACGGCGCCTGTGCGCCCGATCGACGGTCACCACCATGTGCGGTTCGTGTTACCGGCTCTGGGTGAACACGTCGCAGTGGCATTGGCTGAATCGTCCTTGGATCGCGCTGGTGGCGTGTATATGCTCCAGGCATTTTCGCCTACCTCAACTACAAGCAGCCGCGGCCGCAGTCAGTCATAATTGACACGCTGCTGAACGGCCTCTGCCGGCTCGAGTACCGCGGCTACGACTCGGCCGGTACGCGCGCCGTTGCACCCAGGTAAAAAAAATACGGTGGCCGTTAACCGGTCACCACTCTACGTCTCTCGGGATGGCAACAGGCCTTGCGTTCGACCGGGATGCCGCGCACAAGCAACAGTGCATCCTGAAGCGGACCGGCCGCGTCAGCGTGCTGCGCGAAGCCGCGACCAGTACGCGGGTCCTAGCGGTCCGATGGCGAAGTCAGAGGCACAGACTGAAATCTTTTCCGGTTCGACATTTCCGGGTTTGCCGCCGCCGCATGCAGGCGACCCGCAGCTGCTGAGCACGACCACGATGGCCCTGGACAACCATGTGGGCATCGCGCACACGCGGTGGGCCACGCACGGCCCCCCGTCGGACATCAACTCGCACCCGCACCGTTCCGGCGACGACAACGTCTTTGTCGTCGTGCACAATGGTATTATCACCAACTACAACGTCCTCAAGGAGCTGTTGGTGTGTGGAGTGTGTGCCCGGTGGGATCGAGCGCCGCCATCGCATGACTGACCGACGGCAAGGCTCTCTCCCCGTGTATGTGACTTGCGTGGGCGCGGTAGATGTCCAAGGGCTACAAGTTCGAGTCGGAGACCGACACGGAGGTGATCCCCAAGCTGGCCAAGTACGTGTACGACCGCCAGGTGGAGACCGGTGGCCCGCGTGACTTTGTCAGCGTCGTCAAGGCCACCCTGCGGCAGCTGGTGCGCGGCCCGCCTGGGGATTTATTCCCTTGGCGACCCTCCGCTGAAGTTCAATCGGACTGTTTTTATGTTGTTGTGTGCTACTGAACAGGAAGGTGCGTACGCCGTCATCTTCAAGAGCTCTCTTTTCCCGGAGGAGGCCATTGCCGCACGCCGCGGCTCGCCGCTCCTGTTTGGCATCAAGCAGGACCACCCGTCCAGCGAGTGCATTAACGTCCTGCCGGCGTCGCCGGCGACCGCTGTTCCGGTGAACGGTAGTGACATGGTCGGCATGGCGCTCATGCACGTCCCCACCGAGCACCAGTCCGCCGAGTACTTCCTCGCGTCGGACGCCGCCGCTATTGTCGAGCACACGCGCCAGGTCGTTTTCCTGGAGGACGCGGACCTGCTCCACATCTCGCCGAGCGGTGGGTGCGAGAGGCCTCATGCCTGTGGCTGGTAGCGTGTGGCTGATGCCGTCGCCGGAAGGCGCGATCGCCTGCCGACACACCGCAGGGTTCCGCCTGTACCACACAGGCAAGGAGCGTAGCCTGTCGAGCACGCGTGCAGTCAAGACGCTCGAAATGGAGATCGCCGAGATCATGAAGGGCGAGTACAAGCACTTTATGGAGAAGGAGATCTTTGAGCAGCCCGAATCGGTCGTCAACAGCATGCGCGGCCGCATCGACTTTGAGCGCGATCGCGGTACGGCTTCCACTCGCGGCTGGCCTTGTACGCGGTGACTAGCAGTAACCATGCTGGCATCGTGTGCCGCTTAGTTGTCTCGCCTGCAGTGATCCTTGGCGGCATTATGGACCACGTCGCGTCGATCCGGCGCGCGCGCCGCATCATCATCATCGCATGCGGCACCAGCTACCACAGCGGCGTTGCGGTACGTGGAACGGCCACGGGCGTACGGCGGTTAGAAACAGGCCTGACCCACACCTTCTGCCCAGTCTTTAGCTGAGGGCGGACAGACGCGCGCACTGCTGGAAGAGATGACGGAGGTGCCCACCACCGTGGAGCTGGCCAGCGACTTTTTGGACCGCCGCACGCCCATCTTCCGCGATGATGTGTGCATCTTCATCAGCCAGTCCGGTGCGCAGCAGCGAGCTGTCGAGACGACGAAACTAGACAAATAAAGCAAATCCTTACCCGCACGCGTGTACATTGCGCACTTAAAAGAACCTTAACGCGACACAGGCGAGACGGCCGACACCCTGATGGCGCTGCGCTATTGCAACGCCCGTGGCGCGCTGTGTGTTGGCATCACCAACACCGTGGGCTCGTCCATCTCGCGCGAGACGCACTGCGGAGTCCACATCAACGCCGGCCCCGAGATTGGCGTCGCCTCCACCAAGGTGCGCGCGGCCACCGTCGCTCAGTAACTGCTGGAGCTCCCATAGCATGGCTGACAGGCTCATCGTAGTCATGCCGTGCGAGCAGTGCTTTACCAGGCGTACACGTCGCAATACATCGTCCTGGTCATGCTGGCGCTCCTGCTGGGCGAGGACCGCGTGTCATTGGCGCAGCGCCGCCACGAGATCATCCAGGACCTTCGCACGCTGCCCAGTACGCAACACGGATGACGGCGTCGCGCCCTAAACGAACGACGCGCTCACGGTGCTGCTGCGCGGGCAGGCGCGGCATGCACGGAGGGACAGACAAGGTCAAGCGCGTGCTGAACCTCAACGAGTCCCTGAAGGAGCTCGTCCGCACAAACCTCGTCAACGAGAACTCACTGCTCATCATGGGCCGCGGCTACCAGCACGCGACGTGTCTCGAAGGCTCGCTGGTGCGTGCAACGGTGGGCCGGGGGTCCTAAGGTCCGACGATAGCGAGACTGACCGCATAGACCTTCTGTTGTGCTGTCGCTTACCTGGGCTACCGCGCAGAAAATCAAAGAGATTTCGTACCTGCACAGCGAGGGTGTGCTGGCGGGCGAGCTCAAGCACGGTCCGCTGGCACTCGTCGATGAGACCATGCCGGTCGCGCTGATCATGCCGCGGGATTGCTACTACGAGGTATCGCCGCACCTCATTGCTTTGAGTCTACTCGGTCTGTGTCATTGACAACAAGTTGCACGTGCGCATGGCTGCTTGTGAACAGAAATCCATGAACGCGCTGCAGCAAATCATGGCGCGCAACGGCAAGCCGATCGTCATCTGCACCGAGGTACGGCCACCTTTAAAAATGGGACTGTTCGCGGCGGTTGGCCAATGCTATGTGTTGTCGCATCAATCTTCTTTCTGCGGCACGCCGCAACAGGGCGACGCCAAGAGCCTAAAGGGCGTCAAGCACGTCATCGAGATCCCGCCTATCGCGGACTGCCTGGCCGGCATTTTGGCCGTACTGCCATTCCAGCTGATCTCGTATCACCTAGCCGTCGCGCGCGGCTACAACGTACGAGGGACCTCTGCTGTGTCGACGGGTGCGGCAGCTAACTGACGTATGGGAGCCAGTCGGACGCGTTTCTGGGCCGGGCGGGATACAGGTCGACATGCCACGCAACCTAGCCAAGTCGGTCACGGTGGAGTAGGGATCCGAAGAAGGCGGCGACGTCCGTACTACCAACCATGCTGTACATAGTCGATCGCACTACCCCCAACTCCTGCTCGACACTGATCGGTTTATTAGTGTAGCCCGGAACATGTACGAATCCTTGGCGACAAAACACAGTACACGCACTATATGGCGCGTTTTGCGGCGCATTGGCGTGCTTTGTGTCGAGTGTTGTATGGACGAGGTCCTTCCTCGCCATGGCCGTGGCCATCGCTGTCGTCCTGGTCATGGTCGTTGGGCGGCTCGGGCAGCCTGCCGTCAGCGCAGAAAGTTAATATAGGCGACGATGGCGACCACCACCACGACCGTGATGGCGAAGACCCAGAAGCGCGGCTCTCGCACGACTGACGCCCACAGGCCTTCAGCTGTGTCGTCGTCGTCGTCCCAGTCGTTGTACTCAATGACGGGCGAGGCCGGTTTGCCGGGCAAGCCGACCGCCGCCGTGGTCCGCCGGCGCAACATGGCAGCGTCACCGGTTGTGGCCAAACAATTAATATAAATAATGCACGAGCCCCGTTTCGCTTAGATGCACTAGAGGTGAAATTCCCGGTACCAGCTCATCTTTCGACGCACACTCGTTGTCGGTTCACCTTCTCCTGGGGTGCCGCGGTCCTTACTTCGCAGCGTCCTCTATTCTCGCTTGCTGTCTCCTCTGGCTTCGCTAAGTCTTTTATGCAGCAACAGCAGCAACAACAACAGGATGCTCTTCGCGGTCCTCGTCTTCCTCCACGCCTGTCGTCCGGCGCGTTCTCTTCATCGTCCACCTTCGTCTTCGTCCTCCCTCGCCTCTAACTCGCCTCCCTTCCTCCACCTCCTACTTCGTCCCTATGTCCTCCTCTTGCTTCCACCTTCTCCTCCCCGCCCGCCGCCGCGTCTTGTCCTTAGGGCACTTAGGCAACAATGTCCTCCAGCCTCCTGGGACCTAGTGGACGTACGTGCACCACCACCACCACCTCCCTCCTCGTCCTCCTCCCTCCTCCTCCGTCTCGTCCTTCTCCTCCTCCTCCGTCTCCTCCTCGTCGTCTGCTGCCGGCTGAAACGCCTGTTTCCGAGTGCCGTGCGCGATTTTATGGGCGCTGTGCACGTGCTTTTTATATGAGAAGTCGCCTTTGTCCAGGACCGAGCGTCGCTCCTTGGGCACAGCGAATGACGTCATCAACAGAGGGACGGCGACCGCGGTGGCGGGCCTCCACTGGAAGGCGGGAGGGGCGGACGTCTGGGGCTGCTGGGGCGCCCGCAGACGTGGAGGCGGGCCGGCTGCAGCGCTGGACGTCGACTGGCGGAAGGGAAGGGAAGGGAAGGGACGATGAGAACGTCGACGAAGAGGACAGCGGCGCGGACGCCGAGGGACTCCAGGACGCCGGGTTGACGGCAACGGTTCGCGAACGGCTGAAGCGACGCGGACGAGGCCGCAGAAGAACGGTGGGGCGGCGAAGGCGGTAGGTCAGAGATAGCGCCGGACACAGCCTCGGGGGCTGGCAGCGGCGGCAGCAGCGCATGTACTGACATAGAAGAGACAGCGGTGGCGGACAGTCGCGGGTACCTATTGCAAGCGGCGGCGTTCACTGGCAACACTCTGGAGCAGTAGCGCACGTGAGGAACGCAGTGGCACTGGCCGTGGCGGCGGCCATGCCGGGCTTCTTTGAGGGGCCCGACGCGGCCTTCCAGGTGGGCGTTCTGGGCGTGATCGTCCTCGTCCACAGCATCACGGTGCTGGGCGTCCTGCCGCCATGGCTCGGATTCACCGGCGTCGGCCTAGCCGTCCAGGTGACGGGCAATGCGCTGGCCGCGATGATCTACTACACTTACTACCTGGCCGCCACAACCGACCCCGGCGGCGTCCCGCCTAGCTGGGTAGGTTGATACAAAGTTATCTCGCCTGCTTGCCAGGGGTCCGCTAATGGGCTAAACGCCATAAGTCGTCCGCTCGTGTCTGCACCAGGTGCCGCTGGAGCATGTGATCGAAGTGAAGCGCAGCAGCGGCAAGCCGCGCTACTGCCAAAAGTGCCAGGCGTTTAAGCCGCCACGCGCTCACCACTGCAGCATCTGCAATCGGTACGGCCGGCGCTTGTTCAAGGCTTGCATATCGCCGACATTGCCCTGACGCACGTTCATAACCTAATCTGCGCTGCGCAATGGTTTGCAGGTGCATTCTCCGCATGGACCACCACTGTACGCTCTCCCCCGACTCGCGTGAGATCCCTCTGCTGTCGGTTAAGGCTGACCTCCTGCCAGCCAAGTTGACCCCGCTAGAATTATGCGGTGCAGGCCCGTGGTTGAACAACTGTGTGGGCTACTTCAACTACGGCCACTTTTTCCGGTTTCTCCTATACGTGAGCGTCACCGTGTTTTATGCCATCGTCGTCATCATCGCGCGAATCGTCAACATCGAGTTCAAGTTTGTCGGCCGCGTCCGCGTATGCGTTGTGTCGCGCAAGCCGCGTCGACCTGTGGCCTCCGCTCACGCGATGGCGTTAGTGGGTGGCTGTGGATGGACACAGCAAATGGTCAACATGGAGTCGTACGAGCTGGTGCTCATCGTGGTGGACCTAGTGTTCCTCGTGCCAATTTTCCTGAGCGTAGCCATCCTCCTCGGCTTCCACCTGTACTACATTGCCACCAACACGACCACCATCGAGGCCTTCCAAAAGGAGCGTGTCGAGCGTGCGGTGCGCAAGCAAGGGCTCAAGCCCGTACGAATCTATTTCAATTGACAGCAACGCCCCCAGCTCCCGGCTCACACCTAGTTGGGACGACCATGTCTTTCCCATGCCGTTTTTGTCCAACAGGTACCGTTTCCCTACGACCTGGGCGTTGCCAAAAACGTTGCAGCGGTGCTGGGGCGCAACCCGCTCGCGTGGCTGTGGCCCGTGGACATGCCCGACGATGGCACTAGCTTCCCGACCATCACGATCACCGACTACGGCGGTACGAGCGCGGTCTCGCGCGCAGCTAGCTGGCGCGGCGCATGCCACTAACGAGCGCTGCTGTTATTGACCCATGCGGCAACCGATTCAGAATCGGGCGTCGACCTGACGTGGCCTCCGCCGTACTTGGAGGAGGAGCTGCGGCGGAAGCGGCGTCGGGCTGGGAAGAATGGCTACAATGGCAGCGATGCCGACGAGGGCGTCGCCAGCGCCGCGGACGCGGGCGACGACGAGGACCACGCCAAGCACGTGTAGGGAGCGTCGCCAACATATTTCTTTTTGGTGTACACTAATGTACATGACCTGTACAGAAGCGAACGGGGCCGGCCCGTTAGTACAAGAGCCACAGCGGCATGCCAAAAAAGATGCGGTTGAGTCCCTGTACAAGTAGCTTGCACACGATGCCAAAGGCCAGAATGCCGGTGGCTCGCACATAGCTGGTCGACAGCACCACTGCAGGCGGGATCGCGCAGACGCACCCCCCAGGCTTGCACGGAGCGCTGAGCAAATATGCGACCACGCATCCCAGGAGTGAGCCGCGCGTACCTGAGAGCGCCTCCGCGTTGGAGGTGAGTACAATTAGCTGGACCATCCACGAGAAGGTGAACGTGTCGTAATCCCAGATGACCATCAGGAGCAGGGCGAGCTTGGCGAACGAGGATAAAATCAGCCCCATGATGACATAGTTGTACCTGGGTGCGCGCGCTAAAACTTCCGCTTCGGTCGCCCTCTCAGCACCGCTCCCGCAGGTGATCACGGAGCGCTTAGACGTACTTGAACATGAGGTAGCGGTCCGAGATGTGGTAGGCAATGGCGGCCAATGTTCCGGCATACATGCCGGCCATTTCTTTTGCCCATTCACGGCATGTACAACGGCGACTGCGTTAAAACAAGCCCCGCGACAAAGGGCCCTTGACATGCACCGTACCGAGGGCGGTGCAGCACAGGACCAGCCCGGCCGTGGTGACGGCGGACCACATGTCGGGATGGGGCACGCCGTGATCGTCCAAATAGGCGGACCGCGTATCTGCAGCGACCACAAGCGTAACAGTGTCAAGCCGGTGAGTGTCCCGTCCCGGATGGTCAAGAACCCGCGTCACAAGCGCCGTCGACCTACAGACATCGATAAGCAACCAGACGACGGCCACGCGGACCAGCCGGCGCTGCGTCGCGAAGGCATCCCGACATAGCGCTCACCGCATGAGCGTTGGCCGAGCTGCACCACCACAGTGACTGCGTACGTACTTCAATGCCAAAGTCCTGGTAGGGGATCCGGTTGAAGAGCAAGTGACGGTAGACTTGGGGTCGGTGCAGCATCAAGTCGAGAAAGAGCAGAACAAACTCGTACTCGACGTACTTGTCTGCAAATTTGTGGCAATGGTGCTAGCCGTCCCGAGCGACAGAAAGCCAAGATCGCAGAATGTCAACATATGTGGCCGCTCCCTGGACGTCAGGTCAAAACCATACACATTGGGTGAGGCGAATGTTGCCCTTGCTGAACTCGCGGTACAGGTCGCTGACCGACTGCCCGCACTCCACACATGTCGGCATGGCGGCGGCTGCGCTGCCCCAGCTCGCGGGGCAGCCTTCGTCAATCCGTTCGTCGAGCACGTTTGTCCAACAATATCATACTTGGTATGCGCGATATGCCGCTTGCCGCCCACCCCGTGCCTTCCCTTGTGCTCTGGAGCTTAGGTTGTCCTCTTGTAGTCTTGTCGGCTTCGCCACCGTCGCGTTAGGCATCGTCGTCCTCAACCGTCTCGATGTCGTCCTCGTCTGCCTCGGCTTCGTCCTGTTTCTGGATCCACTTCTTCAGCCTTTCGTTCTTCCTCTCCTTCTATATTTCACTTCATTGTCCTCTTCTCGCCTTCGGCCTCGCCCTCTTTTCTTCTTCGTCCTCCTTCTCCCTCTCCTTCTCTTCGCCTGCTTCAAAAGAAAATTTGGCGCGCTTCTTCGACCGATGACGTCATCATGGCCGCGGTGGCCAACGGCGGCGGCGCCGCGGCCGGCGCGGCGGCGACGCCCGCTCCCGTCGTCCAGCCGCCCGCGGCTGCCACGAGCACTGCCGCAGCACCAGCAGCAGCTGCTGCTGGTGCAGCAGCAGCGGCATCAAGCAGCATGGCGCCAGCGGCAAGCACGGTGGCGGCGGCCGGCGCCCGCCCGCCGTCGACCGGGGCAGGGGCACCACCCAATGCAGCCCGCGCCGGCAGCGTCGGCACGCCCAACGGCGGAGATGCACCCGCCACCGAGGGCACGGGGGCAGCGACCGCAACGCCGGTCAACGAGGCGCTGACCGGCCAGCAGGTGACGTGGGCCATGCATGCGTCGCAGGCCGACGCGCTCACTGGCAAGAAGCCGCGGCGGCAGCCGATCTACACGGTGGACGTGCACCCGGACGGCACGCGGTTCGCCACGGGCGGCCGCGACCCGCTCGTCAAGATCTGGAACCTGCGCGCCGCTCTGGACCCGACGCTCGAGGCCGACCCTGCGACGGCCCACTTGCTCGCGGCGCTCACCGGCCACAGCGGCGTCGTGCTCGCCGTGCGGTTCTCGCCGGACGGCCGCTACCTCGCCTCGGGATCGGACGACCAGCGGATCTTCATCCACACGCTGCGGGACGGGCCTGCGGGCCTACCGTCTTTTGGCGTGGAGGCGAGCACGGAGAACTGGGCGGTCGTTCAGCGGCTCTCGGGCCACGAGACCGACGTCGTGGACCTGGCGTGGAGCCGCGACGGCCGGTTGCTGGCGTCCTGCGGTCTGGACTCCGCGGTTAACATCTGGGACATGACGACGTACCGGCGCGTCGCCAAGCTCTCGGACCATACGTCCGCCGTTAAGGGTGTGGCTTGGGACCCGTCGGGCGTCGTGCTCGCTACGCAGAGCGACGACAACACCGTAAAACTCTGGAAGCGCCGCGAGCACGAGTGGGAGTGCGTCCAGTCGCTCTCGGCGCCGACGCGCGATAATTTTGTGACACGCCTGGGGTATGTGTCTGCAGGAGTTGCGCAGGTCGGGGAAGCTGGTTAATTCACGGCGACCGTCTCTGCCTTCATTGGCGGGCGCAGGTGGGTGGCCGACGGGTCGGCCCTGGTGTTTGGCGCGTTCTTGGAGAATCGGTTTGTCACGGTGGTCCACCAGCGGGACCAGCCGGAGAGCCGCAGCCTGCTCCTGATCGCGCCCACGGGCGCCGTCTCCGTCGCGGTGCGTGCTCGCGTAGGCCTAAGCTGGTCGACCATGGAATGGACAGTTCACATCTTTGCAGCGCTGTGCGTGGTGGGCTGATGCCGCCCTGCAGCGGCCGAGTCCGGTTATGTACAACAACCTGGTCTCCAGCGACGTGGAGCAGCTCATGGCGTACATCGCTGTCGGGTACGGGCGACGTAGCGCTCATTGCCCACAAGAGACGCGACACTAAGAGTATTTGTGTATTTGTTTTCAACGTGGCGATCTCGTGGACTAGTGGCCAATCGCTGACATTGTGGCGAACGTACCCGGCCAAGAAGCCGACGGTCTCGCTCAACTTTTCCGACGACACCATTCTAGACATTTCTTGGTGCGGCGGCTTTGCCGTCTGGTCGCGGTCAACGGGCCGTCGGCGCTAAACCCGCACGCCGGAGAAGTGACGGCGATGGGCACGACTCTGCAGGTCGTCCGATGGCCGCGTGCTGGTGTGCGCCACCCAGGCCGGCTGGGTGTACATCTTCCGCCTGGACTCGCCGCGCCTGCAGCAAGCCCCTGCTGACGAGATGGTAAGGCGCAAACGCATTCGCACTAGACCCGCGATGCTCAACTTCACTAAAAACATGACCGTCATACCTCGCTTGGCACCCATAGGCCAAACGGCTGAGCCGGCACGAGGCCGAATTTGCCACGGCGAGTTTGCCACACGATCCCGAGCAGATGCGCCGTGAGCTGGCCAAGTCCAACCCCGCCGCCGCCGCCCCGGCGACGCAAAAACCTGCTGGGGCGACAGCACCTCCGGCGGCTGCACCCGCGCAAGCGGCCATGTCGACCGGGCCGTTGCCGCAGGTGGTCAAAGAGCGCGAGGGCCGCAAGCGCATCTCGCCCACACTGCTCACCAAGTAAGGTCGCCGCAAATATGTTTTGCTTTGCGGTTCCATCGGCCCTCACCCACTTTTTCGTGCTTCGATGGTTCCATCCCGTTTGCACCCAGCGTCCCATCGGCGGCGGGGGCAGCAGCGCTAAGACAGCCAGCCGCTGCAGCAGCGCCGCAGACAGCGGCGTCCACCGGCACGCTGGTAGCCGCGGCGGCATCTTTGGCGGCGGCCGCCACGACCGCGCAAGGCCCCGCCACCGCAGTCGTCACTCGCACGGCGCCTTCCGCCGGCCGCTCGGCGATCGCATCTGGCCCTTCATCGCCGGTCAAGTCTGCCGGTAGAACTATATGCACGTTTGAGGGTTACTGGATGAATGGCCAAACTGACGCTTCTACTTTCCCACTAACTGCGAGTTAGAGCGTGGTGATGAAGCGGCCTCGCCGACCAAGGTGGCCAGCAAGCGGCTCTCCGACCATGAGTCGCCCGGTCCGGCCGCACGGCGACAGCGAACCGGCAAGGGACTACTCCGGCTGGAAGTGCGTTCCGGGCGGCTGCCTCAATTAATCCCACTATCTCTTACGCTCACACAATTCGACAAACTTGGGCTGACGTGCCACACCCAGGACGGGGGGCCTGGAGCCGCAGCGGGCACGGCC
>Ga0180215_1003361_pt1 | contig 15114 bp, 12 predicted proteins | sample eDN3rd37CBELigBY_FD_128871 | JGI IMG/M metagenome (GOLD analysis project Ga0180215, IMG submission 128871) | Enriched backyard soil microbial communities from Emeryville, California, USA - eDNA 3rd pass 37_C BE-Lig BY (version 2) (version 2) | ecosystem: Environmental > Terrestrial > Soil >...
ATTAAATCCGCCTGCTACCTTATGCCATCCTGCTTCCAGCCATTGTATACCAAGCCAAACCCTTAATATTGTCCACACGACTGCTGTCTTAGGAGTTTTCCACCATTTCATGATAATCATCTCTACGTTATTATTGTGAGAAATTTCACATATTCATTTAAAAATTTTTCCCTATCAGGGGATTTAAAAGCCGGCCAGCTCTCGAGAGGAAAGATTGCTGCCGTGAAGTTATTTGTGAAATACTTCACTAACTTTCCTCACTTATAATATACTTCTTTCCATCCCTTTTCGCAATATACTTCACTAATTCTTCACAAAATATCGGACTATCATTAATAAGGCTGTTTTCATCCGGCCAAAGCGGGAATAGGAATAGTACTGTGTAAATTATTGCTGCATTAAAGGAGGACCTTTGACACATGCTTGAAAGCTTGCTGAAAGATCTCATTGCTATTAATAGCTCTTCAAAGGAAGGAGCAAACCAGGCTATTGAATATTGTCATCAATGGCTGTCGGGCCACGACCTTCCTTCTAGAATAATTGAAAATAATGGATATAAAATGGCAGTCTGTGAAATTGGAAGCGGTGATCAGACCGTTATTTTTAATGGGCATGTGGATGTTGTCTCAGGAAAGGATGAACAATTCATTCCTGTAGAACTCCGCGATAAAATATATGGACGCGGGGCAGCAGATATGAAAGCCGGGGTTGCGGCCATGATGTGTGCAGTAAAAGAACTCCGCAATAAGCCAATTGGCGTAAAAATTCAGCTTCAAATTGTATCAGATGAAGAAATCGGCGGTTTTAATTGTTCCGGGTATTTAGCAGAACAGGGGTATCGCGGGGATTTTGTCATTTGTTCTGAACCGACTCAGCTCGGAATTGCGCTGGAAGCAAAAGGAGTTATCAGGCTGGACATCCAGATAGACGGAGATCCGGCCCACGGCAGCCGTCCATGGGAAGGAGTCAATGCCATTGAAAAGGCTTTTGAAGTACATCAAAAACTATTAAAATTGCCTTTTGCAAAAGAGGCGTCTGAATTTTTTCCGCAGCCTTCGATTAATCTGGCAAAAATAACTGGAGGAGATGTTTATAATAAGGTGCCTGAAAAATGTATCATGTCGTATGATATCCGGTACTTGCCTGAACAGGATCATGAAGAGATCATCAAACAAATCGAGAATATCACAGATGGAGAAATAATTATGAATATGTTCAGCAAGCCGCTTGTGACAGCCAGAGACAATCCTTTCATCTTAATGCTTGAACCTATTGTTGAAAAACACACAGAAGATAAAGCCGTTTTCTTTGGACAGCATGGTTCTGCCGATACTGTGTTCTTTGCCAATTACGGGATACCAGCTATCGAGTTTGGCCCAACCGGCATGAACTGGCACGGTGATAATGAATATGTCCTGCCGCATTCCATTCATTTATATGAAAAAATGCTTATCGACTTTGCCATGAAATTCTCGAATTAAGATGCAAATTAAATGCTAATAGTCTCCCAATATGGTAAATTTTCGGTATATGATTAAAGGGGGATTCAGAGTAATGAGCTCTATTAGTTTATTGAAAAAATCTGCTGGAATTGTGCTGCAGAAAAAGAACCTGACAAATGTTACTGCCAGAGTTGGACTTGTACTGGACATTTCCGGCTCCATGCGCAAGTTATATAAAAACGGGACTGTCCAAAGGGTTGTGGAGAGAATCTTAGCAGTTGCCAGCCAATTTGATGATGACGGTGCACTTGATATTTGGGTCTATGATAATGAATTTTCCAGGCTGAAGCCGGTAACAGAACATGACTTTGAAGGATATGTGGATCAATATATATTAAATAATGATCTGATTCACAAATTCGGAAGAAATGATGAACCGCCAGTAATGGAGGATGTCATTCAGAAATATACCACAGAAGATCCTAGTAAAGACCCTGCCTTCATTGTTTTCATTAATGATGGGGGCTGTAAAAGAACGATCAAAAAGCCGGTTATAGCATCCTCCGATAAACCATTATTTTGGCAGTTTGTCGGCATAGGCGATTCAAACTTTGAAGTACTGGAAAAATTGGATGAAATGGATGGCCGCTATATCGATAACGCAAACTTTTTCCACATTAAAGATATCGAGACCATTTCTGATAACGAACTTTATGACCTCTTGCTGAATGAATTCCCTGACTGGCTAAAAGAAGCTAAGGAAAAGAATGTCATTTTATAGATAAGCAAAAAGGCGGATTTGATATTAATCAAGTCCGCCTTTTGCATCCCTGCTGGCCATATACCCATTTTGCATCCAACTGTCATTTCAAGCATTAGCACCCACTGCCGCTTTACCGTGAAGCCGATAGTAAAAGCCTTCCTGTTCAAGCAGAGAATCATGAGTACCTTCCTCAATAATCCTGCCCTCTTCAAGAACAAAAATTTTATCCGCTTTCTGAATCGTATTCAGACGGTGGGCAATGACAAAACTGGTCCTGCCTTTCATCAGTTCCTGAAGGGCATCCTGAATCTTAAGTTCTGTCACTGTATCAATGCTGCTTGTTGCTTCATCCAAAATTAAAATGCCCGGGTTGGCCAGAAATGCACGTGCAATGGAAAGAAGCTGCTTCTGCCCCTGACTTATGCCATTTCCGTCCTGACTCAGCACTGTCTCATACCGCTGAGGAAGTTTCATGATAAAGGAATGGGCATTGGCAAGCTTAGCCGCTTCCACCACTTCATCATCTGAGGCTTCCAGCCTGCCGTAGCGGATATTTTCGCGCACAGTGCCGCGGAATAGAAAGGAATCCTGCAGCACAAAACCCATATGCTTCCTCAGGCTTTCTTTTTTCACATTGGCTATATCTTCACCGTCAATTAATATAAGGCCTGAGTCCCGTTCATAAAACCGTGAGAGCAAATTGATCATTGTTGTCTTCCCTGCACCTGTCGGACCAACTAAAGCAGCAGTCTGTCCTGCTTTTACATGAAGGTTTACATCCCTTACCGTATTTCCATCTTCCTCATAAGAAAAAGATACATTATGGAACTCTACCTCGCCTTTTACTCCGGTAAGTTCTTTTAGCTGCTCTTCATTTCTGAATTCTTCATCTTCATCCATAATGTCAAATACCCGCTCTGCTCCTGCAATCGCTGATAAAAGTGTGTTAAACTGGTTTGCCAGGTCATTAAGCGGACGTGTGAATTGCCGGGAATACTCCGTGAATATGACGATGACACCGATTGAAATCATACCATTCAGGGCAAAAATGCCTCCAACCCCGGCAATAATGGCAAAGCTCATGTTGTTCAGAACATTCATCAGCTTCGGGATAAATCCGGAATATGTCTGAGCCCAGAACCCTGCCCCCCTAAGTTTTTCTCCTTTTTCCCGGAACTCGGCTATAACTTTCTTTTCCTGTGAAAAGGTCTTGATGATCCTCTGTCCTGATATGGTCTCTTCAATAAAACCGTTCAGCTCTCCAAGATTCTTTTGCTGCTCTTTGAATAACCTTCCTGTCCGTGCTGTAATCCATTTCATTCCAAAAAACATCAGCGGCACAATGATCAGAGTAATGATCGTCAGCAAAGGACTGAGCCAAAGCATAACGGAAACTGTGCCAATCAAAGTCAGCAGGCTGGAAAAGACCTGGATCACTGAACTGTTCAGAGTCGAGCTGACATTTTCAATATCGTTTGTTACCCTGCTCATCAGTTCCCCCTGCTGCCGCTTGTCAAAGAACGGAATAGGGAGCTTATGCAAATGTTTGAAAAGCTTCGTTCTCATTGTAAATACAGTATCCTGTGCGATGCCGATCATCCAATAATTCTGAAACCAAAGTGCAAGCGAGTTCAGCACATATATGACTCCAAGCCAGATCAGTAAGGCAATAAATCCATTGCTGTTCTTTGTGACAATATACTCGTCGATCGCCATCCCGACTAAATAAGGACCAAGCAGCCCCATTGCTGAGCTGATAACCACCATTAATAGAACAAGAGATAACAACCCTTTATTGTAGGCCAAGTATGTCCAGATTCTTTCTAATGTGAAATTAATGTTCTCAGATTTCGGCTTTTTCCCTTTAGTAAATTTACCATTCAAGTCGAGAGGTATCTTTTTATATTGGAAAGGTTCTTTGAGCTGTTTAAGCATAATTTCTGTTCTCCTCTCCAGATTGGGATTGAAAAATCCGCTTATACAATCCCGATGTTTTAAGGAGATTCTCGTGGTCTCCCTCAGCCAGAAGCCTTCCATCTTCAAGCAATAAGATTCTGTCTGCTTCCATTGCTGTACTGATTTTCTGTGTGATAATCAGTGTTGTACAGGTATATTTTTTTAAAGAACTCAAAAGTTTTGCCTCTGTTTTCATATCCAGTGCACTTGTACTGTCATCAAGCAGAAGGATTTTCGGCATTCTTACTAGCGCCCGGGCAATGGATAGACGCTGTTTTTGCCCGCCCGATAAATTAACACCCTTTTGTCCCACTTTTGTTTCATAACCTCGTGGCAGCTTCATAATCGTTTCATGTATTTGTGCATTGACAGCTGCTTCAGTTATTTCCTCCATCACTGCATCTTCCTTGCCCCATGAAATGTTCTCTTTCACACTGCCTGTAAAAAGCAGGGCTTCCTGAGGTACAAAGCCAATTTTCCTGCGGAGATTCTCCATTTTCATTTCCCGGACATCATGCCCATCAATTTCAACTTTTCCTCCGGTCACATCATATAGCCGGGGGATGAGCTGAAATAAAGAGGTCTTCCCTGAGCCTGTTGCACCTAATATCGCTACTGTTTCCCCGGGATATATTGTAAAGCTGATGCCGTCCAGTACCTTCTCAGAAGTGCCTGGGTAATGAAAAGATACATTATTAAATAGAATTTTGCCCTGACTTACTGTTAGGGCATTCTTGGATCTTGAGCTGTCTGTTAAATCCACATCAGTCTCCAGCACCTCTGCTACACGATTCGCAGAGGCCCGCGCCCTTGAGAATGCCATGATAATCCAGGAAAAAATGGAGAAAGCGGCCGTTATCCTGGTAGCATAGTTAACAATTGCAACAATCTCTCCAACCTTTACATCCCCTGTATTTACCTGTATGCTGCCAAACCAAAGCACGCCAAGAATACTAAGATTCATGATTAGGAGCAAAACAGGCATGGTCACTTCCATTAGGCGCAATGCTTTAACCGTTCCATCTCTAAGATCCTCATTCGTGCGCGTAAATCGTTTCACTTCATGATTTCTGCGGACAAACGCTTTAATTAGCCGAATCCCTGTCAGATTCTCCTGCATGACGCTGTTCACAGAGTCCAGCTTTTCCTGGACTGCTTTAAAGAGCACGCCTCCTTTTCCCATTACCCAAAACAGAAATAGAAAAAGGAATGGGGCCACAGCTGATAAGATAAGAGCAAGTTTCACATTTACCACAAAAGCCATTATAAGGCCGCCAATTATTAATAGAGGGGCTCTCATCATGATTCGAAGACTCATAAAAACGGTATTTTGAAGCTGCGTAATATCATTAGTCATTCGGGTAATTAATGAAGATGTCGGAAAAAGATTAAAGTTGGCAAAAGAGAAGGATTGTACCTTGTCATATAATCTTTTCCTTACATCAAAACCAAAGCTTTGGCTGACATGGGCAGCATAAAAGGAATTAATGACTCCAGCCGCAAAGGCGGCAAAAGAGGCAGCCAGCATAATCCCTCCCCACTTCACTACCTCCTGAAGATTATTCTGAAGGATGCCTTCATCTATGATCTTTGCCATTAGCAATGGCTGAATAAGCTCAACAGCAAGCTCCGTCAGCATTAAGAATAATGCTATTGCCACCGCTATCCGGTAAGGCTTAAGAAATGCTAAAACTTTCGCCATTTATAGTCCCCCAAGCTGTAATTGCAATTTATAATATATGTATAATAAGACAACTAAAATCCTTCGGCAAACTAAATAAACCTATTAATATCATAATCCTTTTTACAAAATTTTTAAATAATTCCATTAAAAAAATTAAAAAACGCCTGGATCAGACCAAGCGCCTATTCATTCTTATATATGGGGGCAATCAGGTCGATCCTGTTTGTCCATATGCCTCCTGAATAATCATCAGGCAGCCGTTCCATGTCTTCCGGTCTGTCAAATCCTTCCGACCAGCTCCCGTCCCCTGCAACCACAATAACTCTTGTGCCTGCATCATCCATTCGATTCAAGAACTTATTTGGCCAGCCCCATAACAGCTTTGTATATGATTCAGGAATATGAAGCTGTGTGTTATGGCAGGAGTTTGGAACATATCCTGTCCACCCCGTTCCTAAATAAGGGAGAAGGCATTCTTTCAAAGTTGCCTTGGACATCACCCTCATTGCAGGCATTTCTTCTATCAGAGCAGCAATAGGTTCGTCTCCTCCATAAACAGATATTTTCTCCAATCTGTCTTCTGAAAACATGGACAGGTATTCAGCAAGCTTTTCTCCTTCTTGGGGATCGTTGCTTTTAATATGGATTAAGAAATCTCCTTCCGGAAACTCTTTCATGACTTCATCAAGGCTTGGCATCATCCCGATTCCTTTACCGCGAAACGGATAGGTTTTTCCATTATCAGCTGTGTAGCCATATCCAATGTCCAGCTTTTTTAATTCCTTCATTGTATAATCTCTGGTATTTCCCTTTGCATTTGTCCGGCATTCCAGCGTCCAATCATGGAACACCGCAAACTGTCCATCCTTTGTAAGCTGAATATCCAGTTCAACTGCATCTGCACCTGCCGCAAAAGCTGCTTCCATGGAAGGAATCGTATTCTCAAGAAAGGAATGCTCAGGCTCGTAAATTCTTTCAGCCGTACAGGTCTCCCCTGTTATCCCTTCCATATGAAAGGTCTGGGCCATTCCTCTATGGGCGAGAAGCAGCGGCTTATCATTTCTTTCTTTTGTAAGCAGGGAGGTGTTGTTTAAAAACATAAATGCGCCGAGAATTAATAAGATTATGATCAGCCGTTTTAAAATCTTCTTTACCTTTTTCATTTGTCCTCCGGTTTTTGCAGAAATAAATCTTTTCTCAACCGATTTTACCATAATCCAATAGGTAAAAATATAAAAGGCCAAATCTAAAGATTCGGCCTTTTATTGTTAGCTTGATTTCCGCCCCAGGTAAGCTTCCATGATTCTAGGATCATTCAGGAGCTTTTGTGAGCTTCCCTCAGCAACCATTTTCCCTGTTTCCAGGACATACCCATAATCGGATATTTTTAGTGCCTGTCTTGCATTCTGCTCCACCAGAAGAACAGTTGTGCCTGCTTCGTTAATTTCTTTAATAATTTTAAAGATATCTGCCACTATTAGAGGGGCCAGCCCCATTGAAGGTTCGTCAAGAAGAAGCAGCTTTGGTTTGCTGAGGATCGCTCTCGCAATGGCCAGCATCTGCTGCTGACCCCCGGATAATGTTCCTCCAAGCTGCTTCTGCCTTTCTTCAAGGATTGGGAAACGTTCCATTACATTCTTAATATCCTGGTCAATTTCATTGTCCTTCCGATGGTACGCTCCCATCTCAAGATTTTCAAGCACTGTCATTCCTGAAAGAATCTGGCGGCCTTCCGGAACAAGGGCAATCCCTTTGCGCAGCAGCTGGTCCGGCCGCAGTCCCGTTACATCCTGCCCCTGAAATTGAATGCTGCCGGCTTGAGGCTTGAGCAATCCGGAAATGGTCTTCATAGTCGTTGTCTTTCCTGCTCCGTTTGCGCCAAGTATCGTAACAATACTGCCTTCTTCCACTTCGAGGCTGATGCTTTTCAGAACCTGGATTTTTCCATAAAAGGCGTTAATCCCGTTTACCTTAAGCATACAAATCTTCCTCCTCACTGCCGAGATAGGCTTCGATGACATCCGAATTATTTTGGATTTCAGCAGGTGTTCCTTCAGCAATCTTCTTGCCGAAGTTTAGCACGGCAATACGGTCGCATAATTTCATGACAAGCGGCATATCATGCTCAATCAGCAGGACGGTAACGCCTTGTTCCTGAATTTTTTTGATGAGATGAAATAATTCGCTTGTTTCTGTTTCGTTCATTCCGGCTGCCGGTTCATCCAGAAGCAGCAGCTGAGGAGAGCTTGCCAGTGCCCTGGCAATTTCCAGCCTTCTTTGCTGGCCGTATGCCAGGCTGTCAGAAACAATATCCGCAAAACCTCCCAGCCCAACAAACTCTAATAGTTCATTCGCTTTGCTGCGGATTCTTTCTTCTTCTTTCCGCTGTGATTTTGTCCTGAATACACTGCTGAACACCCCGGATTTACTCCGGCAATGCTCCCCAACCATCACATTTTCTTCTGCTGTCATCTGGGGAAACAAGCGAATATTCTGGAATGTTCTGCAAATGCCTTTTTTCGTGATAAGGTGCGGCTTTAAGCCATTGATATTGTCTTCATTAAAGATAATCTCGCCTGAGGTAGGCGTAAACATCGATGTAATCAGATTGAACATCGTTGTCTTCCCGGCTCCGTTTGGACCGATCAGCCCAAAGATCTCCCCCCGGTTAATAGAGAACGAGACATCAGACAGGGCACTCAGCCCGCCAAAGTTTTTACATGCTTTTTTGATTTGAAGTACCATGCTTTTGCCTCCTCTTTGATGCTTTAAGCTTGAGCCAATTTAAAATATTTACATCAATTAATCCCTGTGGCCGGACAGCCATCATAATAATAATGATCAGAGCGTAAATCATGTAGCGGTATTCGCTTATAAACCTGAGCACTTCGGGCATTACAGTTAAGAAGAGCGCTCCAAACACCGGTCCCCAAATTACTTCGCTTCCTCCGAAAACTGCGAAAATCAGTATCTCAACCGCACGGTGATAGGCAAAATCGGCCGGACTTATGTAGGCAAGAACATGTGCAAATAATGCACCTGCAAATCCGGCTACCAGTGCCCCCTGTGCAAATGCCAGGACTTTATAATAAGTAATATTGATTCCCATTGACTCTGCTGCTTTTTCATCCAGCTTAATCGCTGCGAAAGCCCGTCCCACTCTGGAGCGGTTCTGCCTTCTGAAAAACGTGATTATGCTGATTGTAACCCCTAACAAAATGAGGAAAATAGCTAGAAAAACAAACTGGTTATTTTGGAGTCCAAGTATTTTCGGATCAAAGCCAAATTCTTTTAAAGTATTCAGCAGTTCACGGCCCATATGAGGAATGCCTGATAAACCTACAGCTCCCTTTGTCATAGACTCCCAGTTTACAAAAATAACCCGGATAACCTCTCCAAACCCGAGAGTCACAATGGCGAGATAAACCCCCTGAAGCCTTAATGTCGGTATCCCGATAAGGATTCCGAATAAACCCGCCAATAAAGTGCCCGAAAGTATCCCCACAATAATAGGAAGGTCAAAGTTCAGCGTCAGAAGGGCCGATGTATAGGCACCGATCCCCATAAATCCTGCATTGGCAAGCGAGAGCTGACCAGTTGATAGAGTAATATATATACTTACCCCTAAAATAATGTTGATTAATATAAAAGAAGCTACCTGTAAATAATATGGATTTATTAATTCTGCAAGCATGAGTTCACCTTCTTACGCTGAAATTTTTTGGCCAAACAACCCCTGCGGCCTGATGAGAAGGATGACGATAATTGCCGCAAAAGCTATTGCATCCTTGTATCCCGAATTGCCGTAAACAACGACAAAGGTTTCCGCCAAGCCAAGGATAAGGCCTCCGGCCATCGCTCCCTTGACATTCCCCATGCCGCCAAGAATGATGATGGCAAGTCCTTTTAGCCCAATGGATAATCCCATCTGAGGGGTAACAGAGTTAAATGCCATTCCGACCAGGATCCCGGCAATCCCGCCCATCGCAGATGCGATAATAACAGTCATCGTAATCGTTCTTTTCACATCAACACCAAGCAGGCTTGCAGTTTCAAGATTTTCAGCAGTTGCCCTTAAGGCTTTTCCTGCCTTTGTTTTGCCTAGCCAAAAAGAAAGGGCGTACATGAGAAGGACAGAAATGATAAAGATAACAATCTGCACAAGATATACGGTTATCGAACCAATCTGGAAACTTATTTCCGCAAAAGAAGCACGGAAAGGATGGTTGCCTGGACCAAAAATATGGTGCGACAGGTTCTCCAGCAGTATCGAAACACCAATGGTACTGATCAATGGCGCCAGATGGGATACTCCCTGTTTATTCCTGAGAGGTCTCAGGGCAAATCGCTCAAGCAGATATCCCATTGCGGCAGTTACCAAAATCGCTGCCATAAAGGCCAGCCAAAGCGGCCCTTTGAATGTGGAAGTGACAACAACACCAATGAAGGCCCCGAACATAAAGATTTCTCCGTGTGCCATATTGATAATGCCAAGCACCCCGAAAACCAATGTAAACCCAAGTGCAACGATGGCATAAATGCTGCCAAGGGTAATTCCGTTTATTAATTGTTCAATTAACACGGTATTCACCTACTAACTTTATTTATATGAATCATTTTCTTAAAAGTAAGCTCTGGCACTGATAGCGCCAGAGCTTCACTTTTGCAGCTTTCTTAATTAAATTCCTTAAATGCCCCGCCTTCGATAACCAAAACGGTCGGATCCATTACGACATCCCCTTCTTCATCAAAAGAGAACTCCCCAAGGATTCCATTAAAGCCTTGGATTTCGGCCAAAGCATCACGAAGTGCATCACGATCAGCTTCACCCGCATTTTTTAATGCTTCAGCCATAATGTATAGTGCATCGTAAGCCTGTGCTGCAAATTGGTCAGGCTTTTTGCCGTATTCTTCCTCATACTTACCGACAAATTCCTTGACCTTATCATCTTCTTTTTCACCATACCATGGAGTTGCCACAATCAGTCCATTTGCTGCATCCCCTGCTATATTGATGACCTCAGGAGAATTGAAGCCGTTTCCTCCTACAAACGGGACATCAATGCCCATTTTCCTTGCCTGATCCATTATGACTGCACCTTCATTGTATAGAGCCGAGGCCAGAATAAGGTCTGGCTTTAAACCTTTAATTTTCGTCAATTGCGCATTATAGTCTGATTGTCCTTTTTGGAACGTTTCAATCGTTAAGATTTCAAGCCCCTTCTCTTCTGCTGCTTTTTTCATCGTGTCAAAGCCGGATTTTGTAAAAACATCATCATTTCCATATAGAATTGCTACTTTTTTAGCATCATATTTCTCAATGGCTTTATCTATTGAAGCAGGAATCGCCAATGCTTCAGGCAGCGAGTTTCGGAAGACATAGTCCCCAATTTGCGGAATCCCTTCTGCAGTTGTTGAAGTCCCCATAATCGGTACCCCGTTCAGATCGGCTTCTGGACCAACTACATTCATTTCTGTACTTAATGTAGGCCCGATAATGCCTGTCACATTCTCTGAATTCATAAGCTTTTGTGCTGCTGTCAATGCCTGATCCTGCTTGCCGGCGGAATCTTCTATAACAAGGTTTATCTCGACTTCACCCTTGCCGTTGATTTCTTCCTGTGCGAGCTTTAAGCCATTTGTGATTGCTTCGCCATAAGCTGCACCCGGCCCGCTGATATAAGAAATAACTCCAATGTCGGCTTTAACTGCTCCTCCGCTGCTTTCCCCATCCTCATCCCCTGCTGCCTGATTGCCGCCGCATGCAGAGAGGACAAGCAAACTGGACAATGCTGTAAATTGCGCAAATTTCTTTAACTGCTTTCTCATTTTCTCTAACCCCCGTTATCAGAAATAAGTAAATATTCAAAACTATATTACTATTTAAATACAAATGCTTGTCAATGTAAACAATAATATGGAAACTTTTCTTACATATTAATTGACAACGGAAAGCGGAAGTTGCCTGGAACTGAAGCAGATGTTTCATCGTCTGGAAAATGCAGCCTTTCATTGTCTTCTGTCAACAATAGAAATATAGAATCTTTGTTTTTTATGAACATTGTCGTAACTTGTCACAGAATTGTAAGATTAATCTAAAGATATAACCATTGGAGGTGCCGGAAGAAATGGAAGCGATTACAAGAGACTTTTTTCTATATTTATCAAAAAATAGCTTACTGAATAAAATTGCCCAGAACAGAGGCGGAAGTTTTGCGGCAGGTAAATTAATTGGAGGGGTTGATTTCAAAAGCAGCGTCCGCTTTATCAGAGATCTGAATAATCAAGGACTTTCTGTAACAGTGGACCATTTGGGAGAATTTGTTGATTCTGTTGAAGTGGCTAATGAACGGACAGAGGAATGTATTTCAACCATTGAAATGATCAGCAAAGAAGGACTTGATTCACAGGTATCCCTAAAAATGACCTCTCTTGGTCTGGATATCGATCGTGATCTTGTTGTGAAAAACATGACAAGAATTCTTGATACTGCCGAGAAGCATAAAATTATGGTGACAATTGATATGGAGGATGTACCGCGCTGCCAGGCCACTATCGATTTGTTTAAGCAGTTTAAAGAGAAGTACAGCTGTGTAAGTACAGTTCTGCAGGCTTACCTGTATCGGACTGAAAAGGACCTCGAGGATTTGGGGAAATATCAGCCTTTTTTAAGAATGGTAAAAGGTGCTTATAAAGAATCACCGGAGCATGCTTTTCCTGAAAAGACAGATGTAGATGAAAACTATAAGAAATTAATTGAGCAAAGTCTGTTAAACGGAAATTATACAGCAATAGCTTCCCACGATGATCAGATCATTGAGTACACAAAAGAATTGGCAAAGAAGCATAACATTCCAAACGATCGCTTTGAATTCCAAATGCTCTATGGCATGAGGAATAAAACACAGCTGGAACTGGCGAAGCAAGGCTATAAGATGCGTGTCTATGTACCATACGGAATGGACTGGTATGGATATTTCATGAGAAGGCTCGCTGAACGCCCTGCTAATATTGCTTTTGCTTTTAAGGGCATTTTCAAAAAGTAAAACTTTAAAATTATTTTTCTTCCAAAACAATAAAATACAGCTATAATAATAACCAACCATTTGTGATTTCTAAGTAATGAGAAAGCAGCCCACTGCTTTCTCATCGCTTATTTTATCTAAATATTTGTAAACTAACAAAAAGGAGGCTTACAAATGGATTATGCATTAATTATATCCATTACCGTGTATATGATTGGGATGCTTTGGATTGGCTATTATGCCTATAAAAGGACTTCCAATCTATCAGACTACATGCTCGGAGGACGAACACTGGGTCCTGCGGTAACCGCTTTAAGTGCGGGTGCATCCGATATGAGCGGCTGGCTGCTGATGGGACTCCCGGGAGCCATGTATGCCACTGGCCTAAGCGCTTCCTGGATTGTCCTTGGCTTAACACTCGGGGCATGGGCGAACTGGCTTTATGTTGCACCTAGGCTTCGCACGTATACTGAGGTAGCCAATGATTCTATTACGATCCCTGGTTATTTAGAAAACCGTTTCGGGGATGCTTCCAAAATTCTGCGCCTGATTTCAGGATTAGTTATCTTAATTTTCTTTACCTTTTATGTATCATCAGGAATGGTATCCGGGGGAGTATTATTCCAAAGCACCTTTGGGCTGGATTACCACACAGGTTTATGGATCATTACTGGTGTAGTAGTAGCGTATACACTATTCGGTGGATTTCTTGCGGTTAGCTGGACAGACTTTGTTCAAGGTTTGATTATGTTTATCGCCCTCATTCTTGTACCATTAGTAACACTTTTCCATGTAGGCGGATTTGGGCCGGCAATTGATACTGCAAGAACAATCAATCCAGCTTTCCTTGATATCTTTAAAGGAACAAGTCTTTTAGGCATCATTTCCCTTTTTGCTTGGGGACTTGGCTATTTTGGGCAGCCTCATATTATCGTCCGCTTTATGGCTATCAGTTCTGTTAAAGAAATCAAGAAAGCCACCCGCATTGGGATGGGCTGGATGATTTTCTCGAGTATTGGCGCTATGCTGACTGGTTTTGTGGGTATTGCTTATGTTGCTGATACAGGCATTTCAATAGAGGACCCTGAAACCATTTTCATTCTTCTTGGCGAGGTTTTATTCCACCCGATCATCACTGGATTCTTAATCTCAGCCATTCTGGCAGCTATTATGAGTACCATTTCATCACAGCTGCTTGTAACATCAAGCTCATTGACGGAAGATTTATATAAAACGTTCTTCCGCCGCTCAGCTACAGATAAAGAATTGGTTACAATAGGAAGATTATCTGTATTACTAGTTTCTATCATTGCATTGATTATTTCATGGGAGAAAAATGAAACGATTCTAGACCTTGTGGGTTATGCATGGGCTGGTTTCGGATCCGCTTTCGGACCTCTTATCATTCTTAGCTTATATTGGAAGCGCATGACAAGATGGGGAGCATTAGCCGGAATGATTGTTGGGGCAAGCACTGTCATCATTTGGTCTCAAGCCGGATTATCTGAAGTACTTTATGAAATGATTCCAGGCTTTGCTGCCAGCTTAATTGCCATCATAGTGGTAAGCCTTCTAACTGCAAAGCCATCTGCAGAAATCGAAAAACAATTTGCTGACTTTGAAAAATCCTTAAAATAACCTAAACGTTTCAGGACTGGGCCAAGAAAATGCCCGGTCCTTTTTCTTTCGGCAAAATTCGAGTGGTGCCTCCCATTGTTTTTCACTATAATAAGAACAGCAATGTTTAGGAGGGAGTCTTAATGAGTCAGCCGCTGGAGAAAATCCTTAATATGACAGATATAGATGAGATTACAGAAATGGTCAGTACTTTTTTAAAGAAGCCTGTTGTCATCGAGGATGAACAATTCTCACTGCTGGCCTATAGCTCGTATTATATTGAACATTTTGATTTGGCGAACCAGCAGACCATATTTTCTAAGAGATGGCCCATACCCATTTTGGAGAAATTTATGGATGAAGGCATTGTTGATCAGTTAAAGACAATTCCTGAGCCTTTTAGAATTAAGAAAATGGAAGAAATCGGCCTTAACCAGCGCGTGGTTGTAAGTGCAAAATATAAAGAGCAGATACTGGGTTTTATTTGGGTTCAGGAAATAGAAGACGCTCTATCTGAAAGCGAAATGAACTTTCTGCATGATGTTTCCTTTCATATTGGAAAGCTATTATATCAGAAAAACCTGAAAAAACTGCGCAAGGAAGAAGAAAAACATCAATTTTATCAAA
>Ga0180215_1003363_pt1 | contig 15110 bp, 13 predicted proteins | sample eDN3rd37CBELigBY_FD_128871 | JGI IMG/M metagenome (GOLD analysis project Ga0180215, IMG submission 128871) | Enriched backyard soil microbial communities from Emeryville, California, USA - eDNA 3rd pass 37_C BE-Lig BY (version 2) (version 2) | ecosystem: Environmental > Terrestrial > Soil >...
CTCTGTCGGCAGGCTGTACTGGATATTCTTGTTCTCGCAGCCGCCGCCCTTCAAGATCAGCTTCACTTCGATATCGTCGCGCTCCCACTGCTCGAAATGAATGACCGGCGTGCCCGGTCCGAGGTTATCGCCCGTGTTGGCGCCCGTCAACGAATCCACCGAATTCGTACGAAGCTTCCCGTCCGCCGTCGATCTGGCAATAGCGGAGCGGATTGCCTTCTTCATCTCGATCTGGTTGGCTCCTACCGGCGTATGCACGATAAAGGTAGGCATGCCTGTATCTTGGCAGATCGGCGAAACATTCGTTTCCGCCATCTTTATATTATTTGCAATCGTCGCCATCGACAGCGCCGCGCGGGTTCCCGCGTTCTCGCGAGCGGCCCCCGCCTTGATCGCGCGCCGCACATCCGCAGGCAGGTTCGTGGATGTCTCGACGATTAAATCGTATATGCTTTGTTCGAATTGCTTCATGGTGAAAATTCGTCCCCTCTCGCTACCGAATGTAACTCTATCATATCACATTATTTGTCCGCTTGCGTATCGTTTCGCCCTGCCGGAGCGCCGGTTTCCGGTGTCTCTGCCTGCGCGATTTCGTCCAAGGTTTTCTTGAAAGATGGCGCCATGTGCGTCAGGAAGTAATCGACTTCCGGCATGTTGAGTTTGCGCAGCGACGCTTCCAGCTGCCTCTCGGCCACCGCAAATTCTCGGTTTCCCGATGTCAGTTCCGTCACCGACTTCAAATAAGCATCCAGCAAATCCGCCGCCTTCACCCATCGGTACAGCTCCGAATCATGCGATTTTATTAAAGGCTCGTAAGCTGCTCTAAGCTCAGGCGGGATCATATTAACAATATTGTCTTCCGCCGCATGTTCGATGGCCCGGAAGCTGCGGCGCACATCCGGATTGCCGTTCTTAACCGGCGCCGCCACATCTCCGACAAACACCTCCGTTGCATCGTGGAACAGTGCGATCGAAACGACGCGCTCCGTCGGCACCTGCTTGCCGTACACCTCATTGGCAATGGTGCAAAGCAGGTGAGAGAGCGCGGCGACGTAATAGGAGTGGGTCGCGACAGATTCCCGATGCGTATTGCGCATTAAGCTCCACCGGTCGATATAACGCAGACGGTACAAATAAGCGAAGAAATGGCTTTCCATCCCGTTCTCCATGCGATCAAATCATATAACGGTAGACCATAAGAATCGTCTCAAGGAGAACCATCACGGCCGCAATCGCGCTGAAGGTTCTAGCTTTAGAGACGTCCTTGGCCGCTGCCGCGCTGCCTTCTTCGCCTGCTTTCATGATGCGGCGAAGCGGTCCGCCGATCATGCCCGACATCGCCCCAAGGATGACAAACAGCACGATCACCGCGATGATCCAGGCTGTCGATACGTTGGCGTCCGAGATTAAGTATCCGCCCGTAAGGAATTGAACGATCAGCAGCCACTGTCCCACGCGGTTCATCACATACATGCCGCGCGTATAACCGGCCAGTGCCTCCGAACGCAAACCCGCCAACCTCGACGCCAAGAACGGCAGAAGTAAATAGAAGCCTACGCTAATCGACCCGAGAACATGCAAAAATACAATAAACTGGTGCATTGATTCCATTCCTCCGTTACATAGAGATGACACTTATTTTTCAGTATATCTTAAGCGTATTTCGTTTTCCAACGGCTGGTTGTTTTGCGTGTCGCTGCGGCGGGTAAACGGGACATTCGTGGCCTGTTTTGTAAGCCGCTATGGCCCGGATTCACGTACACGCTGTCCGGAACCGCGCAGATATGCGGCTAAACACGGCGCTGCGGCGGGTAAACGGGACATTGTGGCCTGTTTTGTAAGCTGCGATGGCCGGATTCACGTACACGTTGTCCGAACCTGCGCGGATATGCGGTGAACACGACGCTGCTGCGGGTAAACGGGACATTTGTGGCCTGTTTTGTAAGCCGCGACGGCCGCATTCACGTACACGCTGTCCGGAACCGCGGGGACGCTCGGCTCACGCGACATACAAAAACCCGATAAAGCGCGCGGCAGCAGCCCGCTCCATCGGGTCCATGCATGTATTAGCCCTGATTCACTATCTTAATCACATTGCGGACGGATTCCGCGGACCGGTCGAGTGCGGCGCGCTCTTCCGGCGTGAGCTCGATCTCGATGATTCGCTCAATGCCGTCGCCGCCAAGCACCGTCAACACACCCATGAACAGGTCGCGGTACCCGTACTCGCCTTCGAGCAGCACGATGGCCGGCAAGATCCGCTTCTTATCCTTCAAGATCGCTTCCGCCATCTTCACCAGCGACGCCGCCGGCGCATAATAGGCGCTGCCGTTGCCGAGCAGGTTGACAATCTCGCCGCCGCCCGTTCGGGTCCGCTGCACGATCGCTTCAATCCGCTCCTTCGAAATCAGCCGCTCGATCGGCACGCCCCCCGCGGATGTGTACCGAACGAGCGGCACCATATCGTCGCCATGCCCGCCGAGCACGACGCCGACGACATCCTCAACGGATATATTCAGCTCTTCCGCAATGAAGGATTGATACCTCGCTGTATCCAATACACCGGATTGGCCGATGACGCGGTTTTTCGGAAAGCCCAGCGTCTCGTAAGCAACGTAAGTCATGGCGTCTACCGGATTGCTCAAAATGATGACATACGCATCCGGACATTTCACCTTCACTTGCTCGCAGACAGATTTCACGATGCCCGCGTTCGTATTTACCAGATCATCGCGGCTCATTCCCGGCTTACGCGCGATGCCCGCCGTAATGATGACGAGATCGGAGCCTTCAGCTTCACTGTAATCCGACGTACCGATGAGCTTACTGTCAAAGCCCTGTACCGGGGAAGCTTCAAACATATCAAGCGCCTTCCCCTTCGTCGGATTCTCCAATTGGGGGATATCGACCAGCACAACATCCCCGAGCTCCCTCTGGGCGAGCATAAGCGCTGTGGTCGCACCGGTGAAGCCTGCGCCGACGACTGTAATTTTCTTACGCTGAATGGCCATTGACGTCATAACCTCCTTTTTACAAAAGAAAAACCTCATCGAATCATTCACACAATATAGAGAAAGCTTTTCTTAGCCTTTTACAAAAATAGACGAAAAGCCAGGCAAATATACATCATCTGCCTGGCTTTCATTATGTTTCTTATGTGATGGACGATTAGTCCATATTTTTGATAAGCAAGTTTGCGAATTCGGACGTTTTCACTTCCGTTGCGCCTTCCATCAAGCGGGCAAAGTCATACGTTACCGTCTTGTCGGCAATCGTCTTCTCCATACCCTTATAGATCAAATCAGCTGCTTCCAACCAGCCGAGATGCTCGAGCATCATCACGCCGGAAAGCGTTACGGAGCCCGGGTTCACGACGTCTAGGCCGGCATACTTCGGCGCTGTGCCGTGTGTCGCTTCGAAGATCGCGTGGCCGGTCACATAGTTGATGTTTGCTCCCGGCGCGATGCCGATGCCGCCGACTTGAGCCGCCAACGCGTCGGACAAGTAGTCGCCGTTCAGGTTCAGCGTCGCAATCACGTCGAAATCCGTCGGACGCGTCAACACTTGCTGCAGAGCAATGTCCGCGATAGCGTCCTTCACAATGATCTTGCCTTCTGCTTCGGCTGCCTTCTGCGCCGCGTTCGCCGCGTCGGCGCCTTGCTCTTCCTTAATGCGGTCATATTGTGCCCATGTGAACACTTTATCGCCGAATTCTTTCTCGGCAAGCTCATAGCCCCAGTTCTTGAACGCGCCTTCTGTGAACTTCATGATGTTGCCCTTATGCACGAGCGTTACGGATTTGCGCTTATGCTTAATCGCATATTCGATCGCCGCGCGAACCAAGCGAGTGGATCCTTCCTTCGAAACCGGCTTAATGCCGATACCGGACGTTTCCGGGAAGCGGATCTTCTTCACGCCCATTTCTTTTTGCAGGAACTCAATGACCTTCTTCACTTCTGCGGTACCTTCTTGATACTCGATGCCCGCATAAATATCTTCCGTATTCTCGCGGAAAATGACCATGTCCACGAGCTCCGGACGCTTCACCGGCGAAGGAACGCCTTGGAAATAACGTACCGGACGCAAGCAAACGTACAAATCAAGCTCTTGGCGAAGCGCAACGTTCAAGGAACGGATGCCGCCGCCTACCGGAGTGGTCAGAGGCCCTTTAATCGCTACGATATATTCGCGGATCGCTGTAAGGGTATCTGCCGGCAGCCAAGAATTGAATGTATTGAAAGCTTTCTCGCCGGCAAACACTTCGTACCAAGCGATCTTCTTTTCGCCTTTGTATGCTTTCTCAACCGCCGCATCGAGGATGCGCTTGGACGCCGCCCAAATATCCGGACCGGTGCCGTCGCCTTCGATGAACGGGATGATCGGGTTGTTCGGCACATTCAGCTTGCCGTCGGCGCCGATGGTAATGCGCTCGCCCTCTGTCGGTAATGCGTACTGTTCGAATTGAACCATGTTTCTTCTCCTCCTGAGACACAAGAATAATGATAAGTATTTACATGAGCGTAGCGGGAGATTCGTAATTGCCGAACGTCCCGCTCGAACACTTCTATGTTATAGATTTTCCTGAATCTGTTTTACTTCCGCTGATCAACCGGGATAACCTTCTGATCTGTCGGTCCTACATATTCCGCACGCGGACGGATGATGCGGTTGTCTTCGTATTGCTCGAGGATATGCGCCGTCCAACCCGAAACACGGGAGATCGCGAAGATCGGGGTAAACAAGTCGCGCGGAATTTCCAAAGCCGTGTATACTGATGCGGAATAGAAGTCCACGTTCGGCTTCAAGCCTTTCTTACCGGTCACCAATTCTTCAATCTTCACGGACATGTCGTACCACTTCATATTGCCCGTCAAATTGCCGAGCTCGCGGGACATCTTCTGAAGATGCTTCGCGCGCGGATCGCCGTTCTTGTAAACGCGGTGTCCGAAGCCCATAATCTTCTGCTTGTTATCCAGCTTGTCCTGAATATAGGCTTCGAGGTTCTCTATGGAACCAATTTCCTCAAGCATCGCCATAACCGCTTCGTTCGCGCCGCCGTGCAGCGGGCCGCGAAGCGCGCCGATCGCAGACGTGACACCGGAGTACATATCGGATAATGTCGCCACCGTCACGCGGGCTGCGAAGGTGGATGCGTTCAATTCGTGGTCGGCATGAAGCACCAATGCTTTATCGAGCGCTTCCACGGCAATCTTATCGGGCTGCTTACCCGTTAACATGTATAAGAAGTTCTCTGCTACCGTTGCGCCGGCTTTCGGAGAAATCGGTTCCAAACCTTGACGGATGCGCGCGAATGCCGCAACGATCGTAGGCAGCTTCGCCTGAAGGCGGATCGCGATATGTCTGTTCGTTTCCAAATCGGACGCATGAGCGTCTTTGTCGAACAGCGCTAAAGCCGAAACGGCTGTACGAAGCACTGCCATCGAGTTTGCATCTTTCGGTACGCTCCGAATGAGGTCGATGACTTGCGCCGGGATTGCCGCATGATCGCTCAATTCCTGAAGAAGGCCGTTCAACTCCGCGCGATTGGGCAGCTTGCCGTACCACAAAAGATAAGCTACTTCTTCGTAAGTAGCATTCTCCGCCAGGTCGTCAATGTTATAACCGCGGTACGTAAGAACGCCGTCGATAATGGAACTGATGGAAGATGTCGTGGCGACGATGCCCTCAAGTCCCTTGGTGACCGTCATAGTTACACGCTCCTTATCTTAATGAATCAGTGATGATTGAATATTGCCGTTACTTTACAATGATACCGAATTCACGGCAATAAGAAAACATAAAAAGCATAAAACTTCATTATCACCATCATAAACGATGTGTCACGTAAATTTCAAATTTAACAACCGTTCCGGTACAATATACCATAATATCTCAAGAGGCCTTTGCGGGGCCGCCACAGAACGAAGGGGGACTGACGGCATGGAACGGCTTGGCATCATAGACATCGGGTCCAACTCGATTCGCGCGGTCATCTATGAAGTGAATGAATCCGGCGCTTATCGCGTTATTGATGAAGCGAAGGAATCCGCCAGACTGAGCGAACGGCTCGGCAGCACCGATAAGATTTCGGAAGAAGACGTTCAATATATAACGGCCATTCTGCTGCGGTTCCGCCGCTTGTGCGAGGTCCACAGGGCAAGCCGGCTTCGCGTCGCGGCAACGGCCGCCATCCGCAACCATCCTGAGCGCGATTTCATAGCAGCCGAGCTGCGGAAACGGACCGGCCTTGACATAGAAGTACTGTCGGGAGCCGAGGAGGCGAGACTCGGCTTTCTCGGAATGATTAACTCGATTGATATTCAGGACGGCTTCTTAGTCGATATCGGCGGAGGAAGCACCGAGGTGCTGTTGTTCCGGAACCGTTCGGTCGTCCGCAGCGTTTCCTTCCCGTTCGGCGCAGTGAACACGATGCGCCGCTTCGGACACAAAGGCGATTTAACGGAAGACGCGGCGGAACAAATTCGGGCGATGATTGCGCAAGCCGCGAAAGAGGAGCCTTGGATCGCGGCGAACTCAGGGTTGCCGCTAGTCGGCTTAGGCGGCACGGTCCGCAGCTTGTGCAAGCTGGATCAGCGCAGAAAGAAATACTCGCTGCCCATCACCCATCATTACCGTATGACCATCGAAGATTCGTCGTATTGGGCGGATAAGCTTCTAGGGTTGACTCTCCAGCGGCGCAAGCGGATCGAGGGGCTGTCGAAAAACCGGGCGGACATCATCGTTCCGGGTGCCCTCATCTTTCACGCCCTTTTGCGGTTGACCGGGGCAAGCCATGCGATTGTCAGCGGCGCCGGACTGCGGGACGGCATCTTCTTCGAGCTGCTCCATCCGGAAGCTCCTCAGATCCGTAACGTACTGGAGCACAGCGTCCGGAATCTGTTGGCGCTTCATACCGCCATTGAGCCGGAGCACGCGGATCATGTCCAGCGGCTCGCCATGAAGCTGTATCACGGCTTGGACGGAGAGGCCCGTTGGGGCGTGAGAAGCGGCGACTACCTGCGAACAGCGGCTTTGCTGCACCGCATTGGAATTGCGATCGATTTTTATCACTACAACAAGCATACACACTATATGCTGGCGAACACCCGGATCAACGGTCTGGATCACCGCGAGATTCTGATTTGCGCGCTCATCGCTTCGTTCAAAAACGAAAAAAATTTGAAGCGGTTGTTCGCAGAGCACCGCGATTTGCTCTCCGACACGGATTATCTTCTCATCACCCAGTTCGGTATACTGCTTCGCTTCGCCGCCGCTCTAAACCGCAGCATGTCGCGCAACGTCGCAGACGTCACCGCCCGAATCGTCGGCGGCCAAGCGTGTATCACCGTTACAGCCTGCGGAAACTGGGATATCGAGAGGCGCGAAGCTGCAGAGCTGTCGAAAGAATTCTCCAAAATTTGGGGGATTGAGTTCCTCATGGAAGAGCATTAACGCACTTTCCAATTTTCGATTCTTTTCGCTTCGAGCTGGCTCCTGAACGGCTTCCCTTCTTGAGGAACCCGGAAATAGGAACCGTTCTGCTTTAACTCCCGCGCCTTGACATTGTCGCTTAAGCTCAGTTGAAGCAAGTTAATGATGCTCTGCTTGTGCTTCGGGTCAAAGATCGGGCACATCAACTCGATGCGGCGGCGCAAATTGCGAGACATCCAGTCGGCGCTCGCGATATACACCTCCGGGTCCCCTCCGTTCTCGAAGTAGAATACCCGGGAATGCTCCAGAAACCGGTCTACGATGGAGATGACACGGATATTTTCGGATAAGCCGGCAACCCCGGGACGCAGGCAGCAGATGCCGCGAACAATCAAGTCGATCTTCACGCCTGTCCGGCTCGCTCGATAGAGCGCGTCAATCATCTCTTGGTCAGACAATGAATTCATCTTCGCAATGATCCGAGCGGGACGTCCCGCTCTCGCATTCTCCGATTCCCTGTCGATGAGCCGATACAGGTTTTCCAGAAGATCGCCTGGGGCGACGCTGAACGCTTTCCAGTGTCGCGGCGCGGAATAACCGGTCATCTCGTTAAACAACGCCGAGGCATCCTCCCCGATGACGGGATGGCTTGTAAACAGCCCAATATCGGTATACTGCTTCGCTGTGGAATCGTTATAATTGCCGGTTCCAACGTGAATATACCGCTTCAACTCTCCAGCCTCTCGGCGAATAACAAGCAGCAGCTTAGCGTGTGTTTTGAGCCCCACAAGACCATACACAACATGGCATCCCGCCTTCTCAAGCCGCCGGGCCCATGCGATATTGCGCTCTTCATCGAACCTTGCCTTAAGCTCTACAACGACGGTGACTTGTTTGCCTTCTTCCGCCGCATGGGCGAGAGCTTGTACCAGCTCCGAATTGCCGCTCACCCGATACAATGTCATCTTAATCGCGAGCACATCGGGATCCTCCGACGCTTGCATCACAAATTCCGTCACCGGATCGAACGCTTCGTACGGATGATAAATCAGCACATCCTGTTTCGCGAACACCGCGAACAGGTTCTTTTTCTCCCCGTCTTCATTCAACAACTCCCGCGGATACACGGGCTTTATCGGTTGGTAACGAAGCTCGTCATACCCTTTCAAACTGCCGGCGAATTTCATCAGGAACGTCAAATCGAGCGGACCTTCGCAGACGAAGACGCCGCTGTCCAGCTCAAATTCCTCCTGCAGCATGCTCAAGGCGTACGGATCCATTCTCCGTTCGATTTCCAAGCGAACCGGCTCGCCCCACCGGCGTTTGCGCAGCTCCTTCTCAATCTCCTCCAGCAAATCCTCCGCCCCTTCTTCATCGAGGGTTAAATCCGCGTTGCGCGTAAGACGGAACGCACTGACGGAAACCGGCGTAAAGCCCGTAAACAACGAATGGATATGCTCTTCAATCACCTTTTCCAGCAAAATGTATTCGTGCTTCTTGCTATTGCGGCGGGCAGGCAGCTCTATGGCGCGGGGCAAAATAGACGGTACCTGAAGGATCGCAAAATACGGCTCCTCCTCTGGATCCTCGCCATCCTTGCGGAGCAGGACGGCCAAATACAAACCAAGCGTATGTACAAGCGGAAACGGACGGCTCTGGTCTACCGCCATCGGGGTTAACACCGGGAAGACGATATCGTGAAAATAACGCTCCATCGCCTTCATCTGCGTTGCGTTCAGCTCGTCATATTCCGAGAGGAATCGGATTCCTTCCTTTTCCAGCAGCTTCATGACTTCCCGGTACGTCCGGTATTGGTCATGCACTAACTCTCCTGTCCGCTTCATCATCCGCTTCAGGAGACCGCTTGGAGTGTAGCCGGTAAAATCCTTCTTCTCAAGTCCCGCCCGCATTTGATCCACGATACCGGCCGCGCGGACGCTCATAAACTCATCCAGGTTCGATGAAACGATGGAAAGAAACTTGGCCCGTTCCAAGAGCGGCGTATTCGGGTCCTGCGCTTCCTCCAGCACCCTTCGGTTGAATTGCAGCCAGCTTATTTCGCGGTTAATGTACGGGTTTTTGTTTATTTCCGCCTTCATTCCAACCCTCCGGCTTTCTGAACGCTGTTCACTAAAGCTTCATACACATCCGGTGCAATCTTGCGGAGCCGAACAGGCCTCCAATCCTTGCTGACCCACACATGTTCCGAATGTCCCGTCACAAGCAGCTTGTCCGGAACGTTCATTAACCGGGCTTCATATTCAAATTTCAAGCGTACCTCTGTAGCCACTACGGGGCGGCAGGAGACGATGACCTCATCGTCATAGCGGGCAGGATGCTTATATTGAACGGATACATCGACAACGGGAAGATACAGCCCTCTTTGTTCAATTTCCTGGTATGGAAACCCGTTGGCACGCGTCCACTCCGTTCGCGCAATCTCGAACCAAGTCACATAGTTGCCGTGATAGACGACCCCCATCCCGTCCGTCTCCTGATACCGCACTCGAAGGGTAGTGGAAAACCAACAGTCCGATGGATTCATTTCATTTGGCCTCCCTCATACAATAAGCGGCGCCGTAACCGGCGCCGCAATGCAAGCTCTTATTCCCTATTGTTTATGCTTTTGGTTTACCGGAGTAGATAACTCCTAATTCAGCGTAGACGGAAACTTCGGAGCCTTCCTTCAACAGCTTCATCGCATCCTTCACGCCCACGATGACCGGCTTGTTCAAGCTGACGGCAACAACCGCCGCATGAGACGTAATGCCGCCCGTTTCTGTGATTACGGCTCCTGCTTTCTCGAATGCCGGAACATAGTCTTTATCTGTGGACAATGTAACCAGAATGTCGCCTTCGTTCGTCTTGGCAATAGCCTCCTGAGCGGAACGCGCGACGACTACTTTGCCGGTTACGTTTTGTGTACCGATGCCTTGGCCTTTAGCAATCATTTCGCCGATTTGGTGAATCCGAACCATATTCGTATTGCCGGAACGGCCTACCGGAATTCCTGCCGTAATAACGACCGTATCGCCGGCTTGAACGATGCCGCTGTTCAACGCGCAGCGGACCGACATATCCACGAGCTCATCGGAATTTGTCGCCGGTTCGCCCTTCACCGGGAACACGCCGGATACAAGGTTCAATTGCCGCATCACGTGCTCGAAAGGCGTCACCGCAATAATCGGCGCCTTCGGACGATATTTCGATACCATGCGAGCCGTGTATCCGCTGTCCGTCGGTGTAATGATGGCTTTGGCATCAAGCTCCAACGCGGAGTTCGCCACCGCTTGCGAGATCGCTTCGGTTACATTCGTCTGCATAGCGCTCGCTTGCTTCAAGAAAATTTCTTGATATTCCAGCGCCGCTTCCGCTCTTTCCGCAATGCGGGCCATCGTAAGGACGGATTCCACCGGATATTTCCCGGCTGCCGTCTCGCCGGACAGCATCGTAGCGTCTGTGCCGTCGAAGATCGCGTTCGCCACGTCGCTTGCTTCCGCGCGGGTCGGGCGCGGCATGCGCTGCATGGAGTCAAGCATCTGCGTCGCCGTGATGACAGGCTTGCCGACGCGGTTACACATCGCGATCATCCGCTTCTGAACGAGCGGCACTTCCTCTGCAGGAATTTCAACGCCCAAGTCGCCGCGGGCAACCATCAAGCCGTCGGAAACCTCAAGGATTTCCGCTAAGTTATCAACGCCTTCTTGATTTTCAATCTTAGAAATAATTTGAATATGCTGCGCGTTATGCTGCTCCAGGATGGCGCGGATCGCTAACACGTCGCTCGCTTTGCGCACGAAGGAAGCAGCGATGAAATCGATGCCCTGCTCGATGCCGAAACGGATGTCGGCCGCGTCCTTCTCCGTTAATGCCGGCAAATTGATGCTGACGCCCGGCACATTCACGCCTTTCTTGCTCTTGATTTGCCCGCCGTTAGTAATGCGGCAAACAATCTCCGTACCCTTCACTTCTTCCACGCGCAGGCCGATCAAGCCGTCGTCAATGAGGATGGTGGAGCCGACACTGACGTCTGCAGGCAAGTTGCTATAGCTGACTGGAATGCGATCCTTATCGCCGAGAATTTCCTCTGTCGTAATCGTGATCAGCTCTCCCTGCACGAGCTCGATCGGTTCTTCCTTCAGCTTGCCGAGACGAATTTCCGGACCTTTCGTATCCAAGAGAATCGAGACGGTCTTGCCGAGCTCCTCACGAATCTTCTTAATGTTGCGGATCCGTCCACCGTGCTCCTCATAGTCCCCGTGGGAAAAGTTCAGACGGGCGACGTTCATGCCGGCCTCGATCAATTTCTTTAAATTCTCTGGGGATTCAGAAGCTGGTCCGATGGTACATACGATTTTGGTTTTGCGCATGGGTATGGCTCCTCTCCATTCCTGTCCGATGATTGAATATATTTAGTAGTGTGTAACCGGATTAACGAGTTATATAAGTAAACTTGCCAATTTTCCGAAATTTATAATATCGATCTTCCCTGAGCTGGTCCGGTGTCATCTGCCGCAATTCCTCAAGATGCCTCCATACAGCTTCCTTGATGAACCGGGCTTGTCCCTCGACATCGCGGTGAGCGCCGCCCTTCGGCTCCGGGATGACCTCCTCGATCACTTCGAAATCAAGCATATCCTTAGCGGTGATGCGCATCGCCTCGGCCGCTTGGTCCGCCTTCGACGCGTCCTTCCATAGAATCGAAGCCGCACCGTTCGGAGAAATAACGGAGTAGATTGCGTTCTCCAGCATCAAGACGCGGTTGCCGACACCGAGCGCCAGCGCGCCGCCGCTGCCGCCCTCGCCGATCACAATGCAGATCACCGGCACGCCCAAGTTCGACATCTCGAATAAATTGCGCGCAATCGCCTCCGATTGGCCCCGCTCCTCAGCAGCGCTTCCCGGGTAAGCTCCCGGCGTATCGACGAAAGCAATGACGGGACGGCGAAACTTGTCCGCTTGCTTCATCAAGCGAAGCGCCTTGCGGAAGCCTTCCGGATGGGGCATGCCGAAGTTGCGCACGATGTTGTCCTTCGTGTCCTTGCCCTTCTGGTGGCCCACGACGGTAACCGGCACGCCGTTCAGCTTCGCGATGCCCCCTACGACGGCAAGGTCGTCTCCGAAGAGACGGTCACCGTGAAATTCAATAAAATCGGTGAATATATGCTGAATATAATCAAGCGTTGTCGGCCGCTGAGCATGGCGAGCCAGCTGCATCCGCTGTGCGGGCGTAATACCGCTGTATACTTCTTCTTCCAGCTTCTTATACCGCTCTTCCAATCTCGCAATCTCGTCCGTAAAATCGATGTCCCGCTCTTGGCTGAACGTTTTCAACTCATCAATCTTCTGACGAAGCTCCACGAGCGGACGCTCGAATGGCATCTCACCCTTCATCGGTTCGCTCCCTCCTTCACAGCATGCATATCTAAGAGCTGGACCAACGTCGGTTTCAAGTCTTTGCGATGAACCACCTTGTCGATCTGTCCGTGGGATAGGTTGAATTCCGCCGTCTGGAAATCGTTCGGCAGCTTCTGGCGGATCGTCTGCTCGATGACGACTGGTCCCGCAAAACCGACCCTTGCTCCGGGCTCCGCAATAATAATGTCGCCAAGCATGGCGAAGCTGGCGGGAACGCCGCCGTATGTCGGATCCGTCAACACCGATATGTACAGCCCGCCTTGCGCGCTATGTCTTTCCAAGGCAGCGGACGTCTTAGCCATCTGCATCAAGCTGAGGATGCTCTCCTGCATACGGGCGCCGCCGGAGGTGGAGACGATGATGATCGGGTATTTCTTCTGCGTTGCCAGCTCGATCGCTCTCGTAATCTTCTCTCCGACAACAGATCCCATGCTCCCCGTAAAGAAATCGAAGCTCATGACCGCTACTACTGCGGGATATCCGCCAATCGTGCCTTCCCCTGTAATGACGCCTTCCAGTAACCCGGATTTGGCTTGCTGCTGTTCGATCTTCGCTTGATAGCCCGGAAAATTGAGCGGGTCCTCTGAAATCATGTCCGCTTCAAACTCAAAAAGGCGGCCTTCATCCATCAGCAGCTCGATACGCTCACGTGCGCTCAGCTTCAGGTGATAACCGCAGGAAGAGCACACTTTGAGGTTTTTCTCGACCTCTTTGCTGAGTTGAATGTGACCGCACTTCGGACATTTATTCATGATTCCTTCCGGAATGTCGCGCTGCTTGGAATTCGGGGAGGGGATGGTTGCGTATTTGCGTTTATTTGGAAACCAATCTTTTAACACTTGTACACCTCACAAGAGCGAATTCTCGAAACCGTAAGCCGCTGAAATCTAGATGTCCCTACAAATGCAAAATGCCGGGCAACACTTCTTGAACGTCATTCAATTCGCCCTCGGGTACCAAAATTTCATACTGCTGCTTCGTCAAGTTGACCGGACGGACCTGAACCAAAAAACCTTCCTCCGTTAACTTGTCCCGGATCCGATCCGCAATCTTTGCCGTGGGAGCGATATAGATGACCGTCCACATAGGTCAAAACCTCCTGCAGCGTAATAATCCTGTCCATTCCTGTAATGATGGGTATGAACATAAGATGAATGCTAAAAGTATGCATGAAACAATGAAATTATCATATCATATTCGACGAATTATCGGCAACAAAGGGCAAGGGCTTGTCCGAAGGCGAGAAGGTTCGGGCGTAAGGTTATGCCGAACCGTACTGGCGGGCGTCCGGATTCTGATGCGCGATACGCGCGGATGCGGCGGCGGCGAGGCCCGCTACAAGATCGTCAAGGAACACGTGTATACCTTTGGATTCATAGTTTAAGGTATGGATGATTCCAGGTTTTACTTTGTCGAGGTAGCCGAAGCTCGTAAACCCAATCATCCCGTACACGTGTGTAATCCCCATCGCCAGCGTTTCATCGACGCCATACAGCGGTTCGTCGGTTTCCATAATGCTTTGGAGCGGCTCGGGCAGCTGCTTCTTCTCCGCCAGCAGATCGAGCGCAATGCCCGTAATGAGCACATACTGCACCTCGCGTTTTTCCAGCACGGACTCTACACTTTTCAGGCAATCTTCATGCGTAAGTTTATCATTATACGGCTTCTGCAGCTTCAGCACAATGTCCGCAATGCTCTCCAATGTCACACCTCTTGCAGCCAGCGCGTCCTTCACCCAGTTCGGCGGCATACGCATTCCTCCTATTTATGATAGTCTGCATAACACAGATCTCGCTATCGCTTGGCCGCCGCCGTCCCTCCCGGCCTGTTGCGGACAAGCACGTTTTTTTGTGGGAATACCAATATATGCGAAGCCGCGGAAAATGATACTGCGAGACAAGACGAAGGTTCGGTTAGTTGTGGGGGGGCGCTGTAAGAGGAATTTCCCGTATAGAACGCCGCTTGGTGTGGGATTGAGACCCTGTAACAAGAATTTTCCGCTTAGGACGCCTCCCCCCCACCACAGGCGGCAAGCGGGCACCTAAGCCGCGGTCTATGGAGGGCTGAAACGGAAGAACTTCCGTTGGAGAGGGCTGAGGCGGCTTTTCCGGTGACTGCAGCGGAAAAAACTTCCGTTGCGGCGAGCCCCAGCGGCGGCGATGGCACAAATAAGAGGCTGCCGCCGGGCAGCCTCTTATTTGTGCTTTACCGCGCCGGTGCCGAGCAAGAGCTCGAGCTGTTTCAGCAGCACGGGCGACATC
>Ga0180215_1003365_pt1 | contig 15099 bp, 13 predicted proteins | sample eDN3rd37CBELigBY_FD_128871 | JGI IMG/M metagenome (GOLD analysis project Ga0180215, IMG submission 128871) | Enriched backyard soil microbial communities from Emeryville, California, USA - eDNA 3rd pass 37_C BE-Lig BY (version 2) (version 2) | ecosystem: Environmental > Terrestrial > Soil >...
GAATTACCAATTTTCTTTTATTTCAAGTGGGAAATAGGGATTAATTGGTAAATAAGGGTTTGGAAATTCGAAACGAAGTTTCAAAAAAGGGACTTTTTCAGTGACTTCGGACGGTTCTCTTGCCTCATGAGGCAAGAGAACCGTCCCTATGCTTTAGCACCTATATAATCTCGATTCATAAGGTCTTAGTGTTATTTTTCCTTCACTATCGTCGACTGGATAGTTGCCAAGCAGCAGGTCTGCACCATGTACTTCATCTGGCAGGGATACAGTTTCGTCAAATTCGTTGAAATTACATATCACAAAAAGTGTTTCATCATTGTAGCGTCGGAAGTACGCATAAAGGTTGCCATGCTCTTCTAATACAGGATGGAACTCTCCATAAACCAATGCTTTATGCTCTTTGCGTAGCTCAATTAATTTCTTGTAATGATAATATACTGAATTCTTGTCTGCTAGAGCTTGTTCAACATTGATCTCTTTGTAGTTAGGATTGATATTAATCCAAGATTGTCCACTAGTAAAACCAGCGTTATCTCCTGCGTTCCATTGTACCGGTGTTCGACTGTTGTCACGACTGAGTGGACTAACTTCATCTAGCGCTGCTTTTGGATCCATGCCGCCAGCAACTAGTTCGCGATATTTATTCCGCGTTGCAATATCATTGTAATCCTCGATTGAGTCAAAGCGCACACCTGTCATCCCAATTTCCTCACCTTGGTAGATATAAGGCATTCCCGGTAATGTGTGTGTCAATGTACCAAATAATTTTGCAGATTCCAAGCGATATTCACTATCATTTCCATAACGTGTCACCACTCTTGTATGGTCATGGTTATTTAAAAATTGGGAGTTCCAGCCTTTCCCCCACAATCCTTCATACCAACGCTTTTGGATTTCTTTAAAACGTGGCAGGTCCCAAGTCGGCATATCGTCCGCCACTTCGAAATGGAATAATGTATTCAACTCGTTACGATCTTCCCCTACATACTTGACTCCATCTTGAGGCGTAACAAAAGGAATTTCTCCAACTGTAAAAATGTCATAATGCTTAAGTACTTTTTCATGCATTTCCTGTAAGTATTCATGAATTCCTGGGTTATTACCTAAGTAATTGATGTTGTCAGGATTGTCTGCATCAGGGAACCCTTTTACCTTAGCCAAAAGATTGATGACATCCATACGGAACCCATCAATTCCCTTGTCTAACCAGTACCTCATCATACGAAAAATTTCCTCACGTACCTCGGGGTTTTCCCAGTTTAAATCAGGCTGTTCAACTGCAAATGAATGGAAGTAATATTGTCCCGTTTTTTCATCATACGTCCAAGTAGATGGCTCAAAGTAGGAGCGCCAGTTATTTGGCGGGACACCTTCTGATTTTCCATCCTTCCAGATATACCAATCACGCTTTGGATTATCTTTACCAGAACGAGACTCTAGGAACCATTGATGTTGATCCGATGTATGGTTCACAACCAGGTCCATAATCACTTTTAAACCACGTTTTTTCGCCTCAGCTAATAATTCTTCAAAATCTTCCATTGTTCCGGCTTTTTCCATCACACCATAGTAATCCTGAATGTCGTAGCCGTTATCTTTATCAGGTGATTCGTAAAATGGATTTAACCACACTACATCAGCACCAAGCGCTTTAATATAGTCCAATTTTTCAATCACACCTCGTAAATCTCCATATCCATCTCCGTTCGTATCATAAAAACTTCTCCAATATACTTGATATACCACGGATTCTTTCCACCATGTCTCTTTCATGTTGAACACCTCTGTTAGTAAAATTTCAGTGGACAGTAGGGCGTTGTCGTCTTTTGTCGAGAAACCGATATATCGGTCAATGTCGTTGATATTTTCGAAAAGTCGCTGATATCCCTCAAAAGGAACGAATTTTTTGCGATCAAAACTATTTAGAATAAACCAAGAACAAGAAACATATCAAATTTCCTTCAATATGTAATTGCCATCACCCAACAAAAACAACAATCCCTACTTCATTTTAATCTAAAATCACTTCATACCCTGTAGTATTCTCAATAATCTGCATCTCAACTCTACCTTGTTCACGACGAACAGTTACAGAAATGACTCCTTTACCAATTGGTAAGCGGTCAATATCTAACACATCCATATCATCAAGTAAAGCAGGCGAGAAATACATTTCTTTTCGTAAACTATCTACTTTTAAACCTAACATCGCTTGAACGAATACAAGTGGTGTACCTGCAGCCCATGCTTGCGGAGAACAGGTCATCGGATAATTAACTGGTTTTCCAAATGACTGGTCATGTCCACAGAACAACTCTGGCAGTCGATCATATTCAAAATGCTCAGCAGCATTAATTAACCCTTGAATCACTCTGTTTGCTTGAGCTTGTTTTCCAACTCTACTTAATCCGAGAATGATTAAACTATTGTCATGCGGCCATACACTTCCATCATGATAGCTCATCGGATTGTATCCTGCTTCTTGCGATCCCATTGTTCTGATGCCATATCCAGAAAACATATTATCTGATAAAAGCGTATCTGCTACCGCACCGGCACGTTCTTCATTTAGCATACCTGACATCAATAAATGTCCTGGATTTGACGTAATCGTACCAACTTGATTCTTTTCACGATCAAGCGCGATTGCATAGAATGATACATCATCCATCCAGAACTCTTGCTCGAATTTCACACGAAGCGCTTCTGCTTCATTACGCAATGTTTCTGCTTTTTCAGGTTGATTCATCGTTTCGCATATTTCTGCAAGCCCAACCTTCGCTTGATACACATACCCTTGTACCTCGGAAAGGGCAATTGGAGATTTACCATACTCACCATCGCGATGAACAATCGAGTCGAGCGAATCCTTCCAACCTTGGTTCGGGAACCCCCTCGCTGCCTCCTGGTGATATTCAAGGAATAAATCACCATCGCGATCTCCATATTCATTAATCCAATTAAGAGCCGCTTCAACATTTTCTTCAAGGTCAGTATATAATCCGATATCACCGGTCCATTTTACATACTCAACTAGTAAGATTAAGAATAATGGCGTTGCATCAATCGTTCCGTAATATGGAGTAAAAGGACTTTGTTTCGAATTTGCCAGCTCCCCAAAGCGGATTTCATGCATGATTTTCCCAGGCTGTTCATCCCTCCAAGTGTCGACCTTTTTACCTTGGAAGTGCGCTAATGTTAACAAGGTTCCTTTTGCAACATCTGCTTGATAAGGCAACATCTGAAGCGCCGCGATCAAACTGTCGCGACCAAATGGAACGCCATACCAGGGAAGTCCAGCTACCGGGAATTGTCCGTAGCCTAAATCTGTTAATAACACTCGAAGATCAGCAAATCCACGATCTACAAGGCGTTGTAACGGCTTGTAATCTGTTTTTATCGTTGGTATTTTAGTTTCCCATTCTTTATAGGAAGCTTCTAATTTCGCTAACGCTTGTTCAAACGGAAAAATTTCAGTTTTCTCTTGTTCACCAATTTGCGGTACAACAGTAAGCACCACTTGCTCTTCCTCAAGATGATTTAGCGAAAATTCAAACGTCACTTTGTCCTCAGCAATAGCAAGCGCTTCTTTATTCCAATGAATATGAGTGTAACGGTTAAGTTCATCTGCACCTTGATACGCGATTCTAATACTATCTTTCGTTACAACTTGGCCCGTTTTTTCTCCAACATCGCCTGTTTGGAAGCCACGAACGATAAACATATCTTGAAAATCAGCGTCAAATTCCATGCTGATTGTAAATTTTACTGGTTTTGGATAATGATTTTTCACAGCGACAGATTCGTATAATACATCATCATAGATGAATCGTTTACGAAGAATTTGCACAGATTCTCTCCATAATAACAATTTACCATTTTCTTCCTTTTGATGGTTTGTTGAAATCATCGTTGTAATATGATTTTCATCTGCATTAGACGAAAGCAGCATTGGTTCTTGTTCATTAATTCGTAAATGCCACTTGCTCAAAAACCTCGTATCCTTCGTATACAACCCAAGACCATATGTATCACTCTTAGGAATATTTCCACTTTTATCTGTTAAAAAAAACAAATCATTTTCTTTGATTACTCGATAATCCAAGCTAATCCCCCATTACACTGCTTATATTTTCACATAAGCTTCGTTAACTTTATTTTTAGAAAGAGAAAAGCTTCCACTCAAGTAACACGGAAGCTTTCAATCACAAAACATTGTTACTTCACACTTCCTGCGGCAACACCCTTAATAATATGCTTTTGTGCACTTAGGAAGAAAATTACGACTGGAATAATCGTTAATGTTAAACCTGCCATCGCAAGATTCCACTGAATCGTAAACTGTCCAAAGAATGAAGCAGTCGAAAGTGGAATTGTACGTAACGCACGGTCTGAAAGCACTAATGATGGTAAAAGGTAGTCATTCCATATCCAGATTACGTCTAAAATGATGACCGTAACCGTAATCGGTTTTAGCATTGGAAATACAATTCTCCAAAAGACTCCGAACTTTGTACAACCATCAAGAATTGCTGCTTCCTCTAAGGACATCGGAATCGATTTGATAAAACCATGGTAAAGGAAGACTGCCATACTTACCCCAAATCCAATGTACATATAAATCAATCCACCATATGTGTTTAACATCGGTATTCCTGTTACATCACGAATCATGCCCATAAATTGCATTAACGGCATCATTAATGTTTGAAACGGAATCAACATGGTCGCTACAAACATCATGAAGATAAATTGACTTAATTTATTATCTGTTCTGACCAACATCCATGCTGTCATTGATGAAAAAATAACGATAAAAATAATTGAACCAATTGTAATAATCAGTGAGTTGAAGAACGCTTGTAAAAAGTCCATTTTCTCCATTGCTTCAGCATAGTATTTAAAATTAAATTCTGCTGGCAATGCAAGCGTATTGATATAAAGCTCCGCACGGTTTTTGAACGAGTTCACCAACATGATATAAATCGGCGATAAGAAAGCAAGGCCTATTGCAACTACAACAATGCTAAGAAGAATACTTCCCATTTTTTTCATTACATTTCAACCTCTTTCTTTTTGGTCATAGCCACTTGCGTAAGCGTCACAACCGCTACTAAAATAAAGAAGATAATCGCTTTCGATTGACCATAGCCAAAGTTGTTATATCCAAAGATTTCATTAAAGATATTCATCGCAAGCATTTCCGTTGCATTGTTAGGGCCACCGCCTGTTAATGACAAGTTCACATCATAAATCTTAAATGAGTTTGAAATCGTTAAGAATAAACAAATCGTAAATGATGGCATCAATAATGGTAAAACAATTTTACGTAGTCGTTGCCAGAAGTTCGCACCATCGACTCTTGCTGCTTCCATTACTTCTTCAGGTATTGAACCGATACCAGCAATATAAATGATCATCACATATCCAGCCATTTGCCATGTGAATACAGCAACCATTGCATATAGTGAATAATCAGGATCAATTAACCAATTAAAGAAAATTCCTTTAAAGCCTGTCATTTCACCGATAATCATGAATGCATCTGAGAAAATAAATTTCCAAATGTAACCTAAGATTAATCCACCAATTAAGTTAGGCATAAAAAACATTGCACGTACGATATTTCTAACCTTTAATTTTGCTGTTACAAGTAACGCAAATGCTAACCCAATTACATTAATGGTTACTAACGTGATAATCGTGAATTTCGTTGTAATTAATGCAGATGCACCAAATCTTGCATCTTTAAAGATGTTGAGATAGTTCTCAAATCCAACAAACACCTTTGGATTCATCGGGATTCCATCCCATTCAAAAAACGAATAATAGATTCCGATAAAAAATGGAATGATGACCACCGTTATAAAGGCAAATAGAGCAGGACCAGTAAATAACAAATACCAGGCTCTATCTTTATTTGTTTTCATATCAATTCCTTCTTTCAGTTGATAAGTATAAAATCTTCGTTCCAATGTACTCTTACGTAAAGTCTCGTTAAGAAGTAAGCAATTTTACATTACCTTGATTAGTAGCCATTCAGTATTAAAAAGAAAAGAGCCTAACATCTAATCTATTGACACATCAGATGGTAGAGCTCTTTTGTTCAGTTCAAGTGAAGTCCGTTAAAGACTATTTCGTTGCATTAGCCCACGCTGCATCTAGAGACTCTAGATATTCTTGACCACTCATATCCGGAGTTGTGAAGAATGCTTGAGTTGCAGGAGCTAAGTCCGCATCAACAATACCTGCTGGCCAGTAGTTCATTGTCCAAGGAATTGTTTCACCACTATTAGACGCTTCTAATACATCATTTGATAGTGGATCAATTTCTTGAGGCTCAATATTCGTCATTGCTGGAATAAATCCAAACTCTTCAACGATATATTTCATTCCTGTTTCACTTGTTGTTAACCACTCTAAGAAGTCAACTGCAGCATCAATTTCAGCTTGATCCGCTTGGCTATTTACCGCCCAGTATGTCGGAACACCAACAGCAAGCTTGTTATTATCCATTAATGGGAATGGCATCATACCCATTTCAAATCCTAAATCACCATAGTCCGCGAACATTCCATAGCTCCAGTTACCTTGATGGATCATCGCACTCTTACCTGTTGCAAAGTCACCAATTTGCTTATCATATGTGAATTCTAATGGATTTTTCGCTTCTGCTCTAATTGCTTCCATAAATTTAGCAAATTCTTGAAATTCGGGAGCTTCAGAAATTTTTACTTCACCAGCATTTAATTTTTCAATAAACGCTGCTGGATCTTCCATAATTGCAAATGGAGTATTTAAAATATGACCGATTAAGAAATAACTTTCTTGAGAAAGACCTAATCCATTAATATCTTCTGCTTTGAACTTTTGTAACGTACTGTTAAATGCATCAAAGCTATTTACATCTTCTTGATTTACTAAACTCTTGTTATAAACTAAACCAAATCCTTCAACCGCATATGGCACACCAGAAATCTTGTCATCTACCACCAATTCCATTCCTGGAGCGATGTTTTGAACGAATTCTTCATTTGAAATATCATATAAGTAAGATTTTAAAGACTCTGCTTCAGTACCTGACTGCATATTGAAAATGCTAGGTCCTTGATTACTAGAAAGTTTTGTTTTCAACTGTTGAAGATAATCATCACCAGTTGTTTCCCAAATTTCTACTTCTACACCAGTTTCTTCTTCATATGTCTTAGCAAGGGCTTTCAAATCATCTGTAATTTCTACTTTAGATTGGAAAATAACAATCTTTTTACCAGGATCTGCACTTCCCCCACCACAACCTGCTAGAACAAGCATCGCAGACATAACTACTACGACTAAGGCTAATACCGATTTCTTCATCTTGCTTCCCCCTTATATTGGTAGAAACCTTTCTGAGAAATGTTGATAACGCTTTAGATCACAACCGCACAAACCAATCTGTTGTTATTAATACGCTTTCTTGACTTCTCTATCTTCCGAAAGATTTCTTTTAGTAAAACGTTATACTATATTTATAATCTCTTTGTAAGCGTTTGTCAACGGATTAATAAAATTTTATTCAAATTTTGGTGTATTATAGGTTTTTTTGTAAAATTTAAGGGGTTTTTCTATTAAAACAATGCCTTATTAGGTAAAATGTTTTACTAATATGTGTGATTTTCACAATAAAAAAAGACACTCTATTCCGGATCACATATGTCAATCCTAATATGCAGAATGCCTTTTCTTTTATTTAACTGTGTTTCTCCACTTAATTGTTGCGTTAATTTTGAAGCTTTGATTGTTGCCCGTTCCCTGAATCATTTCGACTAATTCTTTTGCAGCTAAATAACCACTTTCATATCGGGGAATCGCTACTGTTGTAAGTTCATAGGTTTCAGCCAACGAGCTGTCATCAAAACCTGTAATTGAAATATCATCCGGGACGGTATAGTTATTTTCCTTTAATGCCTTCAGCGCACCTATCGCCATATTATCGTTTGCACACATTAAAACCTCTGGTAAATTATTGCTGAGGATTAGAATTTTAGCGGCACGATATCCACTCTCCTCAGTAAAATCACCATGATAATAATGAGTACGTTGAAAAGGGATGTCATTTTTAGCTAATATATCTTGAAAGGCTTGATAACGTTCTTGATGGTCTAGTGAATTTTCAATTCCGCCAATGTAGCCAAATTCACGAAACCCTTTATCAACAAGGGATTGTACAAGCTCACACATGACTGGATAATTTTCAACGACGACACTCTTTATATGTTCATGATCTACAATTCGGTCCATCACAACAATCGGAAAGTCAGGACCTGCAACAGAAACGAGGAATTTATTGTCCATTTTCTTATCAAGAATAATGGCTCCTTGTGGATAATTGCTACGCATAATGTTTTGACTTGAGTTGGTCGTTGAAATAATTAAGTCCAAGCCATTTTCTAGTAAATAATCATTAATCCCTTCAATGATTTTCAAATAAAACGCTCGATCAAAATCACTAAAATTAAAGACAACGGTATCTGTTTTACCAGATTTAAGGGTCTTCCCTAAAAAGTTAGGCTGGTACCCCATTTCCTCACATAATTGTAAAATTTTTTCTCTCGTTGCTTTCCCGACATTTTTACGACCATTTATGACATTCGAAACTGTTGATACTGAAACCCCTGATGCCTTCGCAATATCTTTTATTCCAACCATGACCAAACCCTCACTTATCTATAATAAATCGAAATGCATATCACTTGAAAAATCTCATTAAATATAGTAAAACACAAAATTGCATTTTTGTAAATTTTACTTTTAAATTAGTAAATTTTACTTAACTAAGGAAAAAGATGTTCTATATATAGTTACTTTACAACCTTTTTGATAAAAAAACCTAACTTCCTATTAAGGTCGTCAGGTGTAGAGGGTTATATGCTTTTTTAAATTTGTGGGGTCATTTGGAAGTAACATTCGCTTTTATGTTTCCGAGCCATTACTACTAATTGTACCATTCTACAGAATCAACCTTAATGAAGCAGGTAACCGCCCCTTGTTTTAGTACTTATCCTAATGAAGCATGAGAACCGTCCCCTTGCCTCAGAATGAAGCCCAGAACCGTCCCCTTGCTTCCCACACCCATGTTTTAGCCGTAGAGTTCAAAGCCGATTTTTTCGGCGATAAAGAATGGGTTTAGCAGGTTTTCTTTGTTGTAGCGTACTCGCTTTCCTGTTTCTGCTTCTTGGACGAGGCCGCCTGATTGTTCGACGATGGCTTGGCCTGCGGCTGTGTCCCACTCCATTGTCGGAGCGAATCGAGGGTAGACATCGGCTTTACCTTCTGCGACATAACAAAGCTTTAATGAGCTTCCTGCTGATGTGAATTCAACCTCACCATATCGTGCTTTGACTTCTTCGATATATTCTTTTGTTTCATTGGACATATGGGAACGGCTTCCGATAATCGATACCACTTCATTTTTTATCGTTGGTAGCTTTTCAGCTTTTGCGATTACTGCCACTTCATCCATCTGACTGATGCCTGTAGTATCTGATATTTTAAATGATCCTGTACCCTTTTTAGCAAAATAAACAATGTCTAAAACCGGTGCGTAGATTACTCCAAGGACAGGGTAACCTTTATGAATAAGTGCAATATTAACAGTAAACTCACCGTTTCTTTTTACAAATTCTTTTGTTCCATCTAATGGGTCAATTAGCCAGTAATAATCCCAATCACGGCGTTCCCCATACGGAATAGATGCTCCTTCTTCACTAATCACAGGAATATCTGGGTGGTTTTGTGCTAAGTTCTCAACAATTGTTTGATGTGACTTTTTATCAGCTAGTGTAAGTGGTGAATTATCTTCCTTATTTTCCACGGCAAAATCTGATTGATAGACCTCGATGATTTTCTCTCCTGCTAAAATAGATGTTGTGATGATATCAAGTAGGTTAATGTTATTTATCATAGTTCCCTCCAACTCATGCCAGGTCACCCCCGGCGTATATATTGTTTATTATAACAAAGAACGTGAAAATTCTGGAAATAATTAAGAAAAGTGCTGTGCCTGCCTAGCTGTGACAATCAGAGTCAAGGCATCAGCATAATTCTTATGATACGAGGTCTAAACGCTGAAGTTAAACACTAAACTAAGTTCGTATTTTTTCATTCTAACTTTTCGTATAGATTTGATTAATTTTCACATCTTAACAAGAGGAGGTGAAAGTAATGGCAAAACGTAAACAATCTCAAACTGATAACAAGCAATACCAATCAAAAGAACAACCGAAGCAGCTTAAAGCAGCTCCTTCCCCCCGCGGACGAGATGGAGAAGAAATTGATGGAGATGTAGCAGATGAGATGTAAGTTAACGCCTAGTAGGCGTTTTTTCTCTTATATTCATTGCAAAATAGTAAAATCGCCGGATTGTGCTCCGACGATTTGCTTACATTTTTACTGCCACACTTCACCAGCAATCTTTACAACATGACGAATTTTCGCCCATTGCTCTTCTTCTGTAATGATGTTTCCTTCTTCAGTAGACGCAAAGCCACATTGTGGACTTAGGCATAGTTGGTCATATGGAAGGTATTCCGCTGCTTCAGCGATTCGTGTTTTTATTTTATCGACGTCTTCTAGTTCACCAAATTTTGATGTGATTAACCCAAGTACGACTTGAAGATCTTTACGTTTTACATGGCGTAGTGGTTCAAACCCACCTGAACGAGAATCATCATATTCAAGGAAGAGACCATCAACTTGCAATTCACCAAAGATTGTTTCGGATACAGCATCATATGGACCTGATACAGTATAAGTTGAACGGAAGTTCCCACGGCAAATATGCATCGTAATCACCATGTCCTCTGGTCGATCGGCAATGGATTCATTGATGGCTCTCGCATATAGGTTTCGAAGTTGAACTGGGTCCTTTCCTTTATCTCGAAGGATTTGTTCTCCTTGTTCTGAGAAGAACGCTGACCATGATGTATCATCAAGCTGTAAATAACGGCAGCCTTCATCATAAAATGCTTGGATCGCTTTTTTATAAGCCTTTACTAAGTCAACAAGCAGCTCTTCTTCATCACGATAAACTGATTGATCAACTTCTGCACGGTAAAATACCATATTGGGACTCGGAATGGTCATTTTCGCAACATGATTTTCCCCAACAATAGAGTGAAGGAATTTATAATCTTCAAGCATTGGGTGATGATCAAAATCAACTTTCCCTACCACGCGAATAGAATGTGAGCTTGTCTTTACACCATTAAATTGAATTCCTGATTCAGCTTCGTAACCTTCAATACCAACGAGATTTTCTAAAAAGTCAAAATGCCACCATGACCGTCTAAATTCTCCGTCTGAGATTGATGTTAACCCTGCTTCCTTTTGTTTTTCAACAAGCTTTACAATCTCTTCATCTTCAATTTTTCTTAATTCTTCTGCGGTAATCTCGCCATTTGCTTTTTGAAGACGAGCTTGTTTGATTCGTTCTGGTCGTAAAAAACTACCTACATGGTCTGCTCTAAACGGTGCTCGTAATTTGTTTGCTACTGTCATAGTTGTATCGTCTCCTTGGATGTTTTTATTAAAGCTAAAAAAGTCCCTTCTTATAATAAGAAGAGACTCAAGAGCTATGTCACTTCTTATCTTTCAAGCTTTTCATGCTTGTAGGAATTAGCACCTTGCCACATTTGGACAGGTTGCCGAGGTATCACAGGGCCATTCCCTCCACCTCTCTCGATAAGATTATTAAGTATGTAATAGTTTAGTAGTATACTAACAGTTATTTTTACAAAAGAAAAGCTTTTTGATCGTGGAGATTTCACCTAATATTATTTTAATACACCAACATGAGAAAATAGTCTATGCAAATCCAACGACAGTGAGATTTTCCATGGGACATGAAGCCGGTGATGAATTATTGAAACAAGTGGCTGCTCGTTTACTAGGCTGTGTTCGTGAAGGTGATTTAGTTTCACGTCAAGGCGGAGATGAATTTGCTATTTTAATGGAGAATAGTAATGAAGAAATGGTGCGTGAGGTTTCTGACCGAATGATTGAGGCCTTTTCCCCACCCTTTATGATTAAAAACAAACAGTTTTTCACTACACCAAGTATAGGCATAAGTATTTTTCCTTTAGACGGTCACGATCGAGAAACACTATTTTCGAAAGCTGATACTGCCATGTATTTAGCAAAAAAGCGTGGGAAGAACAATTACCAGTTTTTCCATCACGAGCAGGGTAATATGATGGAGCGTAAGATTTTTATTGAACAAGAATTAAGAAAGGCCATTGAAACAGGTCAGTTTTACTTAGAGTACCAGCCAAAGCTTGATATTCAAACAGAAAGAATATATGGAGTCGAGGCGTTAGCACGTTGGAAACATCCTGAGTTGGATAGCATTTCACCAACCGAGTTTATCCTGATTGCTGAAGAAAGTGGACTTATTATCTCACTCGGAAAGTGGATCCTTAACGAAGCGTGCAAACAAAATAAACTTTGGCAAGAGTTGGGCATTAACATAAAAATGGCTGTGAATGTGTCTCCCTTGCAATTTGAAGACTCTAATTTTATCGAAACGGTAAAGCAAATCATTAAAAAACATCAGTTACCTGCTCAGTATTTAGGGTTTGAGGTAACAGAAAGTGTAATGAAGGATTTTCAAAAATCGTCTTTAATTATTCAGGAGTTAAAACATTTAGGTGTAAAAATCTCGATTGACGATTTCGGCACTGGCTACTCTTCATTAAGTGTATTAAGTAGTCTACCAATAGATTTAGTAAAAATCGATAAATCATTTATTAACGACATTATCACAAACGCAAGTACTGCGTCCTTGGTAAAAACTATGATCGAAATGGGAAGAAACCTAAAGTTCGAATTAATTGCGGAGGGAATTGAAGAAAAACAATAAGCTGAATTTTTAATTCAAAATGGTTGTCGGCTTGGGCAGGGTTACTACTATAGCCCCCCTCTTCCATCGGTTGAGGTTGAAAAAATTCTTTTGAATAATCTACGAAAATTCGAGCAATAGGATTGGCGAGCTGAAGTAAAAAACAGTTCGTCTTTTTCATTTTCAAAATTTTTATCAAGAATTGTAAACCTTTTTCAGGTACAATCGTCTTTTAGGCAGAGGAGGAACGCAGGTGAAGGATCCGGATCTAATCAAACAACTAAATAAAGAGTTAAATGAAGTCTATCGTTTTTTACTAAAGCTCCGAATTCCAAAAGAAGATGCGCAGGACCTCGTTCAAGAAACTGCCTATAAGTACTTAAAATACGAGGATTCGATTAACATCAAGAAAGTGAAGAGCTGGTTAACACGCGTGGCTCTTAATTTACATCATGATCAATATCGAAAAAACAAGCGTCTTCAATATGGATTCGAAATGGAAAATTTTCAATCCTTTAGAGATGATTTTCCAGAGGAAATATTGATTACAAACGAAAATAATCAAGAAATTGAGCATGTTTTAAAAAAGTTAAAGCCGCAGTATCGTGAACTTCTTCTATTAAAATATCAGTTTGACTTAAAATATGAGGAAATTTCTGAGCTGCTCGACATGAAATTAGGAACGATTAAAACATCGCTATACCGTGCCAGGCAAAAATTTATTGAGGAGTATAGGAGGTCTTATAAATGAGTGATAAAGAAAAAACAGAATTACCAAACGAAGAAGAAATCAATTTTGTCGAAAATGATTCCTTTCACAATACATTAAAAAAGACAAGACGAAGACAGCTTCTAAAATATAGTATCATCGGCGTCATTACAACGGCTGTAGTCCTGTTTTTATTGTATCTAGGGGGCTCTTTCATGCTTCAATCCAGAATCAACGATTATGATAGTGACTTTTATGACAGGATTAAGGGCGCTAATATTGAAAATAACGGTACAAGTTACTTTTATCCCGCCTTTAGTGCTGTAGCTTATACCAGCTATATTAAAATGATTGGAGACCGTCCTCTTGTTTGGGAAACGAAAGTGAAAGAATATCCGATGTTTGGTCCATCTACCCTTACCTCAACTGGAGGCGGAACAGGGGTCTTTAGTGAAGAAGAAGACAGAACAATCATGTACAACAACGAAAATGGAGAAAGAGTGATGGATTTCTATCATCCTCAAGTGAATTATAAAATTCTCCCAAATAACTTGGAGTTAGTAGACGAAATAAGGAACACCAATACACTAGCAGAATTTGCACTCTCATTTGATAAGTCCTATAAACTAGATGAAATTAATGAATTAATTGGTCTCGAGAATGTCAATTGGCTATGGGTTGATTCCTATTCGGATGAGGACTTAAAAGAGCTTGAAGAAGATTTCAAAGTAATCGGACATGAGATCACACATAGCGGTGACTCCGTTTATGGAATCAATGTCTCAACTGCAAATCTTATCAAAGAAATACCTGCAGAAGAATTAATCACGCAACGCGGTGAAGAATTTGTTAGTCATGTTACAAATTTAAAAGACTCAGGAGATTATAAACTACCAGCAAAAGAACTATTCGACGTACTAAAAGGCGAAGACAACAACTTAACAATCGAAGACCTACACATTATCGGTGTCGTCGTAACTGGAGATGCAGATGAACTAAGCCGTTTCCAAAACCTCGACTTCGTTCGTGCCTCAACCCTAGGCGCCACCACTCCAAAATACTAAAAGCATGGGGACGGTTCTTGTGCCTCACTTTGTGTGTGGCGCGGGGGCGGTTCTTGTGCCTCAACTTATGTATGGAGGCGCGGGGGTTCTTGTGTATGAAGCAGGGGGAAGGTTCTCCTGCTTCTCTTTATTTTTAACGATTTTTACTGAGATGAGGGATGTTCTTGTTGCTTTATCCAGGATTTGATTATGGAATTGTAGATATTATTTACTTGAACTTATTGGTAATATTTCCTCAATATTGATTAGAATCTTTTTCACTTGAATAAATTTATAATCAGCTAGAATCTTTCTACAATTGACTAGAATCCTTCGTTCTTTTCCACTAGGTTTGCAAATGAATGGAATAAATTGTAAAAACCTTATTTTAATGGGTTTTCAATCGACAAAAACAAAAAAATCTCCTAATGTAGAAGTATAGGTATATTACCCAAATTTCTACAAAA
>Ga0180215_1003366_pt1 | contig 15093 bp, 17 predicted proteins | sample eDN3rd37CBELigBY_FD_128871 | JGI IMG/M metagenome (GOLD analysis project Ga0180215, IMG submission 128871) | Enriched backyard soil microbial communities from Emeryville, California, USA - eDNA 3rd pass 37_C BE-Lig BY (version 2) (version 2) | ecosystem: Environmental > Terrestrial > Soil >...
CTGGAATACTCCGCTTTAACTCACTAAACCTTTGGGTACCATTCTTCAATAAATACAATAAGATAATCGGTTTCCATTTTCCAACTAATATGTCTAAAGCATCTTCAACCCGACAAAAATTTGGTTCTATATCCAATCTAAATACCCTCCCTTTAGTATCTTTTTGTATACTATACCACTTTAAAGTGCGTACTTCTTTGATATTTCTTTACTGACTATAATAGCATTGTAAACAGATATTTAAAAGGGGGAGCTTAAAAGAGAGTTTAAATTAGTAAATATAGGAAAAGGTACAGACATCAAATATATTATTAGGACACCAAAGATTTAGTATCCTATTTTGACTACGGTTATATTCGTTATAAAAAAGTAGTTAATCAAGATTGAGATATATCCACTGAAGTTTAATTTGTCATACAGAAAGTAATGAAACAGAGAAAAGTTGAAAGAAGGCGATTCATGATGGGAATGGAAAAATATCGAATTGATAAAAGTAAAGGACTAGAGTTCGGAATTTATACATTAGGAGACCACCTTCCAAACCCTGCTACAGGAAATCGTATATCGTCAAAGGAACGCATTCAAGAAATTATCGAATTTGCGAAACTTGCAGAGCAAGCAGGGCTTGATTTCTTTAGTGTTGGTGAAAGCCATCAGGAATATTTTACAACACAGGCACACACTGTCGTTATTTCTGCTATTGCACAAGCTACAGAAAAAATTAAAATCGGCAGTGCTGCTACTATCGTGAGTACATCGGATCCTGTCCGTGTATATGAAGATTTTGCAACCATTGACTTGATTTCGAATGGACGGGCAGAGATAGTGGCTGGTCGAGCGTCCCGTATTGGGCTATTTGAATTATTAGGTTATGATGTCCGCGATTATGAAGAGCTATTTGAAGAAAAATTTGAGCTATTATTGAAAATCAATGAAGAAGAAGTGGTCAATTGGACTGGAAAACATCGTGCTCCGCTAAGGAATGCTAAAGTTCTTCCACGTCCTGTAGAAGGATCAATGCCAATTTGGCGAGCTGTTGGTGGTCCCCCTGCAAGTGCTATAAAAGCAGGTTTACAAGGTGTACCGATGTATTTAGCTACTTTAGGTGGCCCAGCATCCACTTTCAAAATTTCGATTGAAGCGTATCGTGAAGCATTAAAACGCGCTGGACATCATCCAAAAGATTTCCCGATTGCAACTGCAGGCTGGTTCTATGTAGCTGAAACAACACAACAGGCACTGAAAGAGGCATATCCACATTTTGACCTTGGTATGAAGTTAATAAATGGACGAGGCTACCCTAAACAACAATTTGCTTATGGAGCAGATACGCGTGATGTTATGAATATTGGCAGCCCACAACAAGTTATCGAAAAAATACTATATCAACATGAAATGTTTGGACATCAACGTTATATAGCACAAATGGATTTTGGTGGCGTACCATTTGATAAGTTAATGAAAAACATCGAATGGATAGGGAATAAAATTTTACCTGAGATTAAGAAATATACAGCTAAGGGGGATTGAAACATGAAAATAGTAGGAATATCAGGTTCAAAGGTAGGATCAAAAACTAGAACAGCTATGGAATATACTGTAAGAGAGCTTAAAGAGCAGTATGCTGACATACAAGTGACATTAATTGACTTAGCAGACTATGATATTCGCTTTAGTGACGGTCGTGATTATCGAGAATATGAAGGAGATACAAAATATGTAGCAGAAAAAATTATGGAGGCAGATGCGATTATTATTGGAACACCTATCTTTCAAGCTTCCATTCCAGCTACATTAAAGAATATTTTTGACTTGCTTCCTGAAAAAGCTTTTCGTGATAAGGTTGTCAGCATAATTGTAACAGCAGGATCACCAAAGCATTATTTGGTGGTAGAGCAACAACTAAAACCAATACTATCCTACATGAAGGCACAGATTGTTCAGAAGTATGTTTTTATAGAAGAGAAAGATTTTCATCGAAAAGAAATCGTTAATGACGATATTATTTTTCGAATTAAGGGGTTAGTGGAAGATACAGTTGTTTTAGCTGAGACCTATACAAATATTCGTAAAGCGAAAGAAGAAGCGTACGGTTTTTAAGAAATTTATACTATTATTGTACGAATTAGCAGAAAATCTATTGAGATTAAAGTAAATGAAGAGAAGAAAGCATTAGATGTAAGATTAAGGTCCTCATGCGGTAATCGTTTCCGTGTGGGGACTTTTTATATGTGAAAAATCTTTATCGAAAGGTCTGCACACACATATAGCATTACAGAATAGGTATAACAATTCTAATATATCGGAATATTATATCAGATATTCAGTGAAGTATGTTATTATAATTCTAGTACAGAGTTTTTCAATGTAGTACTATTATTGACCAAAACTTAAGTAGGGTGAATTTAAGAGGAAAATCTCTGTGGGCTCTTAATGATTAAAATGTAAGATTGGTTAGCTGTTTAAGTTTGGATGTTAAGTAGGAGGTTCCATTTTAATGTTGAAAAATACAATTATAGTTTTAATAACCATACTTTTAGAAACTCTTTTTCTTTGGGTCGTTTCAATTTTGATTAATTGGAAATTTATAGATGTGATGTTTATAGGTGGATTAGTGATTTTTGGAGTAATTTGGCTATTTCAATTTAATAGTACCCAGACTCAGAACATTTTAAATGCAAGTGAAAAAGGCTGGAAAGGGCAGAAAACTGGTGAAATCAGGCCATTTGAATTCAAATTTACACCAGTTAAACTTGGGTTATTGATTTTTGCGGTTATTAGCTTTTTCATTACAATGACTACGTATTCTTCCTATTTTGCAAGTTCCTTTGATGAAATTTCAAGAATAAAGGAGATTATTCGATGAGCCATGCCCTTATTATAGGTGGTAGTGGAATGTTAAAAGATGCTTCCATTTGGTTAGCTACCTTTTTTGATTATGTTACTGTAATTGGTCGAAGTAAGCAGAAAATGAACTCGCTTATCAATCAATGTCCGAACCTTTATCCTTTATATTTAGACTATCATGATACAAATCATTTGAAGTTGGAAGTGGAAAATCAAATAAGGAAACTGGGTCATGTCGATATAGTCGTTGCGTGGGTGCATTCTACAGCACCGAATGCTCTTCCTACGATTATTCATTTGCTCGCTAAACAGCCTAATCAGTGGAGTTTAGTTCATATTTTAGGTAGTAGTTCAAATTTAGAAGCGATCAAAAAGACGATCAGTGTACCTGAAAATTGCACCTATACTCAAGTGCAATTAGGCTTTGTTAGAGAAAATAATCAATCAAGATGGCTAACCAATTCAGAAATATCTTCTGGAGTCATAAAAGCTATTTCACAAAAAGAAGAAAAATATATCGTTGGAACAATAGAACCGTGGGAACTACGCCCATAATACATTTTTTATGTTCAACAAATCTTAAAAAGCGAAAGTCTTGGAAATTCGCGGTGTTATTAATAGGTTATCAAAATAAATGGGGATATCTATTTATTGCACTGTTTATGATTTGTTTAGTTGTTTTTATTTATAAATGGATATTATGATAGAAGAAAATTTGAAGTGCTATCCTTTGTGATAGCTTTTTTGCTTATTTGTCGATATTTCTATGTAAATGCTGATGTGAAAATATAAATGACAAAGTTTGCTCTTTAAAAAACAAAAATTGTTAGATACTCGAATTAATTAAAATTGTAATATAATAATTAAGGCGATAGGTGCGTTTTAGATCATATACGATTCTGTTAGAAATGGGGAACATGAATAAATGCAAAAAGATAAAATATGGACGAAAGATTTTATATTGCTATTAACGTCTAATTTCTTTGTAGCTTTAACCTTTTATTTATTAATGACGTCAATGGCTGTATATGCGATTCAAGAGTTTCAGGCAAAAGAAAGTACAGCTGGTTTAGTAGCCAGTATTTTTGTTATCGGGGCATTAGCTGCACGCTTATATGCAGGGAAGTTTATTGATGTAGTTGGTCGTAAAAAAATGTTATATAGTGGACTCATTTTATTCTTAGTTGGTACGATCTCCTATTTATTTGTAACTAGCATTGGATTATTAATGATTATTCGATTTATTCATGGAATTGGATTTGGAATATCAACGACAACTTTGACAACTGTAAATATGTCTACCATTCCAGAAAAGAGAAGAGGAGAAGGAATCGGTTATTTTTCTTTAAGTACTGCAGCAGGAACGGCTATTGGTCCATTTTTGGCGTTGTATTTAACAGAGAATTTTACTTATAAAACAATGTTTATATACTGCATCATCTTTAGTGTTATTGGACTAGTCTCTACTACATTTGGAAAAATCAATGAGATTCATTTGTCAGCTGAACAAAAGGAGAAAATAAAAAAGAGCTTTCATATGAAAGATTTCTATGACAAAGAAGCTCTTCCGATATCTTTGTTGATGTTCATTAGCGGTATTGCATACTCTGGTATTGTTTCTTTTATTAATACGTATGCTATTGAAATGAATTTAACAAAAGCAGCTTCCTTCTTCTTTGTTGTATACGCCATTTTTTTATTTTTAGCTCGGCCGGTGGCAGGGAGAATGTTTGATAAAAAAGGTGAAAACATTGTTGTTTATCCGTCGTTTGTCTTTTTTGCGATCGGTTTATTATTCATAACATTTGCCTATAATGGCTTTCTTCTTTTACTAGCTGGCGTATTTTTAGCTTTGGGCTATGGAACGATTATGTCTAGCATGCAGTCTATTATAGGGAAAGTTACTCCAGTTCATCGATTAGGACTTGCGATTTCAACACTTTTTATTTGTATGGACGCTGGGATGGGAGTTGGACCTTATATTTTAGGCTTATTGGTTGAACAGCTTGGTTTCCATAGAATGTATTTCATTTTAGCGATTGCTGTTGTTCTTTTAATCCCTGCTTATTACTTCGTACATGGTAAAAAAGCAAGTGCGGTTAAATCAATCTATTCGAATTAATAGTATTCAAAAGACATATAGAACTTCTAAGTGGTTATGTGAAAATATTGCTATTTAGAAGTTCTTTTTAGTTTCACTAATATTTATAGCTTACTTAATACTCTTCTTGAGTAAATCGCTACAAATCTTTTCTAATTAAAAATGTGATTGATAGTTAACAGGTTATCGTTAGGAATACAATGAGCTGTTTTTTTATATCCCGTTAAAAGTTTTTATGAGAGTAATTTCGGTGAACAATGGGGAAGTCGGCTGCTGTATTTCACGATAGGGGATATGATTTATGTTAGAGATTATTCTTCTTTTTTCGAAATTAAATACTCTAGTCATGCTAGAAATATTTCCTCCTAAATAGAATACATTTATTCTCAGTTTAAGAAATTGGCTATAATAGTAGATATGGTTCCATAAAAAGGAGGGATTTGATTATGAAGGAGTTATCGGTTGAAGAGAGGGAAGAACTATTTGAAATTTTAAAAGAGCGGTTTGAGAGTAATATGGACCGCCATCCTGGAATGGAATGGGAAAAAGTTCAAGTTAAGCTAGAAGCGAGCCCTGATAAACTTTGGTCGCTTAATGAAATGGAGAAAACTGGTGGTGAACCAGATGTTGTAGGATATGATGAACAAGCAAATGAATTTATTTTCTTTGATTGCTCAAAAGAAAGTCCTATTGGAAGAAGAAATGTTTGTTATGATCCAGAGGCTTTGGAATCAAGAAAAAAGCATAAGCCAGGTCATAGCGCTATAGGTATGGCGCTTGAGATGGGAATTGAACTTTTAACGGAAGAAGAATATCGAGATCTACAGAAGCTTGGTCAATTTGATTTGAAATCCTCTACATGGGTGAAAACACCAGCTAAAATTAGAAAACTTGGTGGCGCCCTATTCTGTGATCGCAGATATGATACTGTATTTCTTTATCATAATGGAGCGGAATCCTATTATGCTTCAAGAGGATTTCGTGGTTCGTTAAGGGTATAAGCTATAACATAATAAGAATAGACACAGGGTTCTTCAACACAAGTACGCAAAGAAAAGAGGATAAAAATGGAGAGAAAAGACGCAGAATATTATGTAACTCAATTAGGATTAACACCTCATCCAGAAGGTGGGTATTTTAAAAATACTTTTCACTCTGAAGAACAAATTTCAAGCCATGAACTTTCTGGAAGATTCGATGGGGTTCGAAAATTATATACGAGCATCTACTTTTTATTGAAATCTCAAGATATTTCTCATTTACACCGATTAAAATCGGATGAACTTTGGTATTTCCATGCAGGTAGTCCGTTAACGATTCATATTATTGATGAACAAGGTAATTATGAGGAGAGAAAATTAGGACTAAATATTGAAAAAGGTGAACAGCCACAAGTATTAGTTCCTAAAAATTGTATTTTCGGTTCATCAGTATCAGAACCAAATTCCTTTTCTTTAGTAGGGTGTATGGTATCACCAGGTTTTGAGTATGCTGATTTCGAACTCTTTACAAAAGATGAACTTTTAAAGGAATACCCACAACATGCCGAAGTAATCATGAAGCTAGCATATGAGAAGTTACCGGTAGAATAGTTTGATTATGACATTACCCATTAGACAAAGTGAGTTAGAACGGATTCATTTGTCTAATGGGTCTCGCACTAAAAGACAAGATGAAGCGGATACCAGTACGAGCTGTCCAATGGGAGCTCACCAAAAGACAAAAAGAGCTTATCTAGCCTTCACTTTGTCTAATAGCACAATTCCATTAGACATTCTGAGTGAGAGCGACTTCTATTTTGTCTTTTTGAACTGACCTCATTCAATTCCATCAGACAATCTAGTTCTGATTTCTTATAATCTTGTCTATTGATGCTCCACTTTCTAAATCGTCTTTTTTTTATACAAATAAAATCTGATAAACATCACTTAGCTGCTCAGCTCTTTCATAGTCCTGCGATTGTTTTGAATAATCAATAGCTTCCTTTAAAACTTGATCCAAGTATCTTGCTTCTCCCTCAGACAAATCCATAACGAAGTCCCGCTCTGTTTTATATTGGTTCTTTGTTATTTTAAGATAGATATTTCGTCCCACTTCTTCCCGGTCGATATGGCCAGCTAGAACTTCTCGCACATATTTTAATGATTGCTCCAAAAATCTCACCTCATTTCTAATTAAGAATTATGAAATGCTTGTCCAATTTCTTTTTCCGCGATTAATGAATTAGCAGATTCAATATCTCTATGTTTATCAAGTGATTCACCAGTTACACGATTACTGGAGTCTAGCTGGTGAAAGAAGTCTGCTTTCGCTTTCGGTAGTTCATTCTCTCTTTCTGTCTCAATCTTATTTCGCCTCTTTTTTAATTCCGTCATGTAATCACCTCAATCGTTAATATGTACATTAGGAATGGTTTTATGAAAAGTAATGGCTTTATTTCTGAGGAATCACCTTCCATGTTTGATAGGCAAAAAGAAGAATAGTAAACAAAATGGCTATACATAAGTTAGAAAATGTGTAAAGGTTAAGAATAGAGTAAAATATTACGAGTTTTAATCCATAGTGAAATATTTTTTTAGAATTGATTCATTTGAAACAAATTTGCGTCTATACAGGTAGGAAGGGAGGAACAAAAGTGCTTTCTCATAACTTTGAAGAAATATATCAACTATATAGTGATAAAGTTTACGGATATATATATTTACTTGTTAGACAAAAGGATATTGCTGAAGATTTGACACAAGAGACCTTTATAAAGGCTTATCGATATCTGAATCAGTTTAAAGGGGAGTCCAGCATTTATACATGGTTAATAAAAATTGCAAGAAATACTGTCTATGATTTTTTTCGCAGGAAAAAACTAGTGAGTCTTTTGTCTTTTAAGAAAGAACCAATTACAGAAGAAACCCCACAGGAGATTTTACTGAAAGGTGAGGAAGTTCGTAGGCTTTACGAAACAATCATGCGAATGAAAACTGAGTATAGAGATGTACTTATCTTGAGGAAAGTTAAAGAATTGTCCATAAAAGAAACGGCAGAAATATTGGATTGGGATGAAGTGAAAGTAAAAAATACGACTTCAAGAGCGATGCAGTCGCTAAAAAAATTACTAACCGATAAGGAAGGTGAGTTATATGAACGATTTTCAAAAAATTGAACACGATCTTTCACAACTCGCTAATATACCAAGGTCGGAAGAAGAGAAATTAAGATCATGGATTAAAATTGAAAATAAAATAGAAAAAAAGAAACATTTACAGTTCAAACCTTTTTTATTAGGGTTAGCTTCTGCAAGTATCATATTTATTGGATTTATGTTGATGATGTCTACTCTTCAAACCAATAATTCTGCTAGCAATAATCAAGCGAGTCCTAATAATGAAAACCCTAGCTTAACTCCATCAGAAGAGGAACCGAGCGATATCACCCGTGATTACTACAATGAAGAAATTTTTTCTATAAGATTGCCTATTGATGAGGATACGGGAAATGTTACATTCCCCGATAAAATTCCACTTGAATATAAACCTGTAAATTTTATAACATTAGAAAAGACAAAACCTCCTGTTTCTACAGAAAGTAAAACTATTTCTGGTCCGTATAATATTGAGATAGAAGATTTATCATTGAATTATTTTCTGGAATACTATATTGTTTCTGGAAAAAAACAGGCGTATATAAATTATGAGGGTGAGCTTTATCATATCGGTGCGGTATCTAGATTTGATGAGGAACCTGAAGTTTACGGTTCAGATTTTAGTATCTATCCAACTAATAGAGGTAATACCTATTATATAGGTACGATAGGTTCAATATCAGAAGGATATTTTAATATAATATATGATTCGGCTAATGGGATATTCCGAAAGGCATATAGTATTGTAGTTCCAGGGATTTATGATCTCGACTTTGACAATCGAAGTGAATTAATATTTAGTACGATTCCAGTAAGGGATTCATACAACAATATCGTAACAAATTATTCTAATGTTTGGCGTTGGAATAATCAAACGTTTGAATATGCAACATTCTTTGTTAATTTAGATATAGAGTCTAGTAATTATACATTCTATGAAACGATTGCTAGTGAGATATATACAGCAATTGCTGTATACAAGGGAGAGGACGAACCGATTATACAAACGTATCGATATGATGGAAATCTAAACTCATTAATTGCTTTAACGAATCGTGAACTTGATGAAATAGCTAATGAAATTTGGCAATATAAATTAGATATTTATAATCCGAGTTATGGTGGGGAGAGCTATGCTTTATTAAAGGATGGAATCATTTATGTTCATTCTGACAATCTTGAGTTAGTTTTACATCAATTTACGAATTATAATGAAAATATAGTATCACCTGGACTATATTATCGAGAGCAAATCAAGGCAGATGACTTCTCAAGTCATATGAAATTAAAAAGGAAACCAGATGATCAATATCAAGTTGACAAATCTAATTTATCGATTAACTATTATCAATATAAAAATCTAAAAAAAGGAGACAAAATTGAAATTGAAGTTTCAGATCTTCTTAAAGAAAAACTAGGGCTAGATACTAATATCATCCAAATTATAAGAGAATAACTAAAGGTGTCTATAGTAATGAAAAAGTTGCTATAGACACCTTTTCCTTTTATTCGTACATCGATAACACATTTTCGAGTTCAGCGACTAAAATTTTTATCTCATCAGGCGTTAATTTTAATAAAAGCTGGTCATAGAAAGAGACAATTTGCCCATCTTGATCATGTTCATGAGCTTTTAAATAGGCATAAAGATTTTCAAGTTGTGATTCGTTTAGTGAAGTTTCGGTATAAATATTTTTTATTCGCTTTAATGTAAACTCTTGATCACTTTCATCATAATTCCCATGAAGCATGATGCCTTCGATTGTTTTCATATAAAACACCCCAATCCAATGTAGTGAGGATGATTCCTCAATAAGTCATTAAGTTTAGCCCGATTTGAAAAATGGATTGTGCTTCACACTAAGTCATTTTATTAAAATTCATTTCTTTATAGTTTTCTTTATTTATTCACCAATTATTCAAATCGTGATTCTACCGTTTATTTTTTTTGAAATGGAATTTAAGATAAAATAGGATTATAAAAATAGAAAAAAGGTGTTAAGAATGAAGAACGCAATCGTTATTGGTGCTGGTATTTTAGGCGCTTCTACTGCCCACCATTTAGCTAAGCTAGGAGCGAAAGTAACAGTTATCGATAATTTTGAAAAAGGTCGAGCAACGGATGCAGCTGCTGGAATCATTTGTCCATGGATTTCACAGCGAAGAAATAAAGCATGGTATACCCTTGCTAAAAATGGAGCTAAGTTTTATCAAACGTTAATTCCTGAATTAGAGCAAGCTGGTGAAGCAAATACTGGTTATGAAAAAGTAGGGGCTATAAGTATTCATAAAGATATTGAAAAAGTGAGGAAAATTGAGGAAAGAGCTCATACTCGTAAAATAGATGCCCCTGAGATTGGTGAAATAAAGTTGTTAACCCCTGAAGAAACAAAGCAGCTATTCCCTGTTCTTGATGATGGATACTATGGATTGTTTATTAGTGGAGCGGCAAGAGTAGATGGGAGTGCTTTACGAGACACGCTAATAACTCGTGCCAAGAAGATGGGAGCCCAATTTATAAATGGAAAAGCAGAGTTAGTTTTGTCAAATGGCTCTACAATAAAGGTAAAAGTTGAAAATGAAGTATTTTTGCCAGATAAGATTGTAATAACGACTGGTGCGTGGGCGAAGGAATTAGTAGCTTCATTAGGTCTTAATTTTAAAATGCATTTTCAAAAAGGACAGATTGTTCATTTAGAACTGCCTAATAAGAAGACTAAAAATTGGCCAGTCATTATCCCACCAAATGATCAATATCTTCTCACATTTGGTGAAAATAAAATCGTACTTGGCGCGACTCACGAAAATGATAAAGAATTTGATGATACTAACATTACAGCTGGCGGGATACTAGAAGTTTTAAGTAAAGGAATGGCTATTGCACCGGGGCTTTCGGATGCGACTTTTGAAGAAGTAAGAGTTGGCTTTAGACCATTTACACCAGGTTTCTTACCAGTAATTGGACAAGTGAAAGGATTCGAGCAGTTATATATGGCAAATGGATTAGGTGCATCTGGTTTAACTGTAGGTCCATACCTTGGTTATCAATTAGCGAAACTAGTATTAAACCAAGTTACGGACATTGATCTTGAGCTTTATGATGTTAATACAGCAATTGACCAGTTATAAGCAAATCGGACAAAGAAAAAATTTTATTTTCTCAATACATAAACCTGAATTGGAATCCTCAACATAATATATGTAACTTTAGTAATATTTAAACAATTAAAATTAATTGGTAGTGAAATTTTTCCAGATACGTATATTCATTAATATTTGAACGTAATTATGTTGTAGGTCAATAAAGGGGAGGTAATGAGATGAATAATGATTATGAATTATCAAGGTCTCTACAAAAAATAGCGACCTGGGGAAAAGTTGTTGGAATTATCATGATGATAGGCGGTGGATTATCAGCATTAAGTGGTCTGGTATTCTTTGTTATTGGTGCAGTACCTGGTCTTATCATTGTATGGTTAGGGTATTTGCTTTTTAAGATTTCAAAAGATGCGGATGTATTAAAACATCAATACGATGCTTTTGCTCAAACTTCACTATATAAAAATTTAGGCACTTTCTTGCAAGTTCAAGGTATTTTAGCAATTATATCGATTATTTTTACGTTAATTGTATTATTATTAGTTCTTCTTGGTGCTGTTGCTTTTGGAAGTTTTATACAACAATATCCATTTTAATAGTGAATTTTTACTAATTTTAAGGACATTCTTTTTATCTCCTTTTTATTAAATAAAAGGGTTGAAAAGGGAAGTCCTTTTTGTTTTTCGGATCCTCATTATTTTCAAAATTTGTCAACGCTTTCAAAAGGAGTTTGACAATTGAATTTTTTCAAGGTATAATTATTCGAAATCGAGATATACGAAAAAATTAAAAGGAATGAAAATGATGATTGGAGCACAATACGATAAGGAAAGCACCCTCTCATTAAAGTTGTTTGTTGTACTAACTCGTGCTTTAGAAGCAATTGAGAAACAAGTTGCGACTAACATAAAAAGTTATGGTTTAAATTTAACAGAGTTCGCAGTTTTAGAACTTCTCTATCATAAAGGCGATCAACCAATTCAAAAAATTGGCCAAAAAATATTGCTAGCATCAAGTTCCATCACATATGTCGTAGATAAATTAGAAGAGAAGAAATACCTATATAGAGTAGCCTGCCCGAATGACAGACGCGTAACATATGCCTCTATTTCTGAAGAGGGTAGACAATTAATAGATGATATCTTTCCAAAGCATTTAGAAGCTCTTAATGAAATTATGGGCGGTCTTTCTGCAAGCGAAAAAGAGATCGCAATTGAACATATTAAAAAGCTTGGATTACACGCAAAATCATTAGATACGAAAAGTTAAGAGGCAAAAGAAGCCTCTTTTTTTATTTTTACATAGAAAAAATAACACAAAATCATAGATTATGATTATAATTGTAAGTGTCAATTTTTGTCATATTATATTTCTACTGGCAAAATATATCTAGCTCTTAAATTGCATATAACATTTAAGTTAAAGTGAAACTATTCAAGTAAAGAAACAGTTTTTGGAAGGAGAAGCAAATTCATGTCTACAAGACGCCAATCCACTTCTGATACAGAACAATATGTTGAAGTGTGGGAAGATGTGGTAAGTATAAAGGATTTAATGTTTTCATTAGTGATTTGTGCTTTATCAACTTTACTTGCCTATTTTCTTGCTCCAAATGAAGATCCATATCCATTGTTTTTTGGATTATCTGGAGCATTACTTGGATTTTTAATTTCCAGTTTCGTTATTAAGCCAAAACGAATAATAGAAAATGAAAAGGATGGTAAATAGATGGATCCAGCTATTCTTATACAAATGTTAATAGCTGCAATGCTAGGTACCGCTATTTATATTATTATTGGTATAGTTCCAGGTACAGATGAAACAGCTGTTATTGCACCTATTACACTTGCTGTTGTTTTAGCAGGAGTGGAACCTATTGTTGTTTTAACGTTTTATATGTCTGCAATCATTGCTCATAAATTAACGGACTCTGTTCCTGTTGCGGTAGCGGGTATACCTGGTGGGGTAATGGCAACTCCAATGGTTGAGCATTCAATGGTATTGAAAAAATATGGACAATCCGAAACAAGCATAAAGAAAATGATTTCGGGATCTGTTATAGGTACGTTAGTATCTTTACCACTTAGTTTATTGCTTGCTGGCTTGCTAGTTCAATTTGCTCAAGCAATCAAAGATTATGCAAACCCAGTATTATTCGTAGGGGCCATTCTTCTTGCAATACTTTCAAAAAATCGATGGTTCTCTCTCATTATTATTATTCCGTTTGCGTTATTAGTTCAGGGATTAAGACATTTATATTGGGGGATTGGAATTGTTCCAGAAGGACAATCCGTTTTTATTTCATTTTTCCTTGGAATCACAATCGGTCCTGTTATTGTTACATTATTAGATTTATTTAATAAAGAAAAACGAGAAAATTTAACTAGAAAAGGAAAAAATCAAATTATCTTTAATAAAACAGATAAAGAAAAGGGATTTCCTAACCCATTTAAAATCTTAACTGCTCGGGAAATTGGTTATAGCTCACTCGCTTCAGTTATCGGTTCTATTACATTTTTATTTAGTGCAGTAGGGATTACAACTGTCATTGGGGAATTATTTTCTAAGAGAGAAAAAGATCCTGTAAAAAGATCGTCTCTAGCAATTGCATGTATGGAAGCATTAGCGAATGCAACCTATATTTCAGGAACATTAATTCCATTAATTGCATTAGGCATTCCTTTATCTTCAGTTGCATTAGGTCCTGGTAATGCATTGTTTAATGCACCGCCTATTTTTACACAAGATCATAACTTACATCATATTTTATCTTTCGGCGATTTTATTTTTGGTTCATTAATTGGTGTAGGAGTTTCTCTCATAATTACATATTTTATAGTTGTAAAATATGCGAATGAGATTTGTCGCTTTGTGTTCAAATGGATTCCGCATGAAGCGATCTTAGGCTTGTTTATTGGGCTTGTATTATTATTATCGTTTATGGATGCTGGATGGATTAATATTGGTGGTGTATTATTAATCGCAATTGTATCAGGATTTTTATATCGAAATGGAGTAAATCTAGGAGTACAATTTATGATTCTTTATACTGCTCCTTGGTTAGTATCAGTTATAGCAGGATAAAATTATAGACCTTTAAGTTCGTATGAAAGTAGGGAGTATTTTGGCGATTCATCCTTTTAGAAAAGTGGCAGAAGGCTATGCACATAGCAAATTAATCCTAATAGGGGAACATTCTGTAGTTTATGGAAAACCTGCTATTGCTTTGCCTTTTCCATCTTTATCAGTTTGCGCACGAATTGAAGATAGCCTAAAAGAACATATGATAAATTTCGATGATTTTGTAGGGACAATTTCAAAACTCCCTGAAAAAATGAAGGGCTTAGGAGTATGTATTGAGGAAACATTAAAGGCGATCGGTATATTCGATAAAAAAGTAAAGGTTACTCTTAAATCCGACATTCCACTAGGGAGAGGCTTAGGATCTAGTGCGGCTTTAGCGATTGCAATTGTGCGAGGTATTTATAAGTTTTTTGATCATCATCTTGAAAGATCACAATTATTGAAATTAGTGAATATTGCTGAAACATATGCTCATGGTAATCCTAGTGGAATTGATATGGAGGCAGCTTCACGTGATATGCCGATTTGGTTTAAAAAAGGAAGCCAAGTTCAACAAATTTCGATAGGAAAGCCATTTTATATCATTGTTGCAGATACTGGAAGGATTGGGGATACACGGTTCGCCGTAGAAAGCATAAAACAATTACGAGATGAAAACCCATTTATCGTTCAACGATCTATTGATCTTCTTGGCGACTATGCATATGAAGCGAGAGATGCGATTCATACAGGAAATATTGTAAAATTAGGTGAAATATTAAACAAAGCCCAACATGAGTTAGAACAGCTAGGTGTAAGTGACGACGGTATTAATTATTTCGTTCAA
>Ga0180215_1003368_pt1 | contig 15088 bp, 13 predicted proteins | sample eDN3rd37CBELigBY_FD_128871 | JGI IMG/M metagenome (GOLD analysis project Ga0180215, IMG submission 128871) | Enriched backyard soil microbial communities from Emeryville, California, USA - eDNA 3rd pass 37_C BE-Lig BY (version 2) (version 2) | ecosystem: Environmental > Terrestrial > Soil >...
AATACTTCTTAGTCATCAAGATTCCCCAATTCCGTTTTTCTCTCTAATTAAATTAAGTATACAAAAAAGAACCCTATAAAGTAGTCCTTTTTTCAAAGTGTCTACTCTATAGGGTACATTTTAGTGATTGAGGGTCTTTTTTTTGGGGAAAATTGTTGCGAGAATTCGATTTAGTATAAATCCCTAGTGTCTAGATTTGACTGCAAGGTACACTTTTAATACGAATCACTTCTAAAAAATGGACTACTCCATACAATGTAATAAGAACATGAAGGAGTGATTGTATGAGGCTAAGTGAACTTGGTGGGAAAGAAATTGTCGACGTAAAAAGAGCAGAACGGTTAGGGGTACTTGGCCAAACTGATTTAGAGATAAATGAACAAACCGGGCAGATTAATGCACTAATAATTCCATCACTAAAATGGTTTGGTTTAAAAAGACAAGGCAGCGAGGTAAGAGTTCCATGGAAGCATATAAAAAAGATTGGAACTGACATGATTATAATCGATATACCGGAAGATTATCAAAAGGAAGGTGACGAATAGAAATAGTTTTTGCCTCATGTTTTATTGGTTAAATCGTGTAAGGTCGTTAATTTCAAAGAATTGGCGACCTACCTTTTTTAAAGGTACCTACTAACACAAATATATAAGAACTAACATTGAATGTAACATGAAGTTAGATTAATGCATATAAAAGTTAATACAATTTCTCTTATATGACCTTGTAGAAAGGTCTTTTTTTTTTGAAATTTCTCTATAAAGTTTTGGCATTGCTTAAGGTAAAAAACTAAAATTACTAAGTTTATTCACCTATTTCCAATGACTTTCATAAGATGTTGAAGTAAATGTAATTACATTCCAAACTTTAAAGCGCGAATTGTAAAGTGTCAGAACTTAATGATATGGCTACAGATCTTTTTAGATCTAAGTAAAAAGAAGGTGAGATAACATGTTGACAGGTTTGCATATAGCGATAATTGGTGGAGATGCAAGGCAACTAGAAGTTGTTCGGAAATTAACAGAATTGGATGCTAAGCTTTCACTTATTGGGTTTGACCAGTTGGATCATGGTTTTACAGGTGCTTCAAAAGAACAAATAGACCAACTTGACTTTTCTGATATAGACGCACTTGTATTGCCGGTATCTGGAACAAATAGTGAAGGTCATGTTGAAACAATTTTTTCCAATGAAACCGTCATTTTAACAAAAGAAATACTTGCTAAGACCCCAAATCATTGTACGGTCTATTCGGGAATTAGTAATTCGTATTTAGATACAATTTGCAAAGAAGGTAAACGAAATTTAGTAAAGCTATTTGAACGTGATGATGTAGCAATATTAAACTCAATACCAACTGTAGAAGGAACTATTATGATGGTGATACAGCATACAGATAGTACCATTCATAATTCAAATGTAGCAGTGCTCGGTTTAGGGCGGGTAGGAATGAGTGTCGCGAGAACTTTTTCAGCATTAGGCGCGAAGGTAAAAGTAGGAGCAAGGAAGTCTGAACATCTTGCTAGAGTGGTTGAGATGGGGCTTGAGCCGTTTCATCTATCTGAGCTAGAAAAACATGTTACTGATAGCGATGTAGTGATTAATACCATTCCTCATCAAATTGTGACTTCAAGTGTAATATCAAAAATGCCAACCCACACCCTTATAATTGATTTGGCATCTAAACCTGGAGGAACAGATTTTCGTTATGCAGAAAAGAGGGGGATAAAGGCTTTACTAGCACCAGGACTCCCAGGAATTGTAGCGCCAAAAACAGCTGGTCAAATATTGGCAAATGTATTGTCTCAACTCCTTTTAGAATTACTAAACAACCGAGAGGAGAATAAATAATGTCATTAAAAGGTAGACGAATTGGTTTTGGTTTAACAGGTTCTCATTGTACGTATGATGTAGTTGTTCCAGAAATACAAAAATTAGTAGATGCTGGTGCGGAGATTTTACCTGTAGTGTCATTCACAGTTAAATCTACAAATACAAGGTTTGGTGAAGGTGCAGAGTGGATTGCTAAGATTGAAGAAATCACTGGTAATAAAGTAATTGATTCAATTGTAGCAGCAGAACCATTAGGTCCGAAAATTCCTCTAGATTGCATGGTGATTGCGCCGTTTACGGGGAATTCAATGAGTAAGTTTGCGAATGCAATGACAGATTCTCCAGTATTAATGGCAGCAAAAGCGACATTACGCAATTTACGGCCAGTTGTATTAGGAATTTCTACAAATGATGCATTAGGTCTAAATGGTGTTAATTTAATGAGATTAATGGCGACTAAAAATATTTACTTCATTCCATTTGGTCAGGACGCACCTTCAAAAAAGCCAAATTCTATGGTTGCTAGAATGGAAATGCTCCAAGATACAGTTATTGCTGCAATGGAAGGAAAACAACTGCAACCGGTCATTGTTGAGAAATTTCGTGATAGCGAATCATAAAATCAACTGTTAAAATAGGGAAGAGGGGATGAATTTTAAAAATCTTCTCTTCTTTCCTTCTTATATATGGTAAAATAATATTTATTCATTTATTATGTGTAATAATTCTACCATTTTATATTTATGAAAATTCAAAAAGGTATGTTAGCTCCATATGAGCGGAATATTCTTTTAAAAACACGAAAATTACATCTTGATTTGGATTGGAAGGGGAAAAGATTATGTCAAAAGTAAATGGTATACACGTAGCAGTGGTTGGAGCAACGGGAGCAGTAGGTCAACAAATGATTCAAACATTAGAGTCAAGAAATTTCCCTGTTGGAAAACTAACACTTTTATCATCAGAACGATCTGCTGGTAAAATTGTTCAATATAAAGGTCAAAGTATCGAAGTACAAGTAGCAACTCCTGATAAATTTGAAGGAGTTGATATTGCTTTATTTAGTGCAGGTGGAAGTGTGTCAAAAGAGCTTGCACCAGAAGCAGCAAAACGTGGTGCAATCTGTATTGATAACACAAGTGCTTTCAGGATGGATAAAGATGTACCTTTAGTTGTACCCGAGGTTAACGAAGAAGATATTAAATCACATAATGGGATTATCGCTAACCCAAACTGTTCAACAATTCAAATGGTTGTTGCCCTTGAGCCAATCCGCAAAGCTTTTGGTTTGAAAAAGGTAATTGTTTCAACATACCAAGCTGTATCTGGGGCTGGTGCTGCAGCAATTAATGAACTTAGAGAGCAGAGCAGAGAAGTATTAGCAGGAAAAGAAATTACTGCAGAAATACTTCCTGTAAAAGGCGACAAAAAGCATTATCAAATTGCATTCAATGCTATCCCGCAAATTGATAAATTCCAAGATAATGGATATACATTTGAAGAAATGAAGATGATTAATGAAACAAAGAAAATCATGCATATGGCAGATCTTCCAGTCGCTGCTACTTGTGTTAGATTACCTGTTGAAACGGGACATTCAGAATCTGTTTTCTTTGAGACTGAAACTAAAGGTGTGACAGCTAGTCAAGTTCAAGAACTTCTTAAAGATGCACCAGGAGTTGTATTACAGGATGATCCAGCGAATCAAGTATATCCTATGCCAGCAAGTTGTGTTGGGAAAAATGATGTTTTTGTTGGAAGAATCCGTAAAGATTTAGACAATGATCAAGGATTCCACATGTGGGTTGTTTCAGATAACTTATTAAAAGGGGCAGCATGGAATTCTGTTCAAATCGCTGAAAGTTTATTAAAGTTAGGACTAGTTAAATAACTTTTTCTACCTATCGATGGCTAAAGTGTTATCAAGTTTATACACTTTGGCCATCTATCTCCTAATATGAGGTGTTTACATGAATATAATCGTCCAAAAATTTGGCGGAACTTCGGTAAAAGATGAAAACACAAGGGAGTTAGCAAAAAACCATATAAGAAACACTTTGAATGATGGGTATAAAGTGGTTGCTGTTGTCTCTGCTATGGGACGGAATGGGGACCCATATTCTACCGATACACTTTTAGATCTTGTTGGTGGAAATGATACGACCATTAATAAGCGGGAAACAGATATGTTACTTTCATGTGGAGAAATAATCTCTAGCGTTGTTTTTACAAATATGTTGAACCGTGATGGAATAAAAGCGACTGCATTGAATGGAGCCCAAGCAGGTTTCCGAACAAATAACGATCACACAAACGCCAAAATAATTGATATGCAATGTGATCGATTATTACAGACTTTAGAAGAACATGATGTTGTGGTTGTTACCGGCTTTCAAGGTGTTTCTAAGACAGGAGACGTAACCACAATTGGGCGTGGTGGAAGTGACACTTCTGCTGCAGCGATTGGTGCGGCTGTAAAAGCAGAGTGGATTGATATTTTTACAGATGTTGAAGGGGTAATGACTGCCGATCCCAGAATTGTAAACGATGCGAGACCATTATCAGTTGTAACATATAATGAAATTTGTAATATGGCATATCAAGGTGCTAAGGTTATCCATCCACGTGCAGTTGAAATAGCCATGAAAGCAAAAATACCTATCCGAATTCGTTCAACATACTCTGATTCACCTGGTACTTTAGTAACGAGTATTAATAAAGAGAATCAAGGTGTGGATGTAAGAGAACGATTAATTACGGGAATCGCACATGTTTCAAATGTAACCCAAATTAAAGTTAAAGCAAAAAAAGGACAATATAATATTCAAACAGAAGTATTTAAAGCAATGGCAAATGAACAGATAAGTGTTGATTTCTTTAATATTACCCCAAATGGTGTTGTATACACTGTTTCAGGAGATATGACTAAAAAGGCTGTTGAAGTTCTACAATCAATCGGATATGAACCACAAGTTACTCCAAATTGTGCTAAGGTTTCGACAGTTGGTGCGGGAATGAACGGTGTTCCAGGAGTAACAGCTAAAATTGTAACAGCTCTTTCAGAACAAGGAATTAATATCTTACAATCTGCCGATAGCCATACAACGATATGGGTGCTTGTAAAGCAAGATGACATGGTGAAAGCAGTTAATGCACTTCACGCTATTTTTCAACTTGCTGAAGAAACATTTGAAACTTCAGAAGAATGATATTACCTTGAAGGAGTGGAAGAATGATTGATTTTGGTAAGGTTTCAACCGCAATGGTAACGCCATTTGACAGAAAAGGAAACATTGATTTTTCAAAAACCACACAGTTAGTAAACTTTTTAATTACTAGTGGAAGTGATTCTTTAGTTGTGGCAGGTACAACAGGAGAATCCCCGACCCTATCGTCCGAGGAAAAGGTCGCTCTGTTTCAGCATGTCGTAAAAGTTGTTGATAAAAGAGTGCCTGTTATTGCAGGTACTGGAAGTAATAACACCCGCGCTTCTATTGAGTTAACTAAAAAGGCTGAAAACGCTGGTGTTGATGCAATTATGCTTGTTGGTCCGTATTATAATAAACCTAATGAAGAGGGCTTATATCAGCACTTTAAAGCAATAGCTGAATGCACAAAACTACCGATCATGATTTATAATATACCAGGAAGATCTGTTGTAAATATGTCTGCTGATTTAATTATTAAGCTTGCAGACATTCCTAACATTGTTGCTGTAAAAGAGGCGAGCGGCGATCTTGATGCAATGACAGAAATCATTGCCAAGACTAATGATAGCTTTTCTCTCTATAGTGGTGATGATGCGCTCACACTACCAGCTTTAGCGATTGGAGCAAAAGGTGTAGTTTCAGTTGCTTCACATATTATCGGCAATGAAATGCAAAATATGGTTCGGTTATATGAAACAGGTGAAATTAAGGAAGCTGCTCAGTTGCACCAAAAATTACTTCCTGTAATGAAGAGTCTATTTGCAACACCAAATCCTGCACCAGTAAAAACGGCACTTCAAATTAAAGGAATTGGCGTTGGATCTGTCCGTTTACCACTTGTACCGTTAACTGAGCAAGAACGTACACAATTAGTTGCAACATTAAATACTTTATAAGAGTCCATTTGGGCTCTTTTTTAGTTTCTTGATCTATCCTCACCTGTTAATTCCTCAATAGATCTTTATAAAATCTACGAAGATTTATATTTTGTACATTGAAATCTTAGCAGAATGAAATTAAAAGCTTCGTAAATACTAATAGAAATTATGGTATTTGAAAGGGGATTATCATGGATATAGAGAGATACATAACAAACGAGAAACCAAATGAAAATGAAGAAAAAGGAAATGAAGCAAAGGGTTCTGGGTTAATTGAAAAAATTCAGCAACTAGGACAAACAAATGTGCCACAAATGTCAAATGATTCAAAAATTCATTGTTTAACCATTGTCGGTCAAATTGAAGGACATATGCAATTACCACCACAAAACAAAACTACAAAATATGAACATGTCATTCCACAAATAGTAGCCATTGAACAGAATCCAAAAATAGAAGGATTATTAGTTATTTTAAATACTGTTGGAGGAGATGTTGAAGCAGGACTAGCTATTTCTGAAATGTTAGCTTCATTATCGAAGCCTACCGTATCAATTGTCCTTGGTGGTGGTCATTCGATTGGAGTTCCAATTGCGGTTTCATGTAATTATTCGTTCGTGGCCGAAACTGCAACAATGACGATTCACCCGGTTCGATTAACTGGACTTGTTATTGGAGTTCCTCAAACATTTGAATATTTAGATAAAATGCAAGACAGAGTGGTTAATTTTGTGACAAAACATTCAAATATTACGGAAGATAAATTTAAAGAGCTTATGTTTTCGAAGGGGAATTTGACACGCGATATCGGGACAAATGTTGTGGGTGCTGACGCTGTAAAGTATGGACTAATTGATGAAGTCGGTGGTGTTGGTCAAGCAATTAAAAAGTTAAATGACTTAATTGAAGAAAGAAACTCTAAAGAAGGGCAGATGTTACAATGATCTTGTATACAACAATGCCTCAAGAACTCATTTTTCCAACCGAAGAATCAGTATTTCAAAAGCAGAATATTGTCGAAATAAATGGTGTATCAGTGTTAGTAAATGAAGAACGACCAGGTGAACATTATATTGTAAGAATATTAAGTAGTAATCCTGCTGACTATTTAAATGATCAATTTTCACCTGGTCAGAAAGTGACAATGATGCGTTAGGCTAGATATTTCTTACTTTTTCGGATATTTATGGTATAATTTATACAGGACTTTTATGAAGCAGCCGATATTAAAGGCTGCTTTCTTACTTATATAAGTTAGGTGATTTGATGGCAAAACATAAGAAAAAGGCAAAGAAGAAAAAAGAGGAATGGAAAAAAACACTAAAGTTTGAATTGATTGGGCTTATATTCTTAGCTATTACTTTATTAGGATTTTCTAAATTAGGGATTGTTGGGACCTTATTAGTTAATTTTTATCGATTCTTTTTTGGTGAATGGTATATGCTAGGACTGCTTAGTTTATTCATAATTTCCATATATATTATTTGGAAACGGTCTTGGCCACCTTTTATTAATCGACCATTGACTGGGGTTTACCTGATAACCGGGGCAATCTTACTACTAAGCCATGTTACGTTGTTTAAATTGTTGTCAAATGGTGGTACATTCATTCAACCAAGTGTGATTGTGAATACATGGGACCTCTTTCGTTTAGAAGTTGCGGGTGAGATTAGTACCTATGACTTAGGCGGGGGCATGATTGGGGCTATTCTTTTTGCGGCGTCTTATTTTTTATTTGATGAAGCAGGAACAAAAATAATCGCAATCTTTTTAATTGTAATAGGGATTGTACTTGTTACAGGAAAATCGTTAACCGATTCAATCGCAAAAATTACGATGCCCATTTTACGTTTTATTAAAAAGCAATGGCTCTCATTCATAGATGATCTAAAAGAGTGGAAAAGCAAGATTTATCATTATTTTACAAACAAAAGGAAAAATAAACCTAAAAAGACTAGAAAAGAAAAAATAGATGAAGAGCATCAGGTTGAAATAGAGCATAAAGTCGTAGAAAGTGATGAGGAGGAAAATAGTGTACAGCCAATCATCTCAAATTTTGCAGACCGCGCGTATGACACTAACAACGATCAACCGTCTGAAGAGGTGATAAGTTCAAAACCTATAGAGAAGGAAGAACCAGAAAAGAGTCCAATTATCACTTTTACTGAAGTTGAAAATATTGATTACAAACTACCACCAATACAGTTACTCGCTTCACCTAAACCAAATAACCAAAGTAATGAACATGCAAACATATATGCAAATGCCCGAAAGCTTGAGAAAACATTTCAAAGTTTTGGTGTAAAAGCAAAAGTAACAAAGGTTCATCTAGGACCAGCCGTTACAAAATATGAGGTTTATCCAGATGTTGGGGTTAAGGTAAGTAAAATTGTAAATTTAAGTGATGACTTAGCCTTAGCTCTCGCAGCAAAAGATATTAGGATCGAGGCACCAATACCAGGAAAGTCTGCAATTGGGATTGAAGTGCCCAATATGGAAATAGCAACTGTTTCATTACGTGAGGTTTTGGATGCAAAGGAAAATGATCGACCTGATTCGAAGTTATTAATCGGACTTGGCCGGGATATTTCGGGGGATGCAGTATTAGCAGAGCTTAATAAAATGCCTCACCTATTAGTCGCTGGTGCAACAGGAAGTGGAAAAAGTGTATGTATTAACGGAATTATTACGAGTATCTTAATGAGAGCCAAGCCTCATGAAGTAAAACTTATGATGATTGATCCTAAAATGGTTGAGCTAAATGTTTATAATGGTATTCCTCACTTATTAGCTCCAGTGGTAACTGATCCAAAGAAAGCATCTCAAGCCCTAAAAAAAGTGGTTGATGAAATGGAGAGGAGATATGAGTTATTCTCCCACATTGGGACAAGGAATATTGAGGGATACAATGAATATATCAAACGGTATAATGAGGAGGAAATTGTAAAACAGCCAGCATTGCCATATATCGTAGTGATTGTAGACGAGCTTGCCGATTTAATGATGGTAGCTTCCTCAGATGTGGAAGATTCGATTACTCGTCTTGCTCAGAAAGCACGTGCCGCTGGAATTCATTTAATTATTGCAACACAACGCCCATCTGTGGACGTTATAACAGGTGTAATAAAGGCTAACATACCATCTAGGATTGCTTTTAGTGTTTCTTCACAGACAGATTCCAGAACAATTCTTGATATGGGTGGTGCTGAAAAATTATTAGGTAGAGGCGATATGTTGTTTTTACCTGTTGGCTCGTCAAAACCAACACGTGTGCAAGGTGCCTTCTTGTCTGATGAAGAGGTAGAAGAAATTGTTGATTTTGTTATTGCCCAGCAAAAAGCTCAATACCAAGAAGAAATGATACCAGATGAAATTACTGAAGTGAAAAATGATGATGTTGAAGATGATTTGTATGATGAAGCAGTAGAACTAGTAGTGGAAATGAAAACTGCCTCAGTCTCCATGTTACAACGACGTTTCCGCATTGGATATACACGCGCAGCAAGGTTAATCGATGCAATGGAGTCCAGAGGGGTAGTTGGACCTTATGAAGGAAGTAAGCCAAGAACAGTATTAATCTCTACAACACAAAATGAAGATGTTGGAACATAATAGAAGGTATGAGCTATTAGGTGTTTGAGTTAGATACCATATCAATGTTTAAATATTTACAAATTTAAAAAAATAGGGCATATTGCCCTATTTTTTTATTTGTTGGGAATATTACTAGAGAACCTCTGAATTTTAGTGGATTTCATAATTCTTAACGAGTATTCCCATATCAAAAATACATTAATAAACAAGAATTTAAATAATTATTATCTCATTTGTGCAATTTAAAAAGAGGATGATATTGTTCTAAATTATTATCGTCTTATTTTTATTATTAAGGGGGCTATAACCATGAAAAAAGTAAATCGAATTGCTTTGCCTTTTATATTAGCAATTAGCACCTTTTTAGGCGCTTGTGGTACAACGGAGGAAGGTGCTGAACAAGGTGCGAATACTGGTGCAGGTAATGCTACACAAGAAGCTCAAGATTTTTCTGTTGGAATGGTAACTGATACAGGTGGTGTAGATGATAAATCTTTTAACCAATCAGCATGGGAAGGAATCCAAAAGTTTGGACAAGATCATGGCCTTACGGAAGGGGAAGGGTATCGCTATTTACAATCTAGTGAAGCTGCCGATTATGAACCAAACTTATCTCGTTTTGCAGATGCAGGTACAGCCTTAACATATGGAATTGGTTTCTTATTAGAAGACCCTATTCAAACAATTGCTGAACAAAACACAGATAGCAAATTTGCATTGGTTGATAGCTTACTAACTGATAAAGACAACAATGTTGTTTGGTTGGATAATGTTGCGAACATTACATTTAAGGAGCACCAAGGTTCATTCTTAGTTGGTGTTGTGGCTGCAAAACATACAAAAACTAATAAAGTTGGTTTTATTGGTGGAGTTGAGTCACCATTAATTAAGAAATTTGAGATTGGCTTTAAAGCTGGAGTAAAATCTGTCAATCAGGACATTGAAGTGGTTACACAGTATGCGAACGATTTTAATTCCTCTGAAAAAGGTGCTTCTATCGCAGCTTCTATGTATCAGCAAGAGATTGATATTATCTATCATGCAGCTGGTGGTACTGGAAATGGAGTGTTCACTGAAGCGAAGAATAGAAAAGCAAAAGGTGAAGAAGTTTGGGTGATTGGGGTTGACCGTGATCAGCATGAAGAAGGTCTTCCTGAAAATGTAACGTTAACATCAATGGTTAAGCGGGTTGACGTTGCTGTCTATGAGGTTTCAAAACAAACATTAGAAGGTAACTTCCCAGGAGGAAAAGAGACAGTGTTTGGTCTGGAAGAAGAAGGGATTGGGATTGCGCCAACTACTGAAAATGTTAGTCAAGAGGCATTAGATCTTGTTGATGAATATAAACAAAAGATTTTAGATGGTGAAATTGAAGTTCCCCAAACAGACGAGGAATTTGAAAACTTTGAATTTTAATTTTGCAGTCGAAAAGGCTAGTGGATTCCTACTAGCCTTTCTTATAAAACTTAACAACCAGGAATTAACTTATATTAAGGGTATTCCTAGTTTACTCTTCTGTGCTAAGGGTTATTGATACGCCTGTACTTATTTTACTCATACATAAGATGTTATCCAATGTCTTAAGTAATAGGAGTGATTTGTTCGTGGACTATGTTATCGAAATGAATAACATTCGTAAAGAATTCCCAGGGATTGTCGCAAATGACAATATTACATTACAGGTTAAGAAAGGTGAAATTCATGCTCTTCTTGGGGAAAATGGAGCTGGAAAATCAACGTTAATGAATGTCCTTTTTGGATTGTATCAACCAGAAAAAGGAGAAATAAAAGTAAAGGGACAGCCAGTTAAAATAACAGACCCTAATGTAGCTAATCGTTTAGGGATAGGAATGGTACATCAGCATTTTATGCTAGTTCAAAATTTTACTGTAACTGAAAATATTATTTTGGGAAGTGAGCCGACAGCAAAGGGGAAAATTAATATAGCAAAGGCTACAAAAGAGATTGAAGAACTTTCTAACCGTTACGGACTTGCCGTTGATCCTAATGCGAAAATTGAGGATATATCTGTCGGAATGCAACAGCGTGTTGAAATTTTAAAAACATTATTTCGTGGAGCAGAAATATTAATATTTGATGAACCGACTGCAGCTCTTACGCCGCAAGAAATTAAAGAACTAATTCAAATTATGAAAAAGCTAATCCAAGAAGGAAAATCTATTATTTTAATCACTCACAAGTTAAAGGAAATTATGGAAGTTTGTGATCGCTGTACGGTCATCCGAAAAGGTAAGGGTATTGATACCGTGATAGTATCAGAAACAAATCCAAATGAACTAGCTGCCCTAATGGTAGGTCGAGAAGTTGATTTTGAAGTTGTAAAAAAGGAGCCACAACCAAAAGATCCAGTATTAGATATCAGGGAATTGGTTGTACTTGACCCTCGGAATATTCCTGCTGTAAACGGACTTGATTTAACAGTAAGAGCTGGTGAGATTGTGGGAATTGCAGGGGTTGATGGAAATGGACAAACTGAACTAATCGAAGCGATTACGGGACTTAGAAAGGCGAAATCAGGTACCATTCATTTAAATGGAAGGAGTATTACAAATTTACCTGTTCGAAAAATAACTGAATCAGGTATAGGACATATTCCACAAGATAGACATAAACATGGATTAGTTTTGGATTTTTCAATTGGAGAAAATATTGTCCTACAAACATATTACCAAAAACCTTATTCAAAGTCTGGAATTTTAAATTATAAAAGTATTTACCAAAAAGCGAAAAGTCTGATAAAAGAATTTGATGTAAGAACCCCTTCAGAATATACTCCAGCTAGAGCATTATCAGGTGGAAATCAACAAAAAGCAATTATAGCTCGAGAAGTTGATAGAAGTCCTGAACTGTTAATTGCTGCACAACCTACAAGGGGTCTTGACGTAGGGGCAATAGAGTTTATCCATTCTAAGCTTGTGGAAGAAAGAGACAAAGGAAGAGCTGTTTTGCTAGTTTCGTTAGAATTAGACGAGGTTATGAATGTGAGTGATAGGATTGCTGTCATTTATGAAGGGAAAATAGTTGATATTGTTAATCCTAAAGAAACAAATGAACAGGAGCTAGGTTTACTAATGGCGGGCGGTAAAAGAGAAAGAGAAGGTGGTTCATAATGCAAAAACTTTTAAAAAATGAGAAGTTTATGAATGCATTGGTCCCTATATGTTCTGCTTTATTAGGACTCCTAGCAGGTGCAATCATCATGCTAATTAGTAACTATGATCCTGTAAAAGGCTATGGTGCTCTATTAGATGGAATTATTGGTAGACCAAAAGCAATTGGTGAAACAATTAGAGCAATGACGCCCTTAATCTTAGCTGGTTTGGCAGTTGCGTTTGCTTATAAAGCGGGTCTCTTTAATATCGGAGTAGAAGGGCAGTTACTTGTAGGGTGGTTTGCTTCTGTATGGGTAGGGTATGCATTGAAACTCCCTACAATCGTACATGTACCATTAGCTATTCTTGTTGCTGCTATTGCAGGAGGAATTTGGGGATTGGTTCCTGGCTTACTAAAAGCTCGGTTTAAAGTTCATGAAGTTATCGTGACGATTATGATGAATTATATTGCACTATATATTACTGGTGATTTAATAAAACGATATTTATATGCAGGGAATGAAAAATCATACAGTATCCAAAAAAGTGCTTCTCTTTCATCACAATTATTAGCATCTCTTACAGAAAATTCAAGGTTGCATTTTGGAATCGTTGTTGCATTGATTGCAGCTATCATTATGTGGTTCATATTAGAAAAGACAACAAAAGGCTATGAGCTGCGTTCGGTTGGAATTAATCAACATGCTTCGATGTATGCAGGTATGAACGTTTCTCGTAATATTGTATTATCTATGACGATCTCTGGAGCATTTGGAGGGTTGGCAGGTGCAATGGAAGGCCTTGGGACATTCGGAAATATGAATGTGTTATCATCCTTCACTGGGACCGGCTTTGATGGAATAGCGGTGGCCTTATTAGGTGCAAATACCTCAATTGGGATTATTTTAGCAGCAGCATTATTTGGTGGCTTAAAAACAGCGGCCCCAGAAATGAACTTCGTTGCACGTGTTCCTTCAGAGTTAATTGATATTATTATTTCATTAATTATCTTTTTTGTGGCCTCAAGCTACTTAATAAGATGGATATTTAGTCGATTTAGTAAGGAGGGGGAGTAACATGAGTTTTCTAGAAGTACTAGCAATTATCATTCCAGCTGCTTTGTATTCAGCTGCCCCCCTTATTTTTACAGCACTAGGTGGAGTATTTAGTGAAAGGTCTGGGGTTGTTAATATAGGATTGGAGGGCTTAATGCTCTTTGGTGCTTTTATAGGTATATTAACAACCTTATCTATTGAAGATACTGTAGGACCGGCCGCACCATGGATAGCTATTCTTATTGCAGCATTAGTCTCAGGTATATTTTCGTTACTGCATGCAGTTGCCAGTATTACTCTTAAAGCAGATCAAGTTGTAAGTGGTGTTGCAATAAACTTTTTGGCTGCTGGGTTAGCAGTATTTTTAATCAAGAAAATATTCAATAAAGGACAGACTGATTTTATTGCATATCGAATCAATAAAATTGACATTCCTGGGCTAAGTGATATTCCTGTAATTGGAGATATCTTCTTTTCAAGAATTCCATTAACTTCATATTTAGCAATACTTTTCGCCTTCTTTGCTTGGTATATCATCTATAAGACACCATTTGGTTTACGACTTCGTTCAGTTGGTGAGCATCCAATGGCTGCTGATACAATGGGAATTAATGTAACAAGAATGCGCTATATTGGCGTAATTTTATCAGGGGTACTTGCTGGAATCGGTGGTGCTATATACGCTACATCGATCTCAAGTAATTTCTCAGCAGGTACTATTTCTGGTCAGGGATTTCTCGCTTTAGCTGCCATGATCTTTGGAAAATGGCATCCCATCGGTGCAATGGGAGCAGCCCTATTCTTTGGCTTGGCACAGTCACTAAGTTTAACTGGTGCACAACTCCCGGTTATTCAAGATATTCCATCCGTTTATCTAACAATTGCACCATACGTATTAACCATCCTCGCACTAACTGGATTCGTAGGACGCGCTGAAGCCCCTAAAGCATCAGGGGTCCCATACGAAAAAGGCAAAAGGTAAAACGAAAGCGAAAAACTCATGTTCGAGAGGAGACAAGCTTAAGACAAGCCGCCCAATAGGTCGCTCGCTCTTTGTCCTCTAGGCGCAGTAGCTAGCCAAAAAGAAAAGCAGAAGCGCCTTGATCTGCCTAGTAAGGCATAAGTCAGTATAAAATCATTTTTATTAAAAAAAGACTTTGCATTCCAGGGAGGGCACTGAAAAAGTCCCTCTAATATTTCAAAAGCACCCTTTCCTTCAAAGTTTTTGAAGGAAAGGGTGCTTTTTTTGTCGAATAATTTAATCATCAATATGAAGTGGGTTTTTAATGATGATTCCAAACCAACAGTCTATGAGTTTTAGTCCTTACATGGCACTTTACGATATTATCGTGCCGAAAGATAATATGCTTCGAAAAGTTAATGAACTCATTGATTTTTCCTTTGTA
>Ga0180215_1003370_pt1 | contig 15086 bp, 13 predicted proteins | sample eDN3rd37CBELigBY_FD_128871 | JGI IMG/M metagenome (GOLD analysis project Ga0180215, IMG submission 128871) | Enriched backyard soil microbial communities from Emeryville, California, USA - eDNA 3rd pass 37_C BE-Lig BY (version 2) (version 2) | ecosystem: Environmental > Terrestrial > Soil >...
AACAAAGCATGTGGCATTGGAAATTTCGGTGCTTCTCCAAAACCACCATAAACTGGATCAAAACTTTGTTTATAATACTGAAATGCCTTTTCAATTGTCTCATTAGATAAATTTGCATAACCTACTTTTTTTTGTGATTGTTGCAAAGCTTCCTTAATTTGATTTCCGACATTAGTAATTCGTTCGGGGGTATTCATATATTGTTCATAAAGATACATAACGACCTCTTTAAGCCCAGGCATTCCATAGCGACTTTCTCTCGGAAAATACGTTCCTGCATAAAATGGAACTTGATCTGGAGTTAAAAACACATTCAATGGCCAACCACCATGACCGGTCATCATTTGGCATACTAACATATAAATAGAATCGATGTCTGGCCGCTCTTCACGGTCTACTTTTATTGATACAAATCTTTCATTTAATAGTTTTGCCATCTCTTCATTTTCAAATGACTCCCGCTCCATCACATGACACCAATGACAAGTTGAATAGCCTATACTAAGAAAAATCGGCTTATTTTCCTTTTTCGCTTTCTCAAATGCTTCTTCACCCCATGGATACCAATCAACTGGATTATAGGCATGTTGTTGAAGGTAAGGGGATTTTTCGTTGATTAAACGATTAGGCTTTTTATTTAAAGACATTTACAATCACCTAATTTCATTATGTTTATCTTTTCAAGTTTACCCTAATTTAAGAAAAAAGACGATAACAAAGATGGATTATTTTTTCGAAAAAGGTAAAATATTATTAATATTATAATTATTATAAAGAAACTAGTTTACTATAATTTAATTATGTGAAGCAATTTGCTGTTTTTACTACCAGTAGTTATAAAAAATCAACAAATAGCAGGAGGATTGTTTTAATGAGAATAAAAATGCTTCTCATTTTACCTTTTCTATTCTGTTTAATCGGATGCACCAATATTGAAGAGGTTCAAGAAACCCCTTCTAAAAATGAATCCAACAAAACTAGCAATTATGAAGCTGAAAAACCACATATTATTTCAATAAATACGAAAGAGGGAAATTCAGTAATAGATGGATTACGTTATTCGAATTGCTGGGATACTGGGGATACAGATTGTGAACTCAAGAATTTTGATCCAAACATTTTAATACGTTTTTGGGGTTCAAATAAAGGAAATTTTTATCATAAAATCAAAAAAAATGACGAAATTTCATTATTTTTAAGCTTAAATATTCAAAATAAAGAACTACCAACAACTGTAGATTCCTATAAAGTTGTTTTATTAACTCCTAGAGAAGACGAAATAGAACAAATCGAGATTGATATGTAAGATAATCACTTTATTGCACCTTCTGAACCGGGTACATATTACTATGTTATAACAGCTACTTGGGAAGGTTTTGGGAAGGCTATGTATTTGTTCGGAATCGAAGTTAAATAGTGTACAAACAATGATTAATTTTAATAAATAAAAATACCGAAAAAGTATACGTGGTGATTAAATGTTTAATCTTATTCAATTTGAAATGAAAAAGATTATGAAATCCATGATGTTTCGTGTTTTGCTAGTTGTACTCTTAGTATTTCTTATTTTTTTATTATGGATTTGTATATTTTAATACGATTCGAATTGAAGACATACTTCATGAAGCTGAAAATGAACTAGAAAGTTTAAATCAAGAGTTAGAACGAATGAATAACTTAATAGACTCTGACAAAAATGATGAGGAGATTATCGAAGAAAAACTATATTTATTGGATTTAATAAATGAGAGTGAAATGAAAGTAAATGCATTAAAAGAGAAAGACTGGAAAACTTTATTGGATATAGATCTGAAAGAAGAAGAAAATTCTATGTATCCAATTGAAAATGAAATTAAGAAACGGGATGGTTACTATACTTCTACTTGGCCAAATCTTTTTACTAGAGAAACGCGTTATAAAATGAACAAATGGATGGCTGAACGTAATATACAACCAGTTTTTAGATATGATTTCATTTCATGGATGACCATTTATGATATCGCGTTTCAAGATGAAATAATTGAAGAAATTGTTAAAATACGAATTGTTAAATACGATTCTTCTGGTATATCTTTTTTAAATCATGTTTCCCAATACATATTTGGAATTGTCGGAGCAATATTCTTCTTATTTTTATTTGGAGACATCGTAACGAAAGAAGGTTACGGAAAATATGGTCCAATCCATTTCTTAAAAACAATGCCAATACACCGAGGAAAAATATTGATTAGTAAATTGATTACGATATTGCTCGTTAGCATGATTACATTACTTATCATAACGATATTTTCTTTATTACTTGGTACTGTTTTTGATCGATTTGGAGATCTTGATTATCCAGTTCTCATTTATGGAGAAAATTATACTCACCAATTAATAGAAATGAGTAGTTTTCTAATCCAATCGGTTTTGCTATTTTTAATGGTTTTATTATTCTGCTTTTCTTTATTATTTCTCTTTTCCATGCTGACAAAAACAATATTACCAGCCTTAGGTCTAACAATCGTTACAGTCTATATTGGAATAACATTTAGTGAAAATGCTATAAAATCTAGTTTTTCTTCATTAAACCCGTTTCATTACTTTACCGTTCCGAAAATCATTACAAATGAATTAGCCGCTTCTATAAATAATTTTGATTTTTCCTTTACACGCGGTTTACTTGTTTTTTTCATATCAAGCCTTATTCTATTTAGTTTAACTTATCTACTAGATTATTTTTCAATTCGTCATTTTAAGAAAAATCGTTTATAAGGAGTTTTACAATGATAATTCATATTGAAAACTTGAAAAAGCGATATAAAAAGGAATGGGTATTAAAAGGAATTAATATTAATGTTGATACTCCGCAAATTATTGCCTTAGTCGGGCCGAATGGATCAGGTAAAACTACATTATTAAACTGTATGACTAACCTACTATCGATTAATGAAGGCAAGGTCCAATTAGTCGGAAAAAATCACAACGACCCTTCCATCTTTAAAGAAGTATCATATCATCAAGATAATCGAATACTTTATGGGCATTTAACTGGATATGATCACTTAAAATTTATTTGCAACGTGCAGAAAATCCCATTAAAAGCGATTGATCCAGTTTGCGAACGAGTTGGAATCAATTACCTAAAAAAACAGGTACGATATTATTCTCTAGGTATGAAACAACATTTGCTTTTAGCCATGGCCATCATCAATCAACCGAAGCTTTTATTATTAGATGAACCATTAAATGGGCTTGACCCAACAAGTGCGATTACGATGCGAAATATTTTACTCGATTTATATGCGGAAGGAACTACCATTCTAATTTCTTCACATAATCTTGATGAAATTGACCGTCTGACTAATACGATTTTTTTCATGAAAGATGGATCAATTTTAGAAGAATCATTGCTTGATTTAAACAATCGTCATTACGAAGTATTAGTAAGTGATTGGAATAAGGCTAAACAAATTTTAAACGAAAAAGGTATTGCTTTTTCCGTAACTAATCAAAATCAAATTGCCTTTTCCGAAAACGATTTGAATTTACAAACCTTTATTCATCTAATGAATGATAATGAAATTATAATAGAGGATATCGATAAGAAAAAAATTGGAGCTGAAAAACGATACCAGGAATTATTTGAAGGGATCGGATCAACATGATGCTAACTTTTGAATTAAAAAAACATATTTTTAATAAGAAATTCTTTATTCTTTCCACCCTTCTTATCGTTTGTGTACTACTTTTATTTAGCCGTAATTTTGTTTTTCAATCTTATATTCCAAAAGAACAATTACAAGAAATCGATAACTATATTAAAACTAGCCAAAAAAATGGGACACAATATGAAGAAGTTCTAAAAAATGAGCCAAATAACGAAGAAATCAAGCAACTACAAAAGCTTAATTACATGATGATTAATATTTTATATGATTGGAGAAATACTCGTTCATCTAATGACTGGAAATCAAACTTGCAGTTAGAAAATGATTTTTTAACAGTAGCCCTTCAGTTTAAAGAATTAGGTGGAGATTTCCCATTATCACAAACTGAAATGAACAGAACGATTACTTTCAATGAAAAGTTATTAGAACTAAATATTAAACCTGAGCACGAGAACTATAGTATAGCATTACCGAATTTTCTCAAAAACGTTATCGACTTATTAATGAATTTTGGTGCGTTTATCCTAATCATCTTATTTATTGGTGATACTTTGTCTTCTGAGTATGAAAATCGAACGGCAAATTTGTTGTATACACAACCTTTGAATAAAGCAAATATTATTAACGCTAAATTTATTACGTCAATCTTTGTATATTTAATTTCAGTTTTATTAATAATTATCATTACTTTCATCACTACTTATCTCTTCGGGAAAAAAGGTACTTTTTCATACCCAGTCATGATTGAGAGAAATCAATCACTGGATTTTATTTCAATCGGTGACTATATCCTACAAGGAATGACTATCGTAACTTGTTTAGTTCTGCTATTAATTTCTTTACTATTATTTTTTAGTTTACTAGTGAAGCATACATTGACAACTATTTTCTTAGTTATGGTTACTTTTGCTTTAGGCTATATGATTTCACTAATTAATTGGAACATCCTTTATTGGGTTAATCCATTTCAATATTTACTTGCTTCAGATAAAATTCTTATCCAAAATGAATATGTTTGGTACCAAGGCATCCCTTCTGCTCTCTTAATAACAATGATATTTTATATCATTAATATCGTAAAAATTAAGTCAAGTAGAGTTGTATAGATCAAACATAAATTAAGTAGTGGTCAACCTCACCACTACTTTTCCTTATATTATAATCTTTCAATTATCGTTGCATTTGCCATTCCATGACCTTCACACATCGTTTGTAGACCATACTTCTTTTCCGTTCTCTCTAATTCGTGAATTAATGTTGTCATTAACCTAGCTCCACTTGCCCCTAGTGGATGACCTAGAGCGATAGCTCCCCCATTTGGATTTAATCGATCAATTTTTACTCCAAATTCTTTTTGCCAAGCTAATACTACCGAAGCAAAAGCTTCATTAACTTCAAATATATCGATATCTTCAATATTTAAACCGGATTTCTTTAATACCTTTTCCGTTGCAGGTATAATTCCTAGTAACATTAATATTGGGTCAGACCCAACAACTGTTCGAGCAACTATTCGAAAACGTGGTGTTAATCCTAATTGTTCAGCCTTTTCTCTCGACATTAGGAGAATGGCTGCAGCTCCATCACTGATTTGACTAGAGTTACCTGCAGTAATAATACCTTCCTCTTTAAAAGCTGGCTTTAACTGTGATAATTTTTCGATGGAAGTATCATTTCGAGGTCCTTCATCTTCTTTTACAGTTATTCGCTCTCCATTTGATAATTCAACTTCAACAGGCATTATTTCTCTATGGAAATACCCCTTTTCTCTTGCATTTATCGCCTTTTTGTGGCTTAAAAGAGAATATTCATCGAGTTCCAGTCTACTAATATTATAATTTTCAGCAATTAATTCTGCAGAAATTCCTTGATTAATAATTTCATACTTTGATAACAATTTTTCACTTAATTTCGCTCCTTGCATATTTGAAAACATCGGAACCCTTGACATACTTTCGACCCCTGCTGCAATCACAACATCCATATCTCCACTTAAAATCGCTTGGCATGCGAAGTGAACAGCTTGCTGACTTGAACCACATTGACGATCAATTGTTACTCCTGGAACTTCTATCGGAAGTCCTGCAATTAATGCAGCCATTCGACCAATATCAAACGCTTGCTCCCCTGCTTGTGTAACACAACCCATTATGACATCTTCAACAAGATCCCCTGAAATTTGAGAGCGTTTTAATAATTCACGAATTGGCAAGGCTGCAAGCTCTGCTGCGTGGATACTACTCAAAACACCGTTTCGCTTCCCAATTGGTGTTCGAACCGCTTCAACAATAACTACTTCCCTCATAATTACCACCTCAAACCTAAACGAATTTTCAAACTATTCTTTAATTATATAATACAAGATTGTGATTAAAAACAATAAAGCTGAAAAAATTTCGGATTCAAAAATATTTTTTCAACTATATATCTATATTTTTCAAAATCAATTAAAATAGTCTTGCATCTATTACTTTTCTGAAAGAAGTGAATGTTTGAGTCTATGTATACACCAGAAGAAGTGAAACAAAATGAAAAATGGAGTAAATTACATGGAAGTGCATCTGTTGTCGCGAATAACATTACGAACACATATTTACCATTATTTGCTATTAGTGCCATTCAAGTCAGTAATTATCAACTCGGTTGGATAAACTCCATTCCATCCTTAATTAGTCTATTTATTCTTTTGCCGGGTGCATGGTGGCTAAATCATTTAGAACGAAAAAGAGAATTTACCTATTATGTTATTTTATTTAACCGATTGGCTATTCTATTAATTGCTTTAACACCATTTATTGATTTTATGAACAAAGGACTTTGGCTGATATTAGCAATTGGGATTATGAACTTGCCACTAGCATTAACTAATCTCTCTTGGCAATCATTTATTGGTGATTTAATTCCTGAAGAACGAAGAGCTGCATTTTTTAGTGAGCGAAATTTCGTATCTACAATTGTGGGACTTGTTTCAACATTGGTAGTGGGTATGATTTTAAACTTCTTTAATAAAAGTGATCCACTTCCTTATCAAATCTTTTTTATCATTGCAGTTACATTTGGCATTTTAGAAGCAGTTACTATTTTAAATCATAAAGAACATCCGATTAAAGTTAATGAAACATCACAATCTACTAAAGTAAAATGGTACGAGTCATTCAGGCATAAACCTTTCATCATATTTCTCATCTGTGCGGGTATTTTTCAATTTGGCTGGCAAATGGCTTGGCCGATATTCAGTATATATAATATTACGATTGCTAATGCACCTGCGTTATGGATTTCGATATTCTCTGTTGCCAACTTAATTGGACAAATCGTTAGCTTTAAATGGTGGGGGCGTTTTTCTGAAAAACATGGAAATTCCAAGGCTTTATTATTCGCCTGTATTGGTATGGCTTTAACATCTTTTTGTACCATTTGGTCCACCAATTTATATTATTTAGTAGTAACAAATATAGTAAGTGGTCTTGCCTTATCAGGGACGACCCTTCTACTTTTTAATCAGCTTCTCCACGTATCGCCTGAGAATGTACGGACAAGTTGTATTGCTTATTATCAGATGCTTGTGGCTATTGTTGGTGTCATTTCCCCACAAGTAGGGGTTTTATTTTATGAAGAGTTTGGATTATCTTTCTCCATGAATACGAGTGGAGTAATAAGAATTTTAGGCGGAGTATTATTTTTTATTAGCGCCATTTATTTAGGACAAATAAATCGTGTTAACAGAAAAGGAAAATTATTTATGTAAGTTCGAACAAAATCACTACTTATACTATCTACCGCATAATTATCAGATTGTTACACACCCTAATTCTATAGGGGGTGAACAAAATGCCACGTTTAAATAAAAATGGTCAAAACAAAAATCAACAAGCTAGCGGTACCCAATATCATAAAGAACATTCTAGCATTACACCTGATTATGGTGGTACAACAAAAGATCCTATAGCCGAAAAAAACGAAAACTTAAATAACAATAATCATTAATTTTACATTTTTAAGAAAGCGCCTATTATGGCGTTTTTTTTATTTCAAAAAATAACGAATCAAAACACCATATAAATTTATAAACGGTAAAATAGTTCTTTCAAATCAGTGTTACTTATCGACCATGTTTTTACAAAAAAATTTATTGTATGTATATTCTAATTATTATAAAATTGCGCTATAGATGTATAAATGGTCATTGGACTTATTATGCCTTAAAAAATAATATGTAAAGACTGCCATAGAAACATTGAGGTGATGTAATTTGAAGGTCATCCCTGATAATGCTCAAAGTATAGGGCAAAGAGCTAGGCAAGAAGACTCATTTGCCTTTTCAAGCTTTGATAACGAGGCATTTATTCAGTCAAAAGGATATTTAACGATTGTTGCTGACGGAATGGGAGGAATGACTTACGGTAAAGAGGCAAGTGAGACAGCTGTATCGGCTTTTCTAGAATACTATCATAATGACACTCAGTCCAATCATCCTGTTGAGTTGTTACATCACTCTCTTCATTATGCTAATAAACAAGTTCGAAATCTTGCCTTAGAGAAAAATAAAGAAGATGAAATGGGCACTACACTAGTAGCAACCGTTATATTTCAGGACTTCCTTTATTGGATTTCGGTTGGGGATAGTCGAATTTACTTATTTAGGAACGGAGAACTCACACAATTAACGGAAGACCATCAATATCAAAATTTGCTCTATCAAAATGTAATGAATTTAACTTTATCTAAAGAAGAAGCAGACAATGACCCTCAAAAAAGAACACTTACTAGCTTTATAGGATTAAAGGAATTGCTAGAAATTGATTTTAATATAAAACCGATTCGCTTAAGGGCTGGTGATCGAATATTACTTTGTACAGATGGTCTGTATGAATATTTGCCTGAAAATGAAATTAAAGAGACATTGCAAAAACAAGAAATGTTTGTTGCTAAAGAATTAATCAATAAGACATTAGAAAAGAATCACAAGCACCAGGATAATGTAACCGTTACCATTCTGACGCTTGTTTCTGAAATTCCTAATGAGACCATTAATACTTACAAAACGAATAATGAATCAAAAACTAATACCATTATCAATGACTATTCTAAACAAGCTCCACAAAAGCAGAAATTCAAAATAACTCCCCTATTTCTAATCTCTATTATTCTTTTCATTCTCCTTTTAGGAATAGTCTGTTATTTTGGTTTTCAAAATGGATGGAAACTCCCGATTGAATGGAAATTCTTAAAACAAGGAAACAATGCAAATCTAATACGACTAAGTAATTATTACAAAGTATGAGGAAGGTGAAACCTTTGATGAGGTTAAGAAGTATTTTTTTTGTTTTTATTGTACTTGTTTTTCTTATTCCTTTATCTAGTAATCCTCAAATCTCTGCAGCAGACATTGATGAAAACATGGAAAGTACCGTATTTATTTTAATGTATCAAGGAAATCAACCTGTAACACGTGGATCTGGTTTTGTTGTTGCATCCAATATTGTTGTTACAAACCACCATGTCATTGATGGTGTAGATCAAGGACTTATTCCAACCATTGTTTTAGATCAAAACACGATTATTACAGGAACAGTAATTTGGTCTTCAGCAGATAAAGATTTAGCTATTATTCAAACTGACCAACCATTAAACAGACCTGTCGTTAAGTTTACTCGTGATAGTGATGTAAAAGTCGCTGATAAATCGTTAGCAATGGGCTTTCCAGCAAGCGCCGATATCTCGGATTTTACTGATAATATCGAAAACATGTTAACTGTTAAAGTAACTGACGGAATCATTAGTGCCAAAGTAAAAACAAATAAAGGTGTTGGAATTTATCAGCACTCATCTGCCATAAATGGAGGAAATTCTGGCGGACCATTATTTTCTGAATATGGAACTGTGATCGGAATTAACTTTGCAGGTGCCACATCAATTCATAGCATCGTTGATGGTAATGGTAACCCGGTAAGCATTGAATCTAATGCTAATGACATCTATTTCGCTATCCGTTCAGATGAATTATTAGTGGAGTTAGACGCATTAGGTATTCCTTATCAAGTAGTTCCAAGACAAGTTATAAGCTCATCAACATCTGGTGGAACATCAAATTTATTATTAATTGTCCTTGTCGGTATTGCCATACTCCTTTCTGCAGGAGCACTTATATTAGCTTTCACGAAAAAAGGAAAAGTTGTCGTTCAAAATGTAAGTAAAAGAATTTTACCACAACATCCTAAACCTGTAACACCTGGTGGCGTAAATGCTTATACACCAGTTCAAAACCAATATATCGGTCAAGGTCAAGATGTATTAGTTAGTCCGACAGTTGGAACCAAACCTTATTTAATTGGAATAAGTGGCGAATATGTAGGACAGAAAATTCCAATCCAGCAGCCAATTACAATTGGAAGAAGTGCAACGAGCAGCCAATTAGTAATTAATGCACCAGATGTTAGTTCCAAACATTGTGTCATTTCTTATGATCAAACTCAAGGAACGTTTATTTTAATAGATTTAAATTCAACTAATGGAACTTATCTTGAAACTGGGCAAAGAATTCCTCCTCAAGTTCAAACGTTTTTACGTGCGAATCAAAAATTCTATTTAGCTAGCACAAAGCAAATGTTTGAGCTAAGGCTGGAGGATTAATAATGGAAACCATGACAGCTGTACTTTCGAAATTTGGTGGAAGAAATAAAAACCAAGATTATTGTGGTCATCTTGAATCAAAAACTGGTTCTATTTGGATTGTTGCCGATGGAATGGGCGGGCATTTAGGAGGTGAAATGGCGTCTTATTTAGCCGTTAATACGATTCTAGAGCAATTTACCAAAAACCATTCGGTAGAGGAAGAAAACATTATTCAATTACTTAACTTGGCAAATCAAGTAGTTTTGCAAAAGCAACAAGAAATGATTGATTATCATTCCATGCAATCTACTATTTGTTTAGCCGCGAGTAATGATGATAAAACGATTTTTGCGAATGTTGGCGATGCACGAGGATACTATTTTTCTAACGGTGAGATTAGTTACCAAACAAGAGATCATAGCTTACCTCAGCTATTAGTCAATCAAGGAGAAATTTATGAATGGGAAATTCGTCATCATGAAGATCGTAATAAAGTATTGAAATCCATTGGGAAAGAGAACTCTCTCTCCCCTTCCCTTTATCAAATACAAAGACCAGAAAAAGGTGATGCACTTCTTCTTTGTTCAGATGGTTTTTGGGAATTAATTTATGAGCAAGAAATGGAAGTCGATTTAGCAAAATCAACTACCCCTGAACAATGGTTAAGAAAAATGGAACTTAGGCTTTTGAAAAGAATGCCTCAAAGACATGATAATTATTCGGCAATTGCAGTATTGTTTCAATAATAAATTAGGAGGTATTTTCTATGAGTATGGTCCAATGTCCAAACGGCCATTTTTATAATTCTGCAAACGGAAATTGCCCACATTGTGGTGGTCAGGCTTTACAACAACAAGGAAAAACGGTTGGAATCAATCCTAACCAATTCGCAAATCAAGGGGGAGGAAATCGAGTATCACCACCAAATCAATTTGGAGGAGCACAAATTCCGCTTCCTAATAAGTTTGGTCAAGTTACACCTAATCAAACTCCACCAAACAATCCAAATTTCCAACCACCATTTAATCAAGTACCGAATGGAAATACACCTAATCAAGGCTTTAATCTCAATGTACTTCCTAACATACCAGTACAAACCCCTGCTGATGAAGGAAAAACAGTTGGTATGTATGTAAAAAACCAAGGGATTGATCCTGTTGTAGGTTGGCTAGTTTGTATTAATGGTAAAGACCGTGGTAAAGATTATAAAATTCGTGCGGGTCGTAATTCTGTAGGTCGTTCAGAAAACAATGATATCCAAATTTCCGGAGACCCATCTATATCAAGAGAAAATCACGCGACAATTGTATTTGACCCAAAGAAAAATCAATTCCGTGTTATAGCTGGTGATGGACGAGGCATTGTTTATTTAAATGGAGAGTCAGTTGACTTAGTTAGTGAATTGAAAGAACGCGACCAAATTGAAATCGGAGAAACTATGTTACTATTTATTCCTCTTTGTACAGACAAATTCTCATGGGAAGAAAGCAATGATATTAAATAAAGGAAGTGGCTCAAATGATTGAACATAGCCATTTATGTTTAGGTTGTATGTCTATTAAAGGAGATGCAAAAGTTTGTCCGTTCTGTAATTGGAAAGAAGGCACCGATGCTTTATCACCACAACACCTTCAACCTGGATCAATATTGCATCATAAATATTTGATCGGTAAAGCACTCGGCCAAGGTGGGTTCGGTATTACGTATCTCGCCTATGATCTTCAACTTGAAATGAAACTAGCCATCAAAGAATACATGCCAAGAGATTTTGCAACAAGACATACTGGTAATAAAGAAATATCTGTTTTCACGGGAGATTATAAAACTCATTATGATCATGGTCTAAAGAAGTTTCTTGAAGAAGCAAAAATTTTAGCAAAATATAGTACTCTTCCAGGTATTATTTCTGTTAAAGATTATTTTGAAGAAAACAATACAGCCTATCTCGTCATGTATTATCTAGAAGGAATAGATTTAAAGAATTATTTGGAACAATTGGGAGGAAAAACTTCCTTTGATATTGCAATTTCAATTCTCATGCCTATCATGGATGCTCTTAAGGTCATTCATAAAGATGGCTTACTTCATCGAGATGTGAGCCCAGATAATATTTATGTTACATCTACTGGAGATATTAAATTATTAGATTTCGGGGCTGCTAGACATGCATTTCATGAACAAAACAGAAGTATGTCAGTTATTTTAAAACCTGGTTATGCTCCCGAAGAACAATATCGTTCAAGGGGAAGACAAGGTCCATGGACCGATGTATATGCTGTTGCAGCCACTCTCTATCGAATGATAGTTGGTCAAATTCCTCCTGACTCATTAGATCGATTAGAAAGAGATACTCTACTTCGCCCATCTAGTTTAGGTGTTCAAATTCCACCACATGCTGAAATGGCATTAATGACTGCCCTTTCAATTAGAGGTCAAGATCGTTTTCAATCAATCGAAGAGTTTCAAAATGCGTTAACCAATCCTGACTGGTTACAGAATATGAGTGTGAATAGTGGCCAGAGAAAAGCAATTTCAAATTTACACCCTCAAAGTACGAACCAAACGCTCCCGCTTGGACATGTAAGCGGAAACCATTACTTAGGACCTAACAATAATATTCCTCCAGTAAATAGTCAGGTGGGATATCAAAATCGGAACGAATATCCATCCCCATCAAAAAAAGATAAAACAGGACTAATAATTGGGTTTGTAATCGGTGGAATTGCTCTTATTGGTATTCTATTTTTTGTTTTAGGCAATTTATTAAATCAAGAGCAACCTGTTTCCCAAAATACACCTGGGCAAAATACACCTGGGCAACAACCACCAAATACAAATGAGGGTAATCCAAATCAAAACTTAGGAAATCAACAAGGTGGAAATCAAGTAACAAAGGTACAAATACCGAATTTATATAATTTAACAGAGAAAGAAGCGGTTAATCAATTAACTGCTTTAGGATTAAAACCAAATGTCAATTATACTGAATATTATATTGTTAGAACAGGTCGAGTATATGATCAAGATTATGAAGCGGGAACTGAAATTGAATCAGACAGTACCTTTAATATCTATGTAAATCAAGGTCCTGAACTTTTATCAGCTGATGTTATTTATAAAGAAGGGTTTGAAGTTATCAAGTCTTATTATAATGAAGCAATCGAATATTATTATGATGGTGATCGATCTAGTGCACTGAGGGCATTAACACAGGCTTATGAAATGGGACTTATTTTATATGAATATAATGGTGATGAAACTCTATATGAAAGTATAGCAGGAATCTTGCTTGACTCATCAATTATTAAAGAAGAGTTAGGAGAATATTACTATGCCTATGAAGATGCCATTGAAGCAGCAGATATTTATTATGAACTTTATACGAATGGTACATTAAAAGATTATTCTGAAGGAATTGCTTCCTCCTATTCCTATACTGCTAAATATCAACTATTAATTTATGATGTAAAAAATGCCATTACAAATCTTGAATTATCACTAGATTACTATGCAACAGAAAATGCAGCCCTATATTTAGGTTATGCTTATATGCTTAACGAACAGTTTGATGAGGCCTATACAATATTAAGTAAAATATGGGTCAATACCATAAATGGAAAATCTGGTCAAGAAGTTATTTTAAAAGACTTCGAAATACTCCAATCTGTTGGTTATCCAACAAGCATTATTGATGAGATGAAAAATGCATTAATGTCGATATAATATGAATCATGTTTTAACCCATAATGATTAGCAAAAAGTTTGCTTAACCTTTATGGGTTAATTTTTGTCATGAAATATACAAATGAAGTCCACAACTTGAAGAAATAATTATGGTAAAAATAAAGTGTAAGTTCATATTGACCATATATAAAGATAGTATTTCAAAAAGCTTCCAAATGTAAAGGTAGGGATTTTAATGGCAAAAGTATTAATTGTTCGTGCACATCCACTCAATCAAAACGTTTCAAGATCAATGCAAGTAACAGATGCATTTGTAGAATCCTACAAAGAAACTCATCCACATGATCATGTTGAAGATATTAATCTCTATAATATGAATGTACCTGAAATTGATTCCGACTTACTAAATGCTTGGGATGATTTAAGAAAAGGAAAACCTTTTTATTCATTAACCGAATCTCAGCAAGTAAAAGTTACCCTCTTCAACTCATTAACAGATAGTTTCCTAGATCAAGATAAAATTGTTATTTCCAATCCTTTATGGAATTTAAGTGTACCAACAAGATTGAAAGCATGGTTCGATACGATTACAGTTGCTGGTAAAACTTTTAAATATTCAGAAAACGGATCTGTTGGTTTACTAGAAGGTAAGAAAGTACTACATATTCAGGCTAATGGTGGTATTTATAATGGATCTGATCCAGCTAGTCAATATGTAAAAACTTTATTAACCTTCTTAGGTATTACAGATTTTCATGAACTTTTTTGTGAAGGTATGGACCATCATCCTGAAAAAGCAGATGAAATCGTAAATGAAGCTATTCGAAAAGCGAAAGAACTAGCTAAAACATTCTAATTAAAAAAGCTATTTGAAATGAAAGGAAATACCTCCCTTCCCCCTTTCAAATAGCTTTTTCATTTATATGTTCTTATAAGTACCTAATGAACAAATCTATGGTAAAATAATTCAATAACCATCTTTTGTATCATGAAATGGAGTAGTTACGATGTCATCACAGATTTTATTTAAAAAGCAATATCAAGTTGATTTAAGAGATGTTGATTTTACAAAACGTTTAAAATTAAGTTCATTATTTACCTATTTTCAAGATACCGCAAATCATGCTGCAACAAGTC